>Ga0163154_10006649_pt1 | contig 14067 bp, 8 predicted proteins | sample OliLakLV19MP9P1_FD_148649 | JGI IMG/M metagenome (GOLD analysis project Ga0163154, IMG submission 148649) | Freshwater microbial mat bacterial communities from Lake Vanda, McMurdo Dry Valleys, Antarctica - Oligotrophic Lake LV.19.MP9.P1 | ecosystem: Environmental > Aquatic > Freshwater > Lake >... | reverse complement strand
AGCAAAGGCAGCGAAGGCAGCATCCATTTTAGAGATGGCCGTCGCATAGCTGTCAGCAGCGAGAATAATGTTGGTAGAAGTATAAGGCTCGTAGACGGTCTCGGTTAAAATACCAAGACGGGCACGAATGTTTTTAGGAAGGTCTTCACCAATGGTAGCAGCTTCCCCAGAATTTAATTCTGGGATATCCATCATTCCGTGGATCTTTCCATTTCTTCTGAAAAATAGAATCTGAATTCCAGCACTGTATCCCGGCGAAGCAGGATCAATAGGGACTGCCGACATCGCTGAGACTTGTGGCGTTAAACTCCCAACAGGCGCACCTTCAGGGATGTCCACATAAAGAGCGAAGCCTTCAGGTATTGCCGTAGCGACTGATGGATTAATTGTGTATGTCCAAACCCGGTCAGCGATGAAAATTTCAATAGCAGAATTCCAGCTTAGATTATTTGATCCGTTGGCACCTTCCCATAGGATATTACCGCCGCCCGTGAAGAACATGTTTTGATATTCTTTTAAAATCTTGTTACCTGCGTATGGAAGATCGAACCAGTTTACTGATCCCTTAACTTCTCTAATCGCTGTAGTTAAAGCGTCGTAGGCAGACTTGAATGAATCAATAGTTCTGTCTGTTCTTGTAAGTCCAAAGTCCCAATCAGACTCAAGCTCAAATAAAAGCTTTCTTGAATCGACGATTGAAACAATCACCCCACCAGAAGTGGTGACAATTGCTAAAGGAACTTTGTCTGGGTCATTAGTGAATGCGATTGTGTTTGAAACAAGGTCAGGACGTTGCTCAAGTGCTGTGTCTACGGTCTGGGTAAATTCCTCACCCGTACCGCCGTTCGCAGAGCTATCCCAAATTGCGACCGTGTCTGGAGCGCAAGTGTCGATATAAATTTTAAGTTCTACGTAGTTTGTAGCATTGTCGGCAAGATTGATTGTGACAACGTCTGCTAAGGCTTCTCTAAAATTCACCGCTTTCGCTAGTGGGCTTTCAGAGTTAAACAGCATTGATGAATCAGTGTTGTTTACCTTAACTTGAAGACCGCCATTATTTTCGATTTCCCAGTTCTTTACAATCCTGTTATTAGGAGAAAAGAATCTCTGGTTGTAGGCGTAAAACTCAGCCGAAATATAGTTGATCATTGAGTCGTATTGAGGCAAATCAAATCTTTGGTCTGCTACGAATCTTTGGGATCTTTGCATTAGAAACTCCTTAAAACTAATTTACGCTGCTGACCGGTCTTGATTCTCAAGACTGTAGACCGTGAAACACCATACTCTCTAGCTATGACTGTTTTTGATCTTTGGTCTTTATTGATTTTTTCAATCATATCGTCTGTCACTTTGAATCCAATGTTAGATTCTAAAAATCCAAACTTTGGGCCGCCTCTACCCTTGATGTCACGGTCACGAGAATTATCCTTGTGAGTTCCTAAGAATAAATGATCAGGGTTAACGCATGATGGAATATCGCATTTATGACAAACAAGCAGACCGCTTGGGATTGGGCCATTATGGATCACCCATGAAGCCCTGTGGGCAGCTTCATTCTTTCCATTTAATTTGAATCGCCCGTAGCCAAACTTTGGCTCCTTGAAGGCTTGCCAAATCCAGCACCCGTCTTTGTTTATAGAGACTTTTTCAATAAATCTTTCCATAGTCTCCCTATTTAACACTTAGGCTCGCTAACACTCCATCTTATCACGACCCCAGCAGCGACGATTGATTCAACAATCTGCTGGGCCAAAATTCTCGCTGCCGTGACACCCACAAGATAAACGGAAAAATCAGACCCATCTATGTTTGGTTTGTTGTACGGCTTAACAATTACATTCACCACGTCCCCTATCGAATGATCTTTAAGAAACGTATAGGCTGGGTCAATGAGTAAGGTGCTATTGTTTGGTCTTCCGTAATACTTCACATCTGCTTCTTCGCCGGAACGAGCAAACTTAAATATAAGCCTTCCGGGAGCGTCTGGAATGGACGAGGCATCGGTCATGCTCAACGTCGTATAAATGCTTCCAGCTGTGATGACTTGATTTAGGAGCCCTCTTTTCTGCGTGACCGTATATGGTCTAGTTGGATCAGGAATAAAGGATCCAACATAGTTTGGGACATTCACTATCATGAATCTCTGACCGGCTTGGTATATTGAAAGATCTTCTCCCAAAGCAAACTGAAGGATAACTCCCAATCTTCCCGTGGAGTTAGACATGATTTTGGTTCGACGTAGAACTTTCTGTCCAAACTCTCCATCCTTTAATTCATCCATTTTCATATTTTTAGAGTCGTGAGGGAATGCTGCATCAAAATCAACTACCATTTCTTTGTTTAGGTTATCGATAGATTGAATGACTCCAGAATAGTTATGAAAATGATGCGAGCCTTGGAGTTGTCTTCTTAGTGAAGGAACAGAGCTTGGAATCTGGATGACGATTTCGTTTGGGTTAATTTCGTTAACCATAACTCTAGGATTTCCAGCACCAAAGAAAACATCAAGAACAAGCTTGATGGTTGGAACGACCTGCTTAGGTCTGAAAGATAATGCTGGAATGAGTTCTCTATATTGAGCATCAGCAAGGTTAATAGCTGCGGGTCTGAACACACCGACGTTCGATCCCAAGGCATCGAGAAATCTAAGCTGGGCATACTTAACAAAAAGCTGCTCCTTAGCGTCCTGACATGCTTTGACTAGCAGATCATCCTCTGACGACCAAGCATACAGGAGACCTTTCACATACGTATTATTATATGGGTTGAAAAGTCCCGGTATGAAGTTCGCCATTTTATCAAATTTGGCCATTTTATTATCCTACAGAAATGTCGTTTTCATCAATTCGTGAAAGCTCGTTGTCTGCTATCGCAATGTTCGCAGTAGGCGAAATCATCTTGATGTCAAACACTCCACTCACGTCTTTAACCGCACAAATGATCTCAGAGATAATAACATCCCCACCAACAGGCAGAGTGTTCACGTAAGCTGAGATGGCAGACTTCACATCGTTTGATATTGAAGAAAGCGTAATCCCTTCTCTGGCCGTGACATCAACTTCCACTTTGATCGGTCTACGAACAGGCTCAAGGACTTCAACCTGAACACCACCAGCACGAATGCCGGGATAATTTTCTTGGTCGTCTGCACGTCCATCGATTGTCCACTGAACCTTTTGTGCAAGCCCTGTGAAGTATCTGTAGCCGTCAATTCCAAGCTTAGTGAGAGTTGAGAAAAGAAGGATAGTGTTAGCTTGTCCTCCAGAAATTTGAACTGAGCCAAGCTCCCCTGAAACCTTAGAAGCAATCTGAATCTTGGTGCCAGAACTAGAAGCTGAAACATCTGCCTGAACACTCAGAAGAGTGATCTGCTTATTGTTCCAAAGTTTAGCAAGCTGATGGGCCGTACGAGCGATGATTTGATAAGTGTCGCCGACTGCTGGAACGCCTCCCAGATTTGCTGAGAGCATGATCGTCCCTGTCACAGGGGTATAGCCAGAAACCTGCCTACGTTGCCCCACCTGTGCGCCGGAAGTTATAAGAACGTCATAGCCAGAGTCTATAGTTAGATCGCTGCTTAACGTGAATACAGGCTGGAGAGTTGCGTCAATGATTTGACTCGCTGTAGTTCCCGCCTGAACCGCCCCATCCCTATGAGTTGGAACCGTCAGATTGTTTGCACTGTTGCCGTTCATGATTACGATCAGGTCGTAACTTGCAGGGAATGTCCAAGGGCTTGTTGAAGTACTTTCAAGAGCAGCAAGATGCGGCTCAAGGTTTTCAATCTTAGTTGAAGTGAACTGAAGCACAAGGTTCGCCGTTCCACCCGTAACACGGATCGAGCCTGACGTTCCCCACGTATTAGTTCTGACCGCAATCCTTCCAATCCCAGAAGCGAAAGCCTCTGCACCACGGAGAATTGAATTAAGCTTAACAATAACCTCTGATGCCAGAGCTGAACCCGGAGTAAAGAAATCTGAAGCGACAAAGGCAACCGTCTGAACAGTACCGTCTACTTCCACGTTGAGAGATTCCCCACCACTAAGACCAAACGGTTGAGCATTAGAAACCATTGTCGCTCTCGTGACCTCTGATCCCAGAGTCACAACGTCGTTAGCTGAAAGAGGAGTATTTAATTCGATTTGGCCAATGAAGCGGTTCAACGTATAGTCGGAATTTGAGCCAGCTCTTTCCGAATCAGAAAAGCCGAATGTTTCATTTCCAGAACAAATCCTTAAGCGAGACTCGACTGGAGGCTGTGCCAGAGCTGGCAAATCTCTACGCAGTCTAACCCAATAATAAGGGCCCACACTATTTACGTTCGTCTTCTGCCAAGTGTGAGGTGCTTTGAAGAGGATAGAACCATCCTGAATCAGGCCGTTCGTTTCATCAAAGAATCCTATGTCTTGCCAAATAGTACCGTTCCAGAATTCAAGATGAAGCACAATCGAAGCTGAAGCAGCGGTCGACAATGCAACATAAATAGAACTGAAAGAAACATCAACGTGACCAAAGTACACCATGTCTTGATCTTGTGTGAAAAACATGACGTTGATTGCTGCCGTTCGTGACTGCGTGGTGATGTCACCAAACGTCGCTGCGAAAGCATTGTATGAGAAAATTTTAGTATAGTTTTCAACCACTCTAATTTTAGAGGCTGAACTTCTCTTCACGTTAGACGTTAAAGAAACCCGTGTGTCGTTAGACGACGAAAAGGCTTCTGCACCCGGAAGCTGTTCATTGATTACAGCCGCCACTTCTTTTGAGGTCGCTGCTGCTGCGTTGATGAAGTCACTAGGGTCGAAATGAATATAAGAAAGATTCGAAGTTTTACCGTCAGTCACAATCGTAAGATATTTTTGCGCCGACATATTGTAGGCAGCAGAATTCCCCGACTCAATTACAGAAGATGAACCATCTTTCTGCAGGAGTGTGACGATGTTATTTCTTTGGAGGTAAAGCTTGGTTGTATATTTTTTATCAGTAGGGAAGTTTAAAGATGTGTTAGCTGATCCACCCGTCACAATTATTTCTTCATCAAAGTTTTGTCTTGAGAAGATACGGACTTTAGAACCACCAGAAGAAACACGGGCCTCAAACAGCGTCGCACTTCTATTAATCGCCTGAAGAACTTCCTGAGCGGTTGCTGATGCGGGAACATTGAAGTCGGTGGAAGTGAAAGTCACTGTTTCAGTCTCTCCGCCAACCTCAACGAACAGCAGGGTAGTCCCTGACATGTTGTAAGGCTCCTCGTCTTGTGTTTCGACGAAAGCTTTAACGATTGGGAAGTTGTTTACCTGTAGAAACTTCTCCCCACCGGTTGCTGACGCTACGACCGTTTCAAACCCAATTGAATTAAAGGTAGGAACGAATCCTGTCCCGTCATCAATGAAAAGCTTAACAACGTCGGCAGGGATAGTTGGCTCAATAATCGAAGCCGAAACAACCCGCTTGTTATCAATTTCTGAAACGAGATCCAAGACTCCCGTAGTGATAGCTTTTGAAGTACCACGAGACAAAGACTGAATCGTGTTTTTAATTCTATCTCTTAGCTCTTGGTCGCTTTCAATGTCTCGACCGTTAGTCACACGCTGAGTATTAGTCACGTAAGCAGAAGAGAATGGCAAAGAACCAAACTGAATAATCGTACCTATTGGCACGTTAGCAGAGGCTCCAGAAGTTGAAGCCGTCACTCCAACACCCTCAACGACTTCTTCACCATCTAAAATGGTAGCGTTTGCGTTAAGCGTGAAAGGGATTTCAGGGTTTAAATCTGAAGCTGGGACGTTGATTACAACCCCTCCAACAATCAGCCTGTTCCCGCCCTGAGAAAGAATGATTGTCTCATCCGTTCCATGGTCGTATGCAAGTGCTGTTGAAAGGTTAAATCTTACATAGTTTGGAAAAACTGTGACCGATGAGTAAATCACAGTTTCGACGTTCGGGGTGCCACGGCCTACGATGATTGAACCTGTGACTGGAAAGTTTAGAGAACTATCACCGTTAATAGCGAATGAACCTGAAACTGCTCCAGCAAGACCTGAGTAAACTCCAGTCTCTACTTTGTTTATCGCTGAGTCGCCTAGCGTGACCGTCGTGGTAGCTGTCTGAGCGGTTAGCCGTGTGACCCCGTACTCAAAAGCTCTGTCGTCAAGATCAGAGCCGGAAGTTGAGTCCAACGAATAAGCTCGAATAAGCTCTAGCATTTGAAAATATTGTTCATCATCTTCTTGAGCCGCTGCTTCCAGCATAACTGTAAAGACTGAGCCAAAATTTATATCTGTAAGTGGAGTCACCGAGATTAGTCGGTTGATCATCTCTCCCACGATCTCTGGAAATATGCGGGGCGTAAACAGTGCCATCAGGACTCCTTAAATCTAATCAACATTAAGCTTTAGAGGTATTGGGATCGGTTGATCAGCACCCTTAAGCTTTAACAACATGTTTATTTCAATCGTTCCACCCTCTTGCTGTAACTGGATAAATGGAATCGATTCAACCCTATTATCGGAAGTGAAAGAGGAAACGATTTGATCTCGTATGACATTGATCGATGAAGCCGCCTTGCGTCCAATTTGAAGATCAGTCCCAATACCCGGATGACGTTTAAGCGACCCAGTCTTGTAACCCATCTTTAAAGCGCAGGCCTGTCCCATGTTGTTCATGCCAGCAAGTAAATCAAGGTCTTTGGTGTTTGAAATAGCAAGGTCACCGTCTTCAGTGATTCTGATATCAACCCCTAAACCCTTCTCCGCCTCTTCAAGTCCTTTTGTAATATTGTATTCTTTATTTTTGATGACACCAGTGTTTCCTGAACCGGAATACTTCGGAATGAGAATCTTGGAACCGGGCGATAAAACTCCCGGCCCCGGAGTCGCTGAGATGTATGGAGCTTTTAAATTGTTCAGAATAGCAATGTCTCTGAATTTATCAGGATCGCCAAACTCTCTAGAAGCGATTGTCTGAAGATCGTCTGTCGCAAGAATGTCCACAGAAGCAACCGCAGAAGGCTCCCTCAAAATAATTGAATCACCATACGTGCTTATAACGTCAGCGTTCTGCTGAAATATATTCGCTTCAAAAAGACTGTCGTTAAGTCCTGCAACGAGCAGAAGTCCTTTCTGGATATTGCTTAAAGCATTTATGATAGAAAGTTCAGCATAGGTGGTCTGTCTGTTTGGATTTCCCACCAAGGTAGAAGTTCGACCAGAGGCGGCATTGTACGAGCTGGTGTTCCGTCCAATTCCTTCAGCAAACTTAATCTGAATGTCCCGCCCAATCCTTCCAAGGTCATCAACCGCCTTGCGTGTGATCCCTAGCTGGGTCAAAGTCATTTCTGAGCCGCCACGGATCGCTTGGAGTGCTGCAGACAATGCTTGGACTGGTGCCATGAGTGTAGCGTTCAAATCCCTTTGGAAACGATTGATGATGCCGAAAGCACCGTTGATCGTTCTAACTCCTTCATCCATATAATCGAGAGCTGAATCGATATTGTTTGCAGCATCGAAAAGCTTCGACTTCCAATCTGTAGGCCCCATGACCTTGTCGGCCACACCGATAGCTTTGAGGACGATTACGTAATCATAAAGCATGGGTCTTTTAGCTGACCGCTTCATTGTGAATTTGATTGGTTCTACATAGAGAAATTCATTATCTCTGTAGTTACGGAAAATAAGACGGAGGCTTCCGTCAGTGTCCGTTCTTTTTGATTCCACATAAATCCTAAAATAAGAACGAAGATCGTGAAACTCTTTGTATCCAGAAGTTCCGGTGGCGAAGATAGGAGAGCCATTCTTGTTAGTCCCAGCTTCTTTTCTGTTTGGAGAAATACCTGTTGTCCCAGAAATTGTAATGTCTTTGATTGTTGAGCCATGATGCTCTACGAGGACTCCTCGCAAAGTAGGAGTCACTTCGATAGCAAAAATTTCATCCTGTGTTAGCTCTTGGGGATTGATCTGCAAGCGAAACTCTTTCCATTTTTCAGCAGGAGAACTAAAGCCGTTAATAACCTTTCTAACTTCAAAAGAATATCCAAGAGAGTCTTTCCACTCCGTCCCTGTCCCAGCAGCGTTGGTGTACTTTTCATTCATAGGGAATCTTTGATTATTTTTAGCACCAATCCCAAAAGGAAGATTGCCATCAATTACATCTTTAATCCCAGACAACATACTGCCAAAACCCATAAGAAACTCCTTACAACAGTTTGATCAATCTTGCCGTGTTAGCGACAGTGTACGTAGACGGTATCGGGACATTCAAGGTTACAATATTCCCGACAATACTTTGGATTATGCCGACCATCGAAGGCGTTGCTTTGTCTATAATCTTAATCGAATCAAGTGGACTTAAACCAGTCACATCTGAAGCGCCAATTACTGCCGTGTTGTTTGGATTAGAAGTGATTTGCTTCACTAGCATATAGGCATCATACTCAGCCTTTCTCGCCGCCGTTATAGCGACGGAGGCATCAATGAACGTGATGATCTGGTCATAGTCATACCAAATTCTCAACGTCCCAGCAGACTTGTTGATCCTGAGATTAATCCAAGTTCCTAGAGTAAAATATTGACCTGAGCCAGTGATTGCACCTTCAGCATCCTGAACTACTGATCCAAGATATGTATTGATCGCCGTTGCCCTTGCTGGAGCTTGTGCGTTCCTATTCGTCGTCATGGTTTCAAGATTGGCAATCCCGGTGTTCCCATACTTAGAGCCAGCACCCGTTAATGCCAAAGCGTCCCATGCCGTGATGAGGTTCTTAGCAGAATCAACATTGTTCCTTGCCGTAGTTATGGCAGCAGCTTCAGCTCCAATCGCATCATTTGAAAGCAAAGCTGTTTTCTGACTTGCGATGAAAGGACTAATCGCATCTTTTTCTGCGACTATTAAAGTTTTAAAATATGCAAAGACTTCAGCATGAGTTGAAACGCCTGACTCTCGCTGAGTATTAGTGAAGCCTGTGAAGAAGTTTTTAACACTGCCGCCAATAGGAATAGCACCCAATGGTGCCGCTAGAACGGTCACGGTGATAGTGGTGAATCCCGGCGTTGGAAGCGCAGGAGGAACAGGGGTTGTTGCAGGAGTCACAACCACAGCGGTCACTTTTAAAAGTGCAGAGAATCCTCCACCAGACAACGTCAAGCGGTCGTTAAGCGAAAATGATCCTGACAAGATTTGAAGACTTGTTCCTCCAGAATAAGCTGCGCTTAAAGTCGCAGAGGCGGCTCCATCAGTGTATCCAGTTTTCATTAAAGCTATTGTAGACGTTAGTTCCCCAAGTCTGAATATCTCATGATCTGTCAGTGTCGTGATTGGGCCACCGTTTTGAGAAGCGACAATCTTTGGTGGAAACTTTACCCAAATTGGAGAAATTGGAAAGTGAGTATTCCCGCCAGCAAGAGCACCGCCCGACTGAAGGTCTGCATCTAAATAAGAAGCTCTCTGACTTCCATTTAGTGCTTTAAGTTCGTCATGATATTTCTCAACAATCGTTAAGACGTTTTGATAGAACAATTTATTAGCTTCGTCTTTAACTAGAGCATCTGCTTTTCCTAAAATGGCAGCAGCTTTGTTCGCTATCGTTTGAGCAAGCTCTTGTGGAGTGTCTAAGACAACACCTGAAGCCGTTCGTAAATCTGTATCGTTGAAATTAATACTCATGCTGTTGTAACCTTTGTGGCGCATTTTTCAGGATCAATCTCATCTGATCAAGCCAGTCAGAGTAATTGTAGTCCATCTTCATCTCGTTGCAGATAGAGCAACAAGGAACACTATTGTCCAAGGTGTAGCCTTCTGATTTTCTTCAGACTTCTTTTTTATATGTTTAGCCTTCTTGGTGGGACTCATATTTTTGTATCTCAATCTTTCATTTTCCCGCTCAGTGTCGCTTCGAGACTCCCTGTAGATCTTTCGACAAGGCTTGCAGGTTGCACGTCCGATGGCGTAATCTGAAAGAGGCTTTAGCTCTGAAAGAGGCTTTAGCTCTGAAAGAGGCTTTAGCTCTGAACATTTATTACATTTTTTCATGCTGTGGTGACCTTCGAGCTTCCCTCGATTATAGTCGAGACTGTCGGCGCACCCAAATTACCTGTACCAATACATTTAGAACCAAGCTTTGCTACAGGGGCACCGCCACCCGCTAAGGCGACCGTTGTTCCGTTCACGTTGGTAGCTGAAGCGGAAGAGCCTACGTCTGTACCGCCCGTCCCTTCAAACTTCGCCATGCCGTCAGCTTTCACTTCTGCGTCGCCTGTCGCTGCTACTTTGAAAGCATCAACCGCTTTCATCTCAACACCAGCAGCGGTAAATTTGAATTCGTTTGCGTTCTTGTCTACGATGGAAACTCCCGAAGCGTCGTAGATTACTTTGTTCTCTTGAGCATAGAACTCCATTTTCTTGTCTGCTTTCGTGAGCTTCATACGTAGGTCGGCAGAGCCTTCTGTCCCATGAGTGTTGATCTCTACGTCGCCGTTCCCGCTCATCTTTACAAAAGAGCCTACTCCAGCTTCGTTTAAAACTTTACCTTCAGGGTCTTTACGGCCTGTCTGTTTGATTAAATAGTTTGAATCTTTATCAACAAGGAATTCGACACCGTTAAATTCTTCACGGTCAAATCTTCCATCTTCTTTCTTAAATTTCTTTTCTGATCTTGGATGCTCTGCACATCCTACAATAAGAGGAATATTCCCATGACCTTCAATGAACATAACGTAAACCATTTCACCATCAAGGTTCTCAGGAAACTGTCCTGAGTTGATCTGTCCTGTTGTGGATTTTTCTACACCCTTATGAATAGTTTCTGATTGCTGGTTCATTCCACCTAGAGACTTGATGGATATAGCGTTCGGGTAATCCTGTCCTCTGACATTGATCACATATTCAATTCTTTTCTTGTTCGTGTTTTCTGGCTCGTCAGGATAAATCACACGGATAACCTGCCCACGAAAAACGCCAAAAAGCTTGTTGTGCTCCGACCTGTTCATGACCGTTCTAGGAATTGAGCTTGGGACTACCCCACCATCTTTTTTGTAAATGCTCATGTTCTCTTCTCCTTACTGGTTACTGTTTTAGCAGTATAGACAGAAGTAAGACCTTCATCTGCAAGTCCAAAATCTCCTTCACCAATAACATCAATAAAAATATCAAGATCGCCGGGTATTCCCGAAAGCTTGAACTGTCCATGAGTCACTGTGAAGGTCGTCGTCCACTTATTAGGAAATGTCCAAGCGTGTTCGTATCCTTCGATAAAGTAAATCTTATCAGGCGTACTTGGTCTGTCAGACTTAACGATCAAAGCCTTTCCAAGCTCTGCCTCTAAGACTCCTGTGCATTCTATGGTGCCAGCATCGTAGAGATGATTTGCGTAGTGCATGTCATATAGTTGAACCAAGAAAGCCTTCCATAACAGAATCTCTGGAGTGGTTCTGCTGTTGCCACTGCTCTGACCTGAAGCTGGGAGGTGACAGAATTCTAATATTTCATCGAATCTTTTCAGCCCATGACGAACAATAGAAGCAGCGTTGAATGTTGGATTTGCAATCCCGCCAGTGTTGTTATTGTGAGCAGCATAGGCGAAATGATCATCCATGTTATTTACAGGCCGCATCCAGTACATATTGAACCGTGAGTGTTCGTCCTTCCCAAGATTTTCATAAATGATTTCAGAAGGTGAAATTTCAATAAAGTTTTTCTTAGCATGATTCTGTAGAGTTTTAACCGTCCCGTTGAGCTTTGAAAGTGCTCCCAACGCTACAGCGTCCGTCCCGCAGTGGGATTCAAAGAATGGAGTATTGATAGGGCGTGACTTTAAAAATAACGTAGGGTGGACGTTCCCTTGGTTGTCTCGAGCCTCTTCGTAATAAAGTTCATTCGTTAATTCGTTCGCACAACGCCTCAAAAGCTGATCAAGCGAGCCGTTATTGTTTACAGTAACCATCTGACGATCCTTGAAGCCCGGAAGCTTTGGATCTATTTTCTTCTTTAAAACATCATAAAACTTAGGACGATCGGGAACAGAAATTCCCGGAGTCCCTAACATTTCTGCCAATCCTCTTGGGATAACAAAGTTACCTAAGTCAGGAGTTCTTCCATTAGGAAACTCCGCTCCTCCACCTAAAAATATATCAAGAACTTTTGTAACCATAGTGGAAGGAGAACCCGTAACCTCTAGCCCTGCGTTTCTTAAAATTATTTCTAAATCTTTATTTTGGATCGCATAAGGATCAAACCAAACATCGGCTTCCTCAAAAACCTTTCCAAAGCCCCTTCCTGAAATATCATACCTAAGCTCGTTTCGATCTGTGTCTTCATTCTTTTGAAGCGTTCTAGCAACCCGGTCAATGTTTGCAACCATGACAAGATTTTTAGTCCCAGCTAAAGGCGTAAAATATTTCTCTGCATTACCAGACTTGTCATCAAGGAAGATCATTATCCAGTCGCCCGGACTTAGAACCTGCTTCCAGTTTTTAGAAGGAAGAAGCGATACGCTAAAAGTCCCTGAAGAACCCTCAATTGATTTGTGAATTTTTACTGATTGAATATCGTCTTCAATAATACCACGTTGAGCTGCCGAGATTAGCGATGAGCTAAACTTGGGACTCGTATTGGTTGGTGTTCCAAAGTTTTGCTTTCTGTAATGGAAATAAACAATCGTAGCGTATGAGCTTCGTGAACCATAAAGACGCTGATCTAATGTAAAACCAAACGGCGTAGTTTGCGCCTTTTTCCTTTGCTCAATCGTACTCATCTGTGTCTCCCGTTAGAAATCACATTTGCGCCTTCAGGATAAGGACTGCGAGAGGATGACCCCTTTGGAGATCTTAAAGACTGAGTCAGCTCTCTGAGAGCAGAAGTGTTTTCATTTAAATCCGGATCAAAAGATGGCATCCCAGAAACTGCAGGAGCTTGTGACTGCGCTGATTGGGTAGAACCCATTGATGGCATATCAGAAGGCATAGAGCCGCCTGATGGGCCACCCTGCATTTGCTTTTTTTCATCCTCAGTCAAAAGACCGTTCTCCATTCCATAATCAAGTCCACCACTTTCAGGGCCAGTATCTTCAGGCCAAACAGCTCCAATAGCTTGACCAAGGTAAGGAATACCCTTCATAGCAGCTCCCATCCCTTTGCCCATCCAAGGAGCAGCCTTGCTCGCCCCACTAGCAAGTCCGGGTAGAATCTTAGACGCACCCTTCTTAACTGCCGATGTCGCTGCAGTCGTAGCCTTTGGAGCTAACATTTTAGCGGTCGCATAACCACCAACAGCGGTAGCACCCGCAACACCAACAGCACCCGCCGTTGATGCCAAGCTAGAAGTTTCGCCACCTAAAAGTCTGATTATTTCATCAAGCTTTACACCAAGAGCGTTTATTGGGTTTGCAATTTTTTCAGCAATCCCTTCTAGTGTTTGTTCTTTTAAAGCGTTCACATCTTTAGCGGCAGCATCAGCTCCGCCGTATTTCTTTTTAACATCTGCTTCGAGAGTTCCTTTTTGAGCGGCCTTGATTCCTTCTGCCATAGTTTTGAAATCAATTTTTCCATTGTCCTCTGAGTTCGCATATATTTCTTGAGCTGCTCTGTAGGTAGTCCCTGACCTGTCGGCTAAATTTTGAATCTGATCTGACACCGATCTGCCCGATGTTGCGTCTCCAATTTCTTTAAACATTTCTTTAAGATACTCTTCGCCAGTGATCTGCTGGGTCTTAATGTCGGCCTCAGACATTCCACGCTTTCTTAATCCATCAATCGTCTCTTGATCTCTGTTGGCTTTACGATCTGGATTGTTATCAAGACCACCCATGATACCAGCTTGCATTCTCATTTCTTTTGCAGAAGCACTTGCTCCCGGAACTATATTGTCCAAGATTCTTAGAGTTTGAGCTTTTTGGAATTCATCTCCATTTTTAAACGCACCGTCCATCCCCTTCAATGTCTCCATAGTTCGAGCAGAATCTTTTTTAAAGAATGGAAGTGTTGCCATCGCAGAAGCGAACCCGTTCAACGAGTCGCCATCTATGTTTACTGCTTTGCTCATCTCTGCCATGTAGCCTGTGATTGACTGGAGGTATTC
>Ga0163154_10006648_pt1 | contig 14068 bp, 10 predicted proteins | sample OliLakLV19MP9P1_FD_148649 | JGI IMG/M metagenome (GOLD analysis project Ga0163154, IMG submission 148649) | Freshwater microbial mat bacterial communities from Lake Vanda, McMurdo Dry Valleys, Antarctica - Oligotrophic Lake LV.19.MP9.P1 | ecosystem: Environmental > Aquatic > Freshwater > Lake >... | reverse complement strand
AGAGGCTCGCGATGCCCGCCCCCATCACGCCGCCCCCGACGACGGCACCGACCCGCACGCGCTTGGGCTCGCCGCCGCTGGGCAACTTCGCGGTCTTCTTCGCGGCCTCGGAGGCGAAGAAGATCGACACGAGGTTCTTGCACACGGGGCCGACGGCGAGCTCCGCCGTCGCGTCCGCCTCGATCAGCGCTGCCTCGCCGATGGTCTTCCCGTGCGCGCCGAGCACGACGTCGAGCGCCTTGTACACGGCCGGATAGAGTCCGCGCGCCTTCTCGTCGAGCTGCTGCTTCGCCTTCGCGCGGATCACGCGTTTCATTGCCCAGCTGTGGTCGACGAGATAGCCCCGCCAGCCGCGTTTCTTGCGCGTCAAGCGCTCGCGACCCAGCGCGATGTCCGCCGCGACCTGCTCGAGATACTCGGCCTTCGTCACGCGGTCGATCATGCCGATGCGCAGCGCCTTCGAAGCGCGTTCGAGCTTGCCCGCGAGGATGATGTCGAGCGCAGCCGGCACACCGATGCGCCAAGGCAACCGGTGGCTGCCGCCCCAGCCCGGGATGATCCCGAGCTGTGTCTCGGGCAACCCGATGCGCGTCTTGTCGTCATCCGTCGCGACGATCCAATCACACGCGAGCGCCAGCTCGTACGCGCCGCCGGGCACGGGCCCGCCGATCGCCGCGACCGTCGTCGGCCGTAAGCGCACGATGCGCCCGAACAGGTCGTGCACGGCGCGCACGGCGCGTTTCACGACCGCCTCGTTCGTGATCTTCGAGATCGCCTCGACGTCGGCGCCGGCCAGGAATTGGTCAACGCGCCGCCCCGCGAAGACGATCCCGCGCAACTTGGTGTCCTTCTCGAGCTCGTCGACGACTAGGTCGAGGTCGCGCAAGAGCGGTGCGTCCAGCACGGGAAAGCTGCGGTGCGGGCTCATGAAGCGCACGACCGCGAGCCCGCCCTCGGGGCGCTCGACCTGGATGCACGCGCCAGGGGGCGGCGCGTCGTCGGGGAACGGGAAGCCAGTGAGGTCCATCACGCGCTGATCCTTTCCAGCAGCACTGCGCCGCCCTGGCCGCCGCCGATGCACAACGTCGCGAGCGCGAGCTCGTGATCACCGACGCTCAGCTCGTGCGCCGCCGTCAAGAGCAGTCGTGCGCCCGTCGCGCCAACCGGGTGTCCGAGCGCGATCGCGCCGCCATTGACATTCACACGCGTCATGTCGAGCGCACCGACCGGGCCCGTGCGGCAGAGCTCCTTCGTCCCGAACGAGCCGCTCCCGAACGCGCGTTCACAAGCGAGCACCTGCGCAGCGAACGCCTCGTTGATCTCGATGTGCCCGATGTCGGACAGCTTCACGCCCGTCGCATCGAGCACCCGCGCGGTCGCGTAGACCGGCCCGAGCCCCATACGCGCCGGGTCGCAGCCCGCCCACGCATAGCCCTTGATGCGCGCGAGCGGGGTCAGGCCGTGGCGCTTCGCGCGCTCGCTGGTCGTCACGATCAACGCGCCGGCGCCGTCCGTGATGCCACACGCGTTGCCGACGGTCACGACGCCGTCTGGCTTCTCGAAATAGGGTCGGAGCCGCCCGAGCTTCTCGAGGTTGAGGTCGTCGCGGATCGAATCGTCATGCAAGAGCGAGTCCTGGCCGGGCTTCGCGCCCAAGGGAAGGATCGGCAGGATCTCGCGCTCGAAACGACCCTTGTCGCGCGCGCGCGCCGCGCGTTGGTGGCTCTGCAACGCGTAGCGATCACACTCCGCGCGTGTGAGCCCGAAGTCGCGCGCCAGGAGCTCCGCGGTGCTGCCCATGATGAGGCCGCTGATCGGGTCGGTGAGGCCTTCCATCAACGCGATGCGCGGCTTCAAGAACGACGGCCGGAAGCCCGCCAGCGTCGCGAGCCGCGCGCCCACGCCCTTCGCGCCCGAGAGGCCCGCGAAGAGGCGCGTCATCTTCTCGCCGTAGATCAACGGGTAGGCGCTCATCACCTCGACGCCCATCGCCAGGTACAGCTCACCCTCGCCCGCGCGGATCGCTGCGACGGCGGTCGTCACGGCGTCGATGCCGCTGGCGCAGTTCCGCCCGATGGTGCGCGCGGGGACGTGGCGCGGGATGCCGGCGCGCAGCGCGATCACCCGGCCGACGTTCGCCTGGTCGTGGGGCGGACCCACACACCCGACGATCACCTCGTCGATCACCGCCGGATCGAGCGCCGTGCGGGCCAGGAGCTCGCGCGCGACGCGCGCGCCGAGGTGGCCTGCGTCCTCGCCCCGGAAGGCGCCGCCCGCGCGGGCCCAGGGCGAGCGCAGGCCCGCGGCCAGGACGATGTCGGGCGCCCCGCCCGGGCCAGAGCCCTTGGGCAACGCGGCTGCAGTGGAGAGCTGAGTCATGCGTGGGGTCCCCCCTTGCGGGGCCAGAGAGTCTCCGATCGGGCGGGGCGCTGGTCCATCCCGCGACAGAAATCGGGTTGACACTGTAAACTTAGCGCTGTCAAGTCCAAGTACCCTAACGGCCGATCGAGGGAACCCGACCTCAGGTCGTCCCAGCATGAGCCCCATCGAACCGCTCGCTCAGCCCGATGATTCGGGCCCTGGCCTCGGGGCCAGCGCCGGGCGCGCCGCCGTGGGGCGCGCGGACGAGCGTCAGTCAGTCGAGAATCCGCCAGTCGAGCGCCGGCAGGGCGAGCGCCGCGCGCGCGGCTCAAAGGCCCGTCGGCGCGCCACCGGCGACGACCTGCGGACCGCGATCCTCGCCGAGGCTCGCCGGGTCATCGCGACCGAGGGCCTGAGCGCGCTCTCGACCCGCCGCGTCGCCCAGGCCGTCGGCTGCACCGCGACGAGCATCTACATCTACTTCCGCAGCAAGGACGCGCTGCTGCACGCGATCATCGACGAGGGGATGCAGGCGCTGCACACCCACCTCGAGGCCGCGCGCGGAGACCTGACCGCAACGGAGGGGCGCGTCGAGCGCCTCGCGCGCGCCTATGTCGCGTTTGCCTTCGAGCACCCGACGCTCTACGAGGTGATGTTCATGCTGCACCCGCGGCAGATGGAGCGTTACCCCGCCGAGGCCTATCGACGCGCGCGCCAGAACATCGACGCGCTCGCGGCGGCCATCGCCGAGGAGGACGCGAGCCCCGCGGACCTCGTCGGCGCGTCGACCGTGTGGGCGACCCTGCACGGCCACGTCGCGCTGTGGATCGCGGGGCGCATCGACGCCTCGATCTCGCGCGAGACCTTCATCGAGGGCGCGCTCGCGCTCATCCGACGCCGCGCTCACTGACCACCCGTGTGAACCACCACGCCGAAGACGACGCGCGCCCCAACCACCGACCGAAGACAGACGATCGACATGACCCCCATCCTCGCAGCGACGATGTTCGGCTTCTTGTACGGAGCACCGTGGACATGGGCCTTGCCCGTCCTGCTCGTGCTCGCGCTGGCGCTGGCGTTCCTCGAGGCGCCGCTGGCGCTGTGGACCGTATTCGGCGCCGTCGTGGTCGGAGGGATCGCTTCTTGGCCGTGGCTGCTCGCCTATGCCGTGGTCATGGTGGTCTTCAACGTGCGTTCGCTGCGCACGGCGCTCGTGTCGGTGCCAGTGATGAAGGTCATGAAGGCGCTGAAGTTCCTGCCCGTGATCTCGGACACCGAGCGCACGGCGCTGACCGCCGGCACGGTGTGGATCGACGGCGACCTATTCAGCGGCAAGCCCGATTGGGACAAGCTCGTCCGCGAGCCGTACCCCGACCTCAACGCCGAGGAGCGCACGTTCCTCGACGGCCCATGCGCAGAGGTCTGCCGCATGGTCGACGACTGGCAGGTGTTCCAGGAGCGCGACCTGCCGCCGAACGTCTGGGACTACCTGAAGGAGCATGGCTTCTTCGGCCTCATCATCCCGAAGGAATACGGCGGCAAAGGCTTCTCCGCGTCGATGAACAGCGCGGTGGTGGCGAAGCTCTCGTCGCGCTCGGGCCCGCTGGGGATCACCGTGATGGTGCCGAACTCGCTCGGTCCGGCAGAGCTCCTGGTGCACTACGGCACGGACGCACAGAAACAGCACTATTTGCCGCGCCTCGCGCGGGGCGAGGAGATGCCGTGTTTTGCGTTGACCGAGCCCGGCGCGGGCTCCGACGCCGGCGCGATGAGCGCGAACGGCGTCGTGTTCGAAGGTGATGACGGCCAGCTCTACGTGCGGCTGAATTGGACGAAGCGCTACATCACGCTCGCAGCGATCTCGACTGTGCTGGGCCTCGCGTTCAAGCTGCGCGACCCCGACAACCACCTGGGCAAGGGCGAGGACGTCGGCATCACGTGCGCGCTGATCCCGACGAATACGCCGGGTGTGGAGGTCGGCCGGCGCCACGACCCGTTGGGCGTGCCCTTCTACAACTGCCCGACCGAGGGCCACGACGTCGTCGTGAAGCTGGACGAGGTCGTCATCGGCGGCCGAGCCGGGATCGGCATCGGCTGGCGCATGTTGATGGAGTCATTGGCGGCAGGCCGAGGCATCTCGCTACCCGCGTCCAGCACGGCACAAGCAAAGATGTGTGCGCGCTCCGTCGGCGCGTACGCCGCTGCGCGCAAGCAATTCGGCATCGCGATCGGCAAGTTCGAGGGCATCCAAGAGCCGCTCGCGCGCATCGGCATCAACGCGTACACGCTGGAAGCCGCGCGGCGCACGACCTGTGGCGGCCTCGACGCGGGCGCGAAGCCCGCGGTCGTCACCGCGATCGCGAAGTACAGCTTCACCGAGCTCGCGCGCCAATCGATCACGGACGCGATGGACGTGCTCGCTGGCAAGGCGATCTCGATGGGCCCGCGCAACCCCATCGCGCACGCTTACATGGCGACACCGATCAGCATCACGGTCGAGGGCGCGAACATCCTCACGCGCACGCTGATCATCTTCGGCCAGGGCGCGATCCGCTGCCACCCGTTCGCATGGAAGGAAGTGCAAGCGGTCGAGTTGAACGACGGCCGCGCCTTCGACGCGGCGTTCTTCGGCCACGTGGGGCACGTCGTACGGAACCTCGCGCGCTCGATCGTGCTGTCGGTGACACGCGGGCACGCCTCGCGCGCTCCGGTGACCGGTCCTGCGGCGCAGTATTACAAGAAGCTCTCGTGGGCCTCGGCGAGCTTCGCGATCACCGCGGACCTGGCGATGGCGGCCCTCGGCGGCGACCTGAAACGCAAGGAGTCGCTGACGGGGCGTTTCGCCGATGTGTTCTCCTGGCTGTATCTCGGGAACGCGATCCTGCGGCGCTTCGAGGCGGAGGGCCGCCAGAAGGAGGACGTGCCGTTCCTGCACGGCTCGATGCAGCGCTGCCTGGCCGAAATCCAGAAGGGCTTCGACGGCATCTTCCGCAATTTCGACCATCCGCTCGCGGGACCTCTGCTGCGCGGCCCGATCGCGCTGTGGTCACGCGTCAATACCATCGGCGGCGGGCTGACTGACCGCACTGCGCACAAGGTCGCCGAGGCGCTCCAGAAGGCTGGTGAGCAGCGTGATCGACTGACCTCCGGGATGTACATCCCGACCGCGAACGATGAAGCGATCGGACAGCTCGAGCACGCGCTCGTGCTGTGCACGCAAGCCGACGCGATCGACCGCCGCGTGCGCGACGCGGTCAAGAAGAAGCGCCTCACCCGCAAGTCGACGGCGGCGCTCCTACAGGACGCCGTGCAGCTCGGTGTGATCACGGCCGACGAGCGCGAGCTCCTGGGCCGCGCGGAGGTGGCGCGCGCCGCGGTCGTCGCGGTCGACGACTTCACTCTCGAGACGTACAAGGAGCGCGGCCTCGAGCCCTCCGAGCGGCTCGGCACCGTGGCCACCCATGGAACGGCCACGCCGCGCGCAGCAGGCGCGCCCCCCGACACCCGCGCGGCGGGGCTGAGCACTGCCAATCGGTGACGCATCGCGGCCGGAGGTCGCAGGAACGGCCGTGAGTTGACACAATCCGCGTGTCCCCTCGAGTCTTCCCTCCGACCTCCGCGCGGGCCGTCATGCGCCGCGCGACAGCCGTCCATGCGGAACCCCACACAGCGCGCCGCCGGCGCCGTGATCGTCCTCTCCCTCGCGTCTTGTCAGGCGATCATCCACGACGATGTTTCGTTCCCGGAGGACATGAGGGGGAGGAACCTCGTCGGCATCTCCACGGGCTGGGCCTTCGTCGAGGCCGAGACCGACCTCGAGAACGGGCAAGGCCCGCTCGCCAACCCGCTGCTGGGCGGCAGCGATGTCGGCAGCTCGACGACGGACCTCGACCCCGTCTTCGGGATCGGGATCAAGTACTTCAAGTTCATCTCGAACAACTGGTCGTTGGGTGGCCTGTACGAGTACCGGATCTTCGATCCGGAGCCCACGATGCCGCTCAGCGCCGAGCTCGACATCGACGACTTCGGCACGAGCCACTTCATCCTCGACGCCCGGTATTGGTTCGACCCGATCGACAAGCAGAAGCGCCTGCGGCCCTTCGCGTCGGTGCAGTTCGGCTACGTCCCCGAGATCAGTGCGGATGGCTCCGTGAATTACGAGGCCATCCCGAGCCTCGGCCTGCTGGCGACGACCGAGTCCATCAAGCTCGAGGGCGACGAGTTCTTCACGCTCGGCTTCGTTCTCGGCGGGTCGTATCTCATCCAGAAAAACCTGACCTTCGACTACGCGACGTTCTACGAGTTCGCGCTCGACTCGAGCAAGGACACGATCACGCTGAACCCACACCCCGGCGCGCCGGTCGTCGGCACGCCGACGACGTATGACGGTGAGCTGCGCGAGAGGGGCCTCTACTTCACGTTCGGCCTGTCCTTCACGTTCTGATCCGACCTTGCAGAGCCGCCGGCGGTCCACACACGCGAGTGTGGACCGCCGGCGGCCTTGCAGCTCTCCCCGACTCTCTCGCACCGTCGCGCGTGCCATGGCCAGTAGGAAACGAATGAAGTGGGAGCGCAATCGCGCGCTGCCCAGGGTGTTCCAACCCTCCGTGCGCGGCATCGTCGACGGCGAGGTCTTCCAGCGCGGCCGCTGGCACGACGACGTATTCGGCAATGCGCGCCCGATCACCCTCGAGCTCGGATGCGGCGAGGGCACGTACACCGTCGAGCTCGCGCGGCGCTATCCCGACCAGAACTTCATCGGTGTCGACATCAAGGGGCACCGGTTCTGGCGCGGGGCGCAGGCGGCGCACGACGAGGGCCTCACCAACGCCGCGTTCCTGCGCACGCGCGTCGAGTTCCTGGACCGCTGCTTCGAGAAGGACGAGGTCGCCGAACTCTGGTTGACGTTCTCCGATCCACAGCCCAAGGACGACCGCGGGACGAAGCGCATCACCTCGACGCTCTATCTCGGCTTTTATCAGTCGTTTGTGCGGCCGGGTGGCCTCGTGCACATCAAGAGCGACAGCGCGCTGGTGTTCGACACGACGCGCGATGGCTCGCTCGCGGAGGGTTATGAGGTGCTCCAAGAGAGCCGCGACGTGCACGGCGAGTTCATGCGGCGCGCGCCGAGCGCGTTGGCGGAGTTACTGTCTTTTGTCACGCCCTACGAGCGCCGTTGGATCACGGAGGGGCGCCCGATCCACTACCTGCAGGTCCGCTTGCCGAGGCAGCCTGACGAGGCGCGGATCGATGCCGCGTTGGAGTCGCTCCAGGGCTCACGGCGGCTGTCCGAGCTGCACGGGGAGGAAGCACCGTCCTCCGGCTCCAGGGTCGGCGAAGACGACGGAGAAGTCGAAGGTAACACGTTGCTGGGGCGGTAGGCTCCCCCCATGCGCGGCACGGAGCTACTCTCACGTTGGCGACGGCTCGGCGCCAGCGCGCTCGGGCGGCGGCTGTTCAGCCTCGCGCTCGGGCGCGCGGTGCCGTACACGGGTTCGATCGGGCCGGAGGTGCAGGAGCTCGCGCCAGGCCGCGCCGTCGTCGCGATGCGCGACCGGCGCGCGGTACGCAACCATTTGCGCTCGATCCACGCGATCGCGCTGGTGAACCTCGGCGAGGTGACGAGCGGCCTCGCGCTGCTCGCGGGCCTGCCGGACGACGCGCGGGGCATCGTGAAGGGCCTCTCGATCGAGTACCGCAAGAAGGCGCGCGGGCGCCTGGTGGCGACGACGACGTGCACGCCGCCCGCGACGAACGAGAAGCGCGACATGACGGTCGAGGCCGTCATCACCGACGCCGAGGGCGACACCGTCGCAGTCGTGCGCGTGGAGTGGCGCATCGGCCCCGCGGAGCCACGCGGAGGGAGTGCAACGTGACACACGACCGACCTGCGCCGTCGCAGGGCGTAGCCGCCACGCCCGCGACCGACAAGTTCCTGACGCAGTCCGGCGTCGAGGTGCCATTGATCTGCGGGGCGATGTATCCGTGCAGCAACCCGGAGCTCGTCGGCGCTGTCGCCGCGGCGGGTGCCATGGCGATCGTGCAGCCGATCTCGCTGGTCTACGCGCACGGGCGCGAGTTTCGCGCGGGTCTGCAGGAGATCAAAGCGCTCGCTGGCGGGCGCCCGTTCGGCTTCAACGCGATCATCGAGAAGTCGGTGAAGGCCTACGAGGACCGCATGCGCGGCTGGATCGACGTCGCGCTCGAGGAGGGTGTGCGTTTCTTCGTGACGGCGCTGGGCAATCCGTCCTGGGTGTGCAAGGCCGTGCACCAGGTCGGCGGCGTGGTCTACCACGACGTGACCGAGCGCAAGTGGGCGTTGAAGGCCAAGGACGCGGGCGTCGATGGGCTGATCTGTGTCAACTCGCGCGCGGGCGGCCACGCGGGCACACACACGCCGGACGAGCTGATCACGCAGCTCGCGGACCTCGGTCTGCCGCTGGTCGCGGCGGGCGGGGTCGGCGACGAGCGCGCGTTTGCGGCCCTCCTGCAATCGGGCTATGCCGCCGTGCAGCTGGGCACACGCTTCATCGCGACGAACGAATGCAAGGTGCACCCGGACTACTGGCGCGCGATCCTCGACGCGGACGAGGACGACATCGTCCTGACCGAGCGCCTGTCCGGCGTGCCGGTCGCGGTGATCAACACGCCGTTCGTGCAGAGGATCGGCACGCGAGCTGGCCCGTTCGCGCGGTGGATGCTGCGCGGTCGACGCACGAAACACTGGATGCGCACGTTCTACGCGCTGAAATCGATCCGCGAGCTCAAGCACACGATCCAGAAGGGTGTGTCGTACCGCGACGTGTGGCAGGCGGGCAAGAGCGTCGGCACCATCCACGCGGTCGAGCCGGCCGGCGAAATCGTCCGCAGGTTCGCGGCAGCACTGCGTTGACGCCTCCCTCAGCGGAGGCGCAACGCGAGCTGGTTCAAGAACAACCCGACGTCCGTCACCACCCCCGCCGTCTGCGACGAGCCGCGATCCGCGAGCTTCGTGACCACGGCCGGGTTGATGTCGACACAGACGACCTTGACCCACGACGGCAGCATGTTACCCACGCCGATCGAGTGCAGCATCGTGCTGAGCATCAGCACCATCTTGACTCCCTCCAATGCGCTCGCATAGCGCTCCTGGGCCTCGACGAGGTCCATGAGCGTGTCCGGCAGCGGGCCGTCGTCGCGTATCGAGCCCGCCAGCACGAAGTCGACGCCGCTCGTCACGCACGCGTGCATGATCCCGCGCGTCAGCACGCCTTGCTGGACCGCCGCCGCGATCGAGCCCGCATGATTGATGCGGTTGATCGCGCGCATGTGGTTCTTGTGGCCCTCCTCGACGGGCACGCCCGTCTCGAGGTTCACCCCCAGCGAGGTTCCAAAAAACGTGTGCTCGATGTCGTGCACCGCGAGCGCGTTGCCCGACAGCAGCACGTCGACCCAGCCCCCACGCAGGATCTGGCAGAACGCGTCGATTCCGCCGGTGTGGATCACGACCGGCCCAGCGACCACGGCGATGCGCCCGCCGCTCGCACGGACCTCGCGCAGCATGTCGGCGATCTTCGCGACGCTGGTCTCGACGCGGCGCTCCGAGCTGATCTCGTTGCTCATGAACGCGAAGCTCTGCTTGTCGCGGCCGCGGAATTCCGGCGCGACGCGGAGGCCCTCCATGCCGCAGACGACCTGGTCGCCGCGGCGGACGTCGCGCAGCTTGCGGCAGACCGGGGCGCCGTCCTCCATGACGATCACAGCATCCATGCGTTGCTTGCCGACGTCGCTCCAGGCGCCGTGCACGCGGATCTGTGTGCGGTGGTTCGTCGTCGAGTAGAAGTCCTCCGGCACGCACTGGTCCTTGGGCGCGATGTCGAAGCGTGCGTCGCGCTCGGACTCGAGGCGGCAGCCGTAGGGCACGAGCGCCTCGAGGAGCGAGCGCAGCGCCACTTCGTCGCGCGCGGCGAGGCGCAGTTTCGCGAACGAATGGTCGTCCTTCGTCCGCCCGATGTCGAACGCGAGGACCTCGTACGAGGCCCCGTGCTCCCCGATGCGGTCGAAGATGCGCTCGAGGATCTGGGAATCGATGAGGTGGCCCTCGGCCGTGATCGTCTCGCTGAACATGGCGTCGTCTCGGGCCTGGCCCTGGGCGCAACGCGCGCCCCGGGGCCCATCATCCCGGGCCCCATCATCCCTGGCCTCTGGGGGCGATGACAACCTCGCGGCACCGTCTCTGTGTCCGGCCCCAGGGATTCGCCGGCAGATTCGCGTGACACCTCGCCGTGGTTCCGTCTGGACCTCTCATGCCCCAGACGGCCGCCCTGGCCGTCCTCATCCGTTCCGGAGTCCAGAACCATGCGCCCCTCGATCGCCCTTGTCGCTCTCCTCACCGTCCCGGCCGCCGCCCAGACGACCAACCTCGCCCCGCTCGGCGTCGCCAGCCAGCACACGACCTACGACAACAACTCAGAGGCCTGGCGCGCGGTCGACGGGTTCACGAACGGCAACTGGACCTTCAACCAAGCCAACCGTCTCTCCTCGACCAATGGCACACCGGGCGCGTGGTGGCAGCTGGACCTCCCGCGCCCCTTCGAGATCACAGAGGTCGTCCTGTTCAACCGGAACGTTTATGGAGAGCGGCTGGGCAACTTCCGCGTCTCCCTCGAGGACGCCACCGGTGAGGTCTTCGGACAGAACTTCTTCGTCGGTTCCGGCCACGTCCCGGACGGCGGCACGGCGCAACTGTTGCCGCCGGCGGGCACGTTCGCGACCCGCGTCCGCATCGCGTTCATCAACGGACTGAACAACCAGGGCAACGGCTTCCTGACGCTCGCCGAGGTCCAGGTCTTCTCGCCGACCATTGGCACGACGTATTGCAACCCTGCGAACAACAATGTCTCGGGTGGCCCGGCGACGATCTCCACGGTCGGCACGAACGTCCTCGCGAGCCCGAACGTGACGGCGATCGTCGCGCACGGCATGCCCGAGCAGACGTTTGGCTATTTCCTCGTCGGCGCCGGCGCCAACTCCGTGACGCCGCCCGGTTCGAACGGCGTCTTGTGCCTCGGCAACGCGATCGGCCGTTACAGCCTCCTGATCCACAACACGACGCGCACCGAGAACATGGGGATCGTCATCAACCGCGGCGCGCTGCCGGTCAACCCCACCCGGGCGATCCTGCCCGGCGAGACGTGGCGCTTCCAGGCCTGGTTCCGCGATGGCGCGAGCTCGAACTTCACCGACGCCGTGGCGGTGACGTTTCAGTGATGTGGATGGAGATACCGAGCCCGGGCAATCTCCACCACTTTCGCCTCCTCTGGGCAGAAGTGGTGGAGATTGCCCGGGCTCGGTACTGCGATTCGGTACTGCGATTCGCGGGCGGCTACAACGGGTCCGCGGCCTTGACCACCGCCGCGGTCGACGTCTTCGACTCGACGACGGGGACGTGGACGGTCGACGTGCTGTCCCAGGCGCGGTGGGGGCTCGCGGCGACCTCGGTCGGGTCGAAGGCGTTCTTCGCGGGAGGTGCCGGGGCGACGGCGATTGCCGGCCAGACCGTGGACATCTACCAGGGCATCGCGCCGTTGCAGCTCGTGCATTTTTGCTCGCCTACGGCCCCGAACTCCACGGGGCAGCCCGCGACAATCACCGCCCTGGGTTCGTCCTCGGTATCCGCGAACGACCTCACGCTGCGCGCGAGCGCCCTGCCGCTGAGCTCGTTCGGCTTCTTCCTCACCTCGCGCACGCGCGGCTTCGTCGCGAACCCCGGGGGCAGCCAAGGCAACCTGTGCCTCAGTGGGGCCATCGGCCGCTTCGTCGGCCCAGGTCAGGTGCAGAACTCAGGCCTCGCCGGCGTCATCCAGCTCGCGATGAACCTCAATGACGCGGTACCGGCAGGAGCGCCTCCAATCGCGCGAGCTCGGCTTCCGCGTCGCGCCACCAATCGATCGCGTGCATGCGCGCAAGCTGCCAACCGAGGCCCGCGAGCACCTCCCCCTGCAGTCGGTCGCGGTCGCGCGCCGTCGCGAAGCGCGCGTGGTTCACGCCGTCCGTCACGACGCCGAGCACGAAGCGCGACGGGTCCGCGGGGTCGCGTACGGCGAGGTCGACGCGCACGTCGGAGCGCCCGACGTCGGTGGCGACCTCCCACCCGCGCTCCACGAGGCGCGCCGCGATCGAAGCCACCAGCGGGTCGCTCGCCGCGCCCGCGCCGGTGGCTGCGTCCGGTGCCGACACCTCCTCCGCGTAGCGCAAGAACGCGCGCAAGTCGTGCACACCACGCGCCCCCGTGCGCGCGAGATCGATCTGGTTCGAGCGCAACGACGTGAACACGACGAGCTCCTGCCGCGCACGCGTGACGGCGACGTTCAGTCGTCGCTCGCCGCCGTCCTTGTTCAGCGGGCCGAAGTTCATCGACACCCGCCCATGCGCGTCGGGCCCGTAGCCGATCGAGAAGATGATCACATCACGTTCGTCACCCTGGACGTTCTCCAAGTTCTTGACGAAGACGGGCTCTTGCTGCGTGTCGGCGAAGGCAGCCTCGAGCTCGGGGCGCTGCCGTTGTGCCTCGTCCAACAGGTCGAGCACCAACGTCTGCTGCGCCTGGCTGAACGTCACGACGCCGATCGAGCGCGCGCGCGCTCCCCCGCTGGTCTGCGTGAGGCGCCGCACGACCTCGTCGACAACCGCCCGCGCCTCCACCGCGTTCGTGCGCGAACGGCCCTTGTCATACGTGCCGCCCTCGATGAAACGGAGACCGAGGCCAATGCCCGCGCCCCCACACGCCGGGAACGTGCGTAGCTGGCCGTCGTAATAACGCCCATTGCTGAAGGCGATCAAGCGCTCGTCGCGGCTGCGATAGTGCCACGTCAAGCGATGCGCAGGCACCTGCGCAGCGAGGCACTCGTCCAGGATGCTCTCCAGGTCCTGGACGAGGTCCTCGTCGTCGGGGTTGTCCTCGTCGCCCGTATCGGCGCGGTCGAAGAAGCTCGTCGGCGGAAGCTGCTTCGGGTCCCCCACGATCACGGCTTGTGAGCCGCGCGCCAGCACGCCGATCGCGTCCCACACGGGGATCTGCGAGGCCTCGTCGAAGACGACGAGGTCGAACGGCGGATTGTCTGGCGCGAGGTACTGCGCGACCGACATAGGGCTCATGAGGAAACACGGCTTCAGCTCGCGCGCGAGCGGGCCGAGCTCCGAGAGCAGCCGCCGCAGCGCGTGGTGGCGCGTCTTCTTCGTCAGCTCGCGCTGCAACACCCCGAGCGCGCTGCCGCGGCCTGCGGCGGCGGCGTCGCCCGGCTTCGGGCGCGCAGCGGCCGTGCGCTGGCGGACCTCCTCGCGCGCCGAAGCGAGGCGCTCCTCGTCGAGCGCGACGAAGCGCTGGAGCGTGCGCTCGTGCGCGCGCCCGTCGAACGCCCGCAGGCGCTCGTCGCCCGAGATCGCGTGCAGCGCGAAGCTCTGCGCGAAGAAGGCCTCGAACGCGGGGCGCGCGCGGCCTGCGCGCAGCGCGCCCGATTCCAGCGCGCGCACCGCGGGCGCCAGTCCGCCAGCCACGACACGTGCTCGCAGCGCCTGATAACGCGCCCAACTGCGCAGCATCGACCACCGGTCGCGCCAGGCGAGCGCGAGCCCCTGGAGCGCCGCGAGCGACCCCAGCGCCTCCCCGTCGGGCGCCCCGCCGAGGGGCGCGTCGGCGTCACCCGCCGCGTGGGGCGCCCGACGGGGA
>Ga0163154_10006647_pt1 | contig 14068 bp, 12 predicted proteins | sample OliLakLV19MP9P1_FD_148649 | JGI IMG/M metagenome (GOLD analysis project Ga0163154, IMG submission 148649) | Freshwater microbial mat bacterial communities from Lake Vanda, McMurdo Dry Valleys, Antarctica - Oligotrophic Lake LV.19.MP9.P1 | ecosystem: Environmental > Aquatic > Freshwater > Lake >... | reverse complement strand
CCGTCACTTCGATCGCGATCGGCAGCGGCGAGTCGCCTTGCGCAGCGGGGTCACCGGCAGCGAGTGTCGCTGTCAAGGTGTGCGCGCCCGGGTAGACACCAGCGATCTGGTACCAGCCCAGGCCGTCACTGCGGGCAGCGTGCGAGCGCTCGCCCTCGCCGCACAGCTGCACCAAGGCACCGCTGACCGGCTGGCCGACGGCTGTCACGATGCGGCCAGTCACCGTCGCAGCGCGGAAGACGCGCAGGTCCACCGCGCGGCGCGTGCTGTCCTCGACTCGCATGGACGTGCCCTCGATGCCCGTGGCTCTGCCTGTGTAGGCGCGCGCGACCTGCTGGCGCCAAGGGGGCAAGAAGCCGGTGGGCAACGAGCGTGGGTCGACGAGCAGTCGGTATTCGCCGCGCACGAGGTCGGTGAACACGAAGCGCCCGTCGGCGTCCGTCGTGGCGCTCGGTCCAGACGACCCGCGCAACATGCGCACGGAGACGCCGGACACGCCGCGGTCGGCCTCGTCGAGCACTCGACCGACGACGGTGGCGCCGTCCGCCGGGACGGCGACGACGTCGGGCACCTCAGGCGCTGCGACGCGCTCCGCCGGCACCGCGGCAAGCGACGCCGCCTCCACCTCGACGTGCATGCTGGGGGGCGGCTCGAGTGGCCGCTGCGCTTCGCCGGTGAGAGGCTCCAGAGGGCGCTCGGATGGCGCTGGCCCCAAATCGAGGAGCAAAGCGCCGGCGACCAGCGCGATCAGCGTGCCGAGCGCGACCTGCGTACGAGTCCAGCGGGGGCCCATGCTCGTCCCCCACGATACCGCCAGCCCAGCGGAGCGAGCTCGGTGGGGTCCTGCCGCGCCAGGGCAGCGGGCCGCCACAGCAGCGGCGGAATTCGTGAGCCGCGCCGGCGGGCCTTGCCGCGCTGATGGGTGTCCTGAACCACGGAGACCCCCCCCGCGGCCCCCAGGGGGGCGCGCCGGCGACGACACGAGCGCCCACGGGCACCCGCTGGTCGGACGCTGGACGCAGCGCGAGCGACGGCGTCCTCGACCTCGCGAGCGACGACGGCGACACGCGCGAGTACGCCTTCCGACTGGTCGACGGCACGCTCGTGCTCGAGAACAACTGGGGCAACGTGAGCTACTTCGAGTAGGCCGCGAGCACGCCGCTGGCCCGGTCGCTTCGTCGCCGCCCTGGCGACGCATGTCGGGCAGGAGCCGCGTCACGTCCTGCTCGCAGCGCTCGGAGTGGCTCAAGGTGGTCGCGTGGCAGCAGTTGCCGACCTGACCCCAGTCTACGGCGGCGTCCCCGGGGGGTTATGGCGCGGAATGGAACGTTCGGTTGGCCCTCGCCGTCTCTCTCGCGCCTCGACGCCATGGCCTTCTCCAAGGCCACGCTCGCCGACCTGCAGCGCGGGCAGTTCCGCGCCTTCGCGCCCAGCGAACAGCTCGTGGTCCTGGCCAACATGCGCGATCGTTACGGCGCGCTGAGGCGGTGGACCGGCACCAAGGTCGTCACCGGCACGGCCACCAACGGCGTCACGTACTCGATCGCAGGCCTCGTGCGCGTCACGATCATCGGCGGTGATCCACGTCAAGCCGTGCGCGTCGACAGCCTGTCCACGCTGCGCGACTACTTAGAGAACATCGACCTCAGCGTCGCCGGCGTGAACGCATTGCCGATCGCTTACACGCTGCGTTACGCCTCGAACAACGCCCCCGCCAAGGTCGGTGCCATCGCCAATCTGGTCGACCAGGAGTGCTTCCGCGCGCGTCGCGTGAAAGTCACGCTGAACTCGATCCACCCTACCGTGGCGGATTGGTGCGACGAGGAGCTCTTCGGCAGCATCAAGGTCGTCAACAGCGGCAACAAGGCGAGTGGCATGCGCACGCTGTGGTCCCGCAGCGCGTCCCAGGCGGTGTCCGGACGACAAGGAGTCACGATCAACGTCAACGAGAGCGCGACCTTCAACTTCAACGCCGTCGTGAACGACGACACCGAGGACGAGGTCGAGATCGAGAGGGGAGCGCGCGGGGTCAGCGCGACGGCGGCAAGAGCATCCCGTCGGGACCGTAGGTCGCGAGCGCGACCCTCTCGGGTTCGCCGAAGGCGCCGGTCGTGGGGACGCTCGTCTCGTTCAGTGTGCCGACGCCGAAGGCCGCCGGGCCGTCATCGATGAAGGCCGCGACGGTGAACGCGCCGCCCGCGCGCAGAGCGAGGCCCGCGATCTGGACTGCCGTCTGGTCGATCTCGTCGCCGCCGTCAGCGAAGGCCCAGACGAGCGCGCCCTGCGCGTCGTAGCGCAACACGACGACGTTCTCCGCATCCTCCACGATCGTGACCTGGACCTGGTTCGGGCCGCTCGGGTCGAGCGTCACGATCGTCGTGACGCCATCCGCCTCGAATCCGTCGGCCACGAGCAGGCCCCCGTCGGCGAGCGAGACGAGCCCACCGCTGAGGCCCCGCTCGAGCGACTCCGGATCAACGAGGCCCGTGTCCCGCCCCCACACCGCGGCGCCGTTCGCGTCGAACTCGATGAGGAAGAGCGAGCCGTCGTCGTCACCCGCGCCGAACATGACCTCGCTCGCGAGGCCCACGTCGAAGGCGAGCGGTCCAGTGAAACGGATGCCCGTCATGGCGACGCCGTCGCCCGGCCGCGCCACGACCTCGCGCACATCGGTGTACGTGATCGCCGGCGACTCGCCCGCGCGTACCCAGACGAGCTCGCCGTTGGCGTCGAGCCGCGCGAGGAAGACCCGCTGCTCGTTCGCGGGCGCAGTCAGCGGCACTTCACCCGGCCCCGCGGCGCCGAACAACGCGCTGCCGTAGAACCAGCCTGCGACGGAACAGGTCGCCCGCGGCATTCGAGGTGAGCGCTCCTATGTGCCCGTCGGCGTTCGCCCCCGCGCGGGGGAACGGCTGCGCGTGGGCCAAGCGCCCATCGGCCTCGACCACCGCCAGGTAGTCGCCCGCGGCGGAGCTCACCGGGATCGTCACCTCGCCGGGCTCGCCGGCGCCGAGCCCGATCGATGTCGCCGAGACGCCGCGCAGCGAGCCGACCACCGCGGCGCGCCCGGTCGGCGGCGCCACGACCCTCGGAGCCCTGAGAGACCCGGACTGCGGCGCGAGGACTCGCGCCCATTGCAGGTCGCCATCGACCGCAAAACGCAGCAGCACCAGCGCCTGCTCCTGCGCCCCTGAGCCCGATGGCGGTGTGACGACCAGGGTCTCGCTGGGCTCGCCGACGCCGAAGCGCACCGTCCCTTGCACCTCCGCGAGCACCGCGCACGAGCCGTCGGAGAAACACGCGGCGGCCGCAGGACTGACCACGGTCGCGTTCCCGCCCGCGGGCTGCAACGCCGTCGGCGTCTGGCCCTCGGAGCGCCGCACCCAGGCGAGCGCGCCATCTGGTCCGTAACGCGCGACGACCAGGTCCTGCACCTGCGCGGTGGGCATCAGGGACACCTCGTTGGGCGTACCACCGCCGAAGACGGCCGGGAAGACCTGGCCGGGCAGCTCCGCGAGCAGCACCAATGACCCGTCGCCGCCGCTCGCAATGGTGCGCGGGACGACGTAGCCCTCACCACCTTCGGTGACGAGCCCAGCCGGCATGGGCAGCTCCCCCAGCACGACCAGCCCCGCGGCCGACGCCACGGCGCTGACGCCATTCACCGAGCTGGTCACGACGATGCGGTAGACCCCTTCGTCGGCCCCCGTCGTGTCCCAGGCGACACTCTGCTCCGCGCCCGGAGGGCTCGCGACGGCGCTGGCCACATCGATCGACGGTCCGGTCCCGAAGACCACCTCCGCGGTGACGCGCGAAGTGGCCGTCGCCGTCACGCCAGTGACGAGGAAACGCACGTCGACCACTTCGTTGAGCTCGATCTCGAGGAGCGAGAGTGGGGCGAGGATCTCGATCCTGGGCGTCTCCACTGGCGGCGCTGTTCCGCCACCGTCGCCGTTACAGCCGAGGGCAAGGGCGGCGAAGACCGTCGAGGCGACGAAGGCGAGGCGAGAATGAGTTCGAGTGCGCATGGGAGGCTACCTGGGAAACACGTGCAAGGCTGCACGCAAGGACCCGAGCGCACGGGGGGCCTTGTCTCCATCAGGAAGTCCGAGATTGGCCCGCGGCCGGCGGTGCCCGTCTGCAAAACGGCCGCAGCCCCCGCCGGGCCCGGCGCGCCCACTTCACTGCCCGTCGGCGCGCTCGCTGCGCAGCGCGGAGACGTACTCCGCCAGCGCGTCGAGGTCCGCGTCGGGGAGCTCCGCTTCGTCGAACGATGGCATCGCGCCGAGCCCCTGGCGGACCTGTGTCTTGACCAGCCATTGCGGCAACGGTTTGTTGTTGATCGCCGGACCGAGGCCAGCCATCCCGCCGGGGTGGCACTGGTGGCACAGCTGCATGAAGAGCTCGCGGCCCGAGCGCTCCTCCGTCGAGCTCGGAATGAACTCACCAGCGATCGGCTCGCCGCGCCGCTGAGACATGCACCCAACGGTGAGGAGTAGGATTCCCGCGAGCAGGCTCGCGGCAAGATGGGGTGAACGGCTCACGGCCTGGCCTCCTTCGTGATGCGCCACAGAACGCCGGTGCTCGGCTGCGGCGAATGGCCATCTTCGCTCGACGTCAGCACGCCGAAATCGACGACGTACAGCGCGGACCCGTCAGGCGAGAAGCGCGCGGCGATCGGACGCTCGAGCCCCTTCCCACCGACCTTCGAGGCCGGGCCCTGGCCGGCCTCGTTGACTGCGAACTCTTCGACCACACCCGAGCTGGGGTCGACACGGACGACCCTGAAGCCGACCGGCCCGAGCACCTTCCCGACCGGCGGCGACATGTCCCCGAACTGCGCGACGAACAGCTCGCCGCGGTGCCCGAACTCGTCACTCGTGGAGAAGTCCATCCCGTTGGCGGAGGAGTGCACGCCGAGCACGGCGCGGGGCTCGGGCGGCGCATTTGGGTGCGACGCCAACACGAATCCCGGCGCGTCATGCCCCCCACGCGGCGCGAAGTGATCTTCGTCCGTGAGCGGGCGCGTCCCATGGAAGTCGGGCCAGCCGTACCACACGGGCGGCGCGGTCGGGTCGATGCGCCAGAGAAGGTCTCCGGTGCCCCACACGGGACGCGCGCCGCGATCGTCGTAGCTGTTGTCGCTGACATACAGCGCGCCCTCGCTGTCGAAGGCGAGCCCGAAGGGGTTGCGGAGGCCCCACGCGACGACCTCGAGCTGGCCGCCTGTGAGCGGCATCCGCAGCACCGCGCCCGTGCAAGGGACAGCGCCGCGAATGACCTGACCCGCCGCACCGGGAGTGCCGTAAGGCAGGAACGCGCCGGTCGCCGGATCGCCCTCAGCCTCGACCTCCCGGGCCGCGAGCGTGACGTCGAAGGCCGGAATGTCGTGGAACTCCGGGTGCCGCGCCAGCCAACCGAGCTCCGCGTTGTCCTTACCGACGATGCCGGAGTTGGTCGCTGTCCCCTGGCCAAAGTACAGCATCCCGTCGGGACCGATCGCCGGCCCGTTCGTGTGGTGGTCGCCGAGGCTCGGCAGGCCCTCGACCAGCACCTCTGTCGTACCGTCGGGCGCGATGCGCAGGATCCGCCCGCCGTCCTTGGCGCCACCCTCGGCGACGAAGAAGTGGCCGTCGTGGTAGGCGACTCCGTTCCAAGGCGGGTTGTCACCGCGCGCGACTTCCCCGATCGAGCCATCGGCCTCGACGCGCACCAAGCGCGGCGTCGACCACACCTCGCCGTAGCTGTAACCAGCCTCGACGACGTGCGCGACGCCCTCTGCGTCGAACGCGACGCCAGTGGGGAAGTTCAAACCCGAGGCGAGCGCTTCGATGCTGTAGCCGTCCGGTAGCGCGATGTCGCCGGCGGTGATGACGCGGGCCTCCGGTGGGCTCGTCTCCCCGCCGCCCGCGCTCGAACGCATGGCATAACATCCCCCGAGGAGCGCGAACGGGAGCGCGAGCGCGAGTGGGAGCACGAGCGAGGGGTTGGGCCGCTTCATCGTAGAGATCCTGAGTGGCGGTCCTGGCCGCACCATGAATCTCGAGTGAAGCGCGCAAGAGTCGTCCCGCCGACCCATATACGTCAGGCGAGCGCACCCGCGCGGGCGCGTCAGGCGAGCGCACCCGCGCGGGCACGTCAGGCGAGCGCGCTCGCTCGGGCACGCCCGCTCAGCCGCCGATGAGCGCAGCGAGCGATGGCAGCTTCTGCTCCTGCTCCAGCACTGGCGCGAAGAGGTCGCCGTGCGCCTCGAGGCGCGCGAGCACAGCCTCGGCCTCGAACGTCAACGCGGGCCCGGCGGGATCGAGCGCCGCCTCGACCTCTTCCCACGTCACGGGTGTCGACACGGTCGGCCGACTCTTCGCGCGCAGCGAGTAGACATTGATCGTCGTCTTGTGCGCGTCGTTCTGGCTCCAATCGATGAAGACCTTCCCCTTGCGCAGGGTCTTCGTCATCTTCGAGACGACCAAGTCCGGCGCCTCGCGCTCCAAGAGCTCCGCGAGCGCGTGCGCGAACGACTTGGTGCGGTCGTAGGTCAGACGCGGCACATTGAGTGGCACGTAGACCTGCAGGCCCTTCGAGCCCGACGTCTTGGGGTAGGAGTCGAGCCCCAAGGAATCCAGCACCGCCTTCAGCAGCAGCGCGATGCGGCAACACTCGACCATCCCGGCCGGCGGGCCAGGATCGAGGTCCAAGGCCAGCGCCGTAGGGCGCTCGATCTTCGGCGCTCGGTGCAAGAATGTGTGCAGCTCCAGCCCAGCCAGGTTCGCGACCCACACCAACGCCGGCAAACCGTCGATCACGCAGTAGTAGAGGTCGCTACCGTCGGACTTCGGGACCTTGGCGCGCTTCACCCAGCTCGGGCGGTGGGCGGCACAGTTCTTCTCGTAGAACGACTTCCCTTCGACCCCGTCGGGATAGCGCTTCAACGTCACCGGGCGCTGCGCGAGGTGCGGTAGGAGGTGAGGCGCGACCCGCACGTAGTAGTCGATCACGTCACCCTTCGTGTAGCTGCACTCGGGGTAATAGACCTTGTCGACATTGGTCAGCTCGACCGACCGGCCGTCGACCTGGAGTTGCGAGCCAATCTTTGAGTTCTTCGGCTTCGAGGTCTTCGGCTTCGGGGTCTTCGGCTTCGGGGTCATCGGCGCCTCCTGGGCTTGGCTCGCTGGGGTCGCTCGCGGGTCACGTCGCCGGGGACCTTGTCGGCGCGGAGGCCCAGGAAGACCGGGTGACGGAGTCGGCCCGCGCTCGTCCACTCCGTGAACTTCACCTGGCACACGAGTTCCGGGTCGACCCAGCGGACGCTGGCGAGCGCAGCCGCGGACTCGCCGGCCAGGAGGTCCTGGAACGGCGAAGCGCGACGGGCGAGCGGCGCCAGCCGCTCGTGCAAGTCGCTGAGCGCCGCGTTGTCGAAGCCGGCGCCGACTTTACCCACGTACCGCAGCTCGTCGCCATCGTAGACACCCAGCAGCAGCGCGCCGAAGTGTGACCGTCCGCCAGTCGGCGGCGTCTGACCTCCGATGACGAACTCTTGCTCGTTGTGGAACTTCAGCTTGATCCAAGCGCCGCTGCGGCGTCCTGGCTCGTAGAGCGAGCCCTCACGCTTGCCGATGAGCCCCTCCAACCCGAGCGCGCGCGCCTTGGTCAACATGGTGGCCACATCGCCCGTGAGGGAGGTCGAGAAGCGCACCGTGTCGGGGCACGGTTTCAGCGCGCGTCGGAGCCGCGTGCGCCGCTCCGAGAGCGACTCCGTGAGCAGCCCTTCGCTGTCCACTTGGAGGAGATCGAACGCGTAGAAGAACACGTCCTCTGCATCGGCGCCGTCAGGGCGATGGAGGCGCTGGAACGACGGTCGCCCCGCGCGGTCCAGCGCGACGAGCTCGCCGTCGATGATCGCACGCTCGGCGTCGACGGAGAGGAGCGCCTCCGCGAGCGCGGGGAAGCGGGGCGTGAGATCGACGCCATTGCGCGAGAGGAGCTTGACGGACTCATTCTGCTTGTACGCGACGACGCGATAACCGTCGAGCTTGACCTCGTAGAGCCACTGGCCCTCCGGAGGCTCGCTGACGAGGAGCGCCTGCATCGGCGCGACGAGCGCGAGCGGCGCCTTGCGCGCGGGGGCCTTGCGCGCGGGGGCCTTGCGCGCGGGGGCCTTGCGCGCGGGGGCCTTGCGTGCGGGTGCCTTGCGCTTGGAGGTCGTCGGAGACGTCCGCTCCGCAGCATTCTTGCGCGACGGCGCACCAGACGCGATCTGTGCCATCGTGCGCCCCGATAGGACCGAGACGTCGCGGGCCGCGGGTGGAACGCGACCGCTGGACCGTGCCCCGGACTCCGGCGCGCCCCGAATGATCAACCACTGGCGCTCCTCGCCGCGCAGCCGCACGAGGTGCCACGAGCCGCTCAGCTTCTCGCCGTGCAGCGTCAGGTGGAGCTTCCCCGCCGCGAGCGCCTTCAGCGGGTGCGGCTCCTCGGTCGTGAACGTGCCGACGTCCCAAACCATCACCGTGCCACCTCCGTACTGGCCGCGCGGGATCGTCCCCTCGAACGTCCGGTAGGACAGCGGATGGTCCTCCACTTGCACGGCGAGGCGCTTCTCCCCCTTCTCCAGCGGGAGGCCCTTCGGGATCGCCCATGACTTCAGTGTCCGGCCGAGCTCGAGACGGAAGTCGAAGTGCAAGCGCGTCGCCGCGTGTTTCTGGACGACAAAACGCCGCTCACCCGTCGGCTTCTCCGACGCGACGGGCTCTGGCGTGGCGCGGAAGTCCCGCTTCTTCTTGTACTCCGCGAGGGACATCGGGGGATCCTCGAGCGCGGTTCAAGCAGCCTTGCGCTTGGTCTTCGTCTGCGTCTTCTTCTTCGTAGTGGTCTTGGCCTTCTTCTTCGTGCTCCGGGGCTTGGCGCGCGCCTTCGTCCGCGTGCGCGCGGGGGCGCCCTTGGTCTCGTCGATACTACGCTGCAACACCGCGACCAGGTCGATCACGTTCGTCGTTGACTTGCGGCGCGGCGCGGCCTGCTTATCGGGCGCGCGCTTCTTGACCTTGTCGTCGATCATCTCGATCAGCGCCTCCTGATACTCGTCGTCGTACTCGTCCGAGTTCCATTTGCTGCTCATGCTGGTGATCAGCGCCTGGGCCATCTGCAGCTCGCGTTTCCCGACCTTGCGTGCCTTGGGCAGTTTGAACTCGTCGACGTCCTTCAGGTCGTCCGGGAAGTGCATGAGCTCCAACATCAGGCCTCCGGCGCGCGGCTTGACCGCAGCGAGGTGCTGACGCGTCTTGATGACGACGCGCGCGATGCCGATCTTCTTCGCAGCCACGAGCGCATCGTGCAGCAGCGTGTAGGCACCATCCCCCCCTTTCATCACCTCCATGAAATAAGGCTTGTTGTAGAGCAGCGGGTTCACCTCGTCGACCTTGACGAAGTTCATGATCTCCACGCTCTGGGTGGCTTCCACGTCGACACGCTTGAAGTCTTCGTCGCGCAGCACGACGAACTTGCCCTTCTCGTACTCGTAGCCTTTCACGACCTCTCCCCACGGCACCTCTTTGCCGTCGGCCTCGGCGACACGTTTGTAGTTGACCGGGCTGAGATCGGACTTGCGCAGCAAGCGGAACTTGAGCGCCTCCTGGCTCAGCGCTGGGTACAGCGCGACAGGGATGCTCACGAGACCGAAGCTGATGGTGCCCTTCCAGATAGCTCGCATTCGACGCGCTTAGCCGACGCGCGAACGCGATTCCAGTGAAGGTCGCGCTCGAGAGCGCTCGATGAGCACGATTTCATCAATCGCGGTTGCGACACCTCCGCTCCCAGTGTCCGTCTGAACAACCACCAAGGAGCGTGCTGAACGCGCGCCCACGCGTCCTAAAGTCGAGCGGCGCGGCGGCAAGAGGGGAGTCGACCAACCGGCGAACGGGTCTAGAGATCGAGCGAAGGCGGTGATGCGCCTTCAACACTTCGCGCACGCGTCAGCCGCGCGGCCCCATGTGGAACCCCTTTGCAGCGCTCGGCGCCCTCGTCCTTTTCGCGATCTGGTCCGTCGTGCGCGATGTGCTCTCCGCCGGCGAGGTGCTGTCCCGGACGGTCACCTCCGCTGCGCGCGGATCGCGCGGCGCATGCCGCGCGGCGTGGCGCACGACCTTGATGCAGGTCTATTTCACGGGTGTGCAGAGCCTCCCGGTCGCGAGCCTCCTCGCGATCTTCATCGGCCTCGGCTTCGCGCGCCTCGTTCACACGACCCAGCTCTTTGTCATGGTGCCTGTGCTCAGCGATCTGATCGTGCAGCAGCTCGGGCCGCTACTCGCTGCCCTCGTAGTCGTCGCCCGTACCGCGCCCGCGGTCGCGGTCGAGCTCGGGAACATGCGCGTGGGTGGTGAGCTCCGGATGCTGGAGCGCTTCGGCATCGACCCGTTCCGGCACCTTGCTTGGCCGCGCGTGGTGGGTATCACGGTCGCCGTAGCCGCGCTGTGCTTGCTCGTGACCGGCGTGGCGCTGCTCGCGCTGTTCCTCGTGGTGCGCGACCACCCGGAGTTCGGCGGCAGGGACTTCTGGCTCGACGTGCGACCCGCGCAAGCGCTTCGCATCGGGTTTCTGGGCTGCTCGTTCGGGTTGTTGATCGCGCTCGTCTCGATCCACCAAGGACTGTCGTTGCGACCCGAGGTCACGGAGGTCCCCAAGGCCGCAAGCCTCGCAGCGATCAAGTGCCTCGTCTACTGCGCGCTCCTGGACGTGGTCGTCACGTTGGCGATCTGAAGCGACGCGCTCCATCACTCTACGTGCTCCGCCATGAACAAGACCGTGCTCCACTCCCTGTCAGGCGCGTTCGTGCTGGCCGCGCTCTTCGTGGCCGGCGTCGCAGTCATCTCTCGCCCGACCCTGCTCGGGTGGTTCGGGCGGATCCGTACGTGCGAGGCATGGCTGCCCGAGGCGTACGTGAAGAAGGGCGACACAGTCGAGTTCCGGTCGTTTGCCGTGGGACGCGTCACAGGAGTCCACCCCCACCCCTGGCGCACCGAGCGCGGCCAGGCCTGGTTCAGGGTCACCCTCGCGATCGAACGCGACTGGACCGAGGCCGTCACGGATGAATTCACGCTGACGGTCTCCGTCGGGCCGCTCGGGGCGCTGACAGGTTCGAGCCTCGTCCTGCTCGCACCGGATGAGCGCGAGACGTTCGACCTGTTGAACCCCGCCGTGCAACGTGGGCGCGCTCTGCAGAGCTACGACGAGGACGAAGTCGTCGAGCTCGCCTTCCAGGGCCCGGTGTCGCTGATCGACGAGCTGTCCGGGCGTGCGCGTGACGTGCTCGATCGAGTCGGCCCGCAGGGCGAGGCGCTGATCCAGAGCGCGCGAGAGGTGCTCGACTGGCTCGGCAGCGAGGAGGGCGAGCTCCTCACGTTCGTCCGCGTCTTGCGCGGCAAGGTGGAGGGGCTGCAGGAGCCACTGGAAGACCTGGGGGTGATCCTCCAGGACACGCGTGTGCTGGTCCAGTCGCTGAACGACCCCGAGGGGAGCATTCAGCGTGTCCTCGCCGACGCCGCTGCGATCTCGGCGGCGCTGGAACGCGGTGAGGGCCTCGTCGGGGGCCTCTTGAGCGAAGGGCCGCTAGAGGAACACACGACGGACGTCCTCCTGCGCGCGAGCGGCGTGCTGGAGGAGACACGCGCACTGCTCGTACAAGGGCAGGTGACGATGTCGGACGTCAACGACGGCTCGCAGGCGCTCCCGGAGCTCGTGACGCGCCTCGTCGAGCTCGTGGCGCAAGTGGGCGACGTCATCGCGCGCGTCGACACTGCGTCGCGAGCGCTGCCGGGTCTCGCGGAGGAGGTCCGGCGCGCGCTGCAGCAGTCGAACCAAGTGCTCGTGGGGCTCAGGGAGTCGACGCTCGTCAACCTCTTCATGGACCTCTCGGCTCCGCCATCGGGCAACCCGCTCATCCTGCCCGCAGCGCTCGGTGGAGCTGCGCGGTGAGGCATCGAGGGCGGACTGGCGCACGCGGTACCGCTCAGCAACAGCTCGCGTGTGTACGTGCCGGGCTCGAGCCGACCGAACTGGGTGAGCCGATCCGGGGCTCCGACGATGACCGCCGGCCGACTGTCGCCGTCAGGTTGGAGTGAGTTGTCCACCGGCTCGAGCGTCGACCCATGCGCATGAAAGCGGGTCCGAAGCCCGGCTGGCGTCAGGTTCTGCCGAGGGACGCCGACGGCGTGTGATCCACGTGCGTCGTACCACCGCGCAGCGGGAACCAGGTCAAGGATGGAGTTGAATCATCGTCCCGCGTCACTCGTGGGCGCGCCGTGCGGGACTCACGTAGGCCCACCCGTGGACGCTCACGAACGCCCTCGCGCGCACGGGCATGGTGGCGGGTGCGGTGGGCTTTCAACTCCATCCGTGACCTGGTTGCCGCAGAGGGAACCAGGTCAAGAATGGAGTTGAATCATCGTCTCGCGTCACTCGCCGGCGCGCTGTGCGCGACTCACGAGGCCCACCCGTGGACGCTCACAAACGCTCCACTCGCGCGCGGGCATGGTGCGGCTGCGGCGGGCTTTCAACTCCATCCGTGACCTGGTTCCGCAGAGGGAATGGAGCTGAATCATCGTCCCGCGTCACTCGCCGGCGCGCTGTGGGCGATTCACGCGGGCCCACCCGGGGGCGCTCACGAACCTCCTCTCGCGCGCGGGCAGGATGGCCGCCGCGGCGAGCTTTTAACTCCATCCGTGACCTGGTTCCAGCGAGATCTCGACCGACCTGGCGCGCCGCCCTATGCGTATGGACGAGCCCTTTCTTACTAGACCGTGAGTGGGACTCCACGGGGCACGTCATCGACGACGAGCTCGAACGCCATCGAGCAGCGCGGTCGAGTCGGCGCGGCGCGCTCGAGGACGATCCTGGCACCCGTCTCCCCGGGCAAGATGTCCGGGAGCGGCGTTGGCGCGAGGGCGACCTGGCCCGCGTCGATCACCGCGCCGGCGCTGACACTCACCGGGAGCCAGACATGTCTGCACTAGGCGCGCGGCCCTTGGCCCGCCCATGCCGGATCGCCCAGACGACGCACGAGTCCCGCGCCCACGGCTCGAGGTCGGCGCGACCTCGAGCTCGACGCAGCCATCTTCATCGGTCGTGACCATCCTCGACCACCCCGGCCGCGGGCGGTCACGCGCGCGGTGCGCTCGCAGTGGTGCGAGCCCGAGGCTGACGTCGACGACCGCGCCGCGCAGCGGAGAATCCGACGACGCGAGGACCCTCGCGCGAACCCGTGCGGACCGCGCGCCGAGGGCCAGCACGAGCTCGATCTCGTCGCCCACAGCGTCCCGGACGTGCCTCGCTCGCTCTACGCTCGATCCGTCAGCGCTCGAAAGTTAGCGTCACCGTCTCCTTGCTCTTCACCACCGCCGTCTGCTCCTCGTACGGCTCGCCCGCGCCCGGGGGGCCCGCGGGGCGTACGCTGACGGACCAGGTGCCCGGCTCGAGGTCGGCCAGCTTGCAACGGCCGTTGCGCAGCATCTCGATCTTGGGTTGGCCGGTCGTTGGGCCCTCCCCGACGATGCGCGCGATCGCCATCCAAGCGCCGCTCTCCGCGCACGTGATCTCGATGGTGCCGCCCGCGTCGAGCGTCACGTCGACCTTGCGCTGCACACCGCCCGGAGCCACGCTGAGCTCCTCCGACTGCGAGTCGCGGAAGCCGCGCTTCGTCGCCTCGATCACGATCGGCACGTCGGGCGTGACGCCGCGCAGCGAATAGCGCCCGTCCTCGTCCGCGAACACCTTGTTGTCTGGCGCGCCCACGTTGCTGATCGACACCGTTTCGCCGTCGGAGTCCCCAGACGCAACGGCGGTGACCATCATGGCGACACGCTGCGGCCCCTGCTGAGAGACCGGGCGCTTGGCCTTGACCTCGGCGCCCTGCACGGGGTCACCGTTTGCATCAGTGACGCGCCCCTCGACGATCGAGACCGGCAGGTCGAAGCGCGCATCGTTCTCGCCCTCGCCGAGCTGCACGTCGAAGCGCATCGCCATCGCACGCCCCTTGTGCCGGACCTCGATGGCCAGGTCGCCGAGCTCGAGCTCCTCC
>Ga0163154_10006646_pt1 | contig 14068 bp, 12 predicted proteins | sample OliLakLV19MP9P1_FD_148649 | JGI IMG/M metagenome (GOLD analysis project Ga0163154, IMG submission 148649) | Freshwater microbial mat bacterial communities from Lake Vanda, McMurdo Dry Valleys, Antarctica - Oligotrophic Lake LV.19.MP9.P1 | ecosystem: Environmental > Aquatic > Freshwater > Lake >... | reverse complement strand
GGGTTGGGGGTGGGGTGAAAACACGTTTAATGATGAGTTATTGACATAATCCTATGAATTTGTTTTCGGTTCTCCATAAGTATCGGAGCGACACCCATGCCCAATCAGCGTGTTTTGACCAATATTCCCTATAACACGGCACGAAATGCCCATCCGCGCCAAATGCTGGATTTATATTTGCCCTCGGCAGAAAATTTTCCTGTGGTGGTATATGTGCATGGTGGCGCGTGGGTGGATGGCGATAAAAATCTGTATGCCAATATCGGTAACACCCTCGCAGACGCGGGTTATGGCGTGGCAATTATCAACTATCGGCTATCCCCAGAATTTAGCCATCCCGCCCATACCCAAGACGGGGCGCTGGCGGTGGCGTGGCTGGTGGGTCATATTGCCGAGTATGGTGGCGACCCAAATACAATTTATCTCACGGGGCATAGTGCGGGTGGTCACATGATGAGCCTGCTCACCCTAGACTCGCAATATTTTGAAGCGGTGAATGTGCCGTTGGATGTGATTGCGGGGGTTATTTCATATAGCGGGTTATATTGGATAGACGACTGGATTATGAGCAATGCGAGCAATGCGTTTAGTCGTGATGAAAGCCAGCGCCAAGCGGTATCACCGATTAACCTGATAGAAGATGCCATCGAAGAACGCGAATTGCCACCTATTTTGATGATAGCCTCAGAAAACGATTATCCAGAATTGTTGATAGAGCAAGCCGATATGGGCGCGATGTTCGATAAATTTGGGGCGGATTATGTGGCGCATGTGATAGATGACCGTGACCATTTTGGGTTGGTGACGGCTATCGGTACACCCAATGACCCCACCACCGCGATTATTTTGGCGTGGTTGGGAGCGATGTCGGATGATGTGGACGGGTAATTTTGGGACGGTATGATTGGCTTGCGTGTAATTATTTTGATGATTTTGCGTAGATAAGGCAGGCGGTGAACCACCTGCCTGAGCCACCGAAACCCCATAAATGGGGTTGATAGGTCCATTTTTAGGGTCAGATAGGCAGGATGTACGGGTTTGCCATGGCAAACCCCCGCAACCAACCGTAAAAATCGGGCTTGCCATGGCAAGCCCCTACGCCATACCCATTTTTTGTGATGAAAATGGGCAGAACAACCCCGTTCACGGGGTTTCACAAGCACAGACGGGTGGTTCACCGCCCGTCGAAGGACAAGCACATGCCATTTTTATCTTTTTTAACTACAGGCACCCCTTATATCGCGTCCGCCACCAATTCCCATCAACCAAAGCGCCCAGAGATATAATCGGCAGTTTCTTGCTCACGGGGCGAATTAAACACATCGGATGTCGGTGCAAATTCGATGAGTTCACCCCAACGGGTTTCTTTGTCGCCCATGATTTCTTTGCGAATGTTGTAAAAGGCGGTGAAATCCGATACCCGAAGCGCCTGTTGCATGTTGTGGGTGACGATGATGATGGTGTAATCTTTGACCAATTCGCGCATGAGTTCCTCAATGCGTTGGGTGGCGATGGGGTCTAGGGAAGAACACGGCTCATCCATCAAAATAACCTCTGGCTCAATGGCAATCGTGCGGGCGATGCACAAGCGTTGTTGTTGCCCACCCGATAATGCCAAACCCGACTTTTTGAGATCGTTTTTCACTTCATCCCACAAGGCCGCACGGCGCAGGCTACTCTCGATAATTTCATCGAGGGTAGACTTGTCTTTGACACCCAGCAAACGCGGACCATAGGCAATATTGTCATAAATACTTTTTGGGAATGGATTGGGTTTTTGGAACACCATCCCCACCCGACGGCGCACTTCTACGGGGTCTACGTCTTGCCCATACAAATTTTCGCCATGAAACAAAATTTGTCCCTCTACCCGTGCGTTTGGGATGAGGTCGTTCATGCGGTTATAGACGCGTAAGACGGTGCTTTTGCCACATCCAGACGGACCGATGAAGGCGGTGATTTTGCGCTCATAAATGGGCATGGTGACATCGTGTACAGCGCGGTAACTGCCATAGAATACGTCTACATGGCGGGTGTCGAGGGCAGTTGGTGCATCTACAGCTAAATCTACAGACATTATGCGATACTCCTACGAGAGGCTCTTTGACGAAAAACAATGGCTATGGCGTTCATGGAGAGCAACACTGCTAAAAAGAGGATGATGCCCGCCGCGGCGATATTGCGGAATTGTGGGTCAGATTCCCGAATCCACGAAAAGATTTGTGTGGGCATCGCAGAAATACTCGAAAACGGACCCGATGGCACAGAGGTCGTGAAGGTAGCTGTACCAATTACTAGCAGAGGGGCTGTTTCGCCAATGGCACGCGCTAGGGCGATAATCGCCCCAGTGATGATACCGGGCATGGCGGTGGGCAAAATTGTCCTAGAGACGGTTTGCCATTTGGTCGCACCCAGCCCAAAACTGCCCTCGCGCAAGGTGGATGGCACGGCGCGGAGTGCCTCTTGGCTGGCGCTGATGATGACGGGCAAAATGAGGAGCGAGAGGGTCAATGCACCCGATAAAATGGTACGCCCTGCCACATTTGATGGCACGCCAAAAATTTCGCCACTGGTAATTGGGGCAAGCGCCCGCACAAATAACGCCAAGCCCAACATGCCATAGATAATCGAAGGCACACCCGCCAAATTGCGGATATTGACCTCAATCAGTTTGTTGATAAACGAATCACTGGCATATTCCTCTAGGTATATTGCCGCGCCCACCCCCAATGGGAAAGAGATTAATACGGTGATGAGCATCAGCCAAATCGTCCCCATCATCGCGGGATAAATGCCTGCGGTGGAGGGAGTTTTGGTCAATGGACCCGTGATAAAATCGGCAGATAGCCAAGAGCGCCAGCGTAATTCTGTCCCAAATTGGAGTGCATCTTCTACGCGGATTTCAATTGCCCCACGGCTGAGGATGCTTTGGTCAAGATTCCAGCTTTGTAAAATGACCTCTTTAATCACGCGCTCGTTAATCAACACCAATAGTTGCTCTTGCGAGAGATTTTCGGTGAGCAATTGCACCCGTTCTGACGCAGATAGGTCATTGATGGCACGTTCTTCCCAGCCATCGGGGATGAGGCTTCCTTCTATAGAGATGCTTAGGGGAATCCCGTTCATCTCGCGGACATCGCTCAATGGACTCAGATTTTCATAGACGAGTTGCAAAATCTCGCGTGAGACATTATTTTCTATCACCCTGCCCAATTCGGGGTTGGTGAGTTCTTCTAATGTGCGCGTATTTGGTGATAAAATCAATTGCCATAGCGCCTGATTGCCTACCAATGTCGTCAACATAGGAACAGTCATATCTGCCCCGCGCAGGGTACGGGTGACATTATCAATCCCGTTAATCCGCGCTATCACTTGGTCGGTGGGCAAAAGTGCCAATTCTTCCAGCAGAATTTCATCATCGCGCTTGTTTGCCACTTGGTCAATCAGCGTATAATACAGATAAAGTTGCCCCTCAAGTATGGGGCGTTCTGCCTCTGCACCTTCCTCGCCAAAAAATTCGCGGATGGATGCTTCTGGCAATGCCGATATACGGCTTTGTAGTTCAATGGGGCGCACAAGGTTATCGGGGTCTACGGCATAATTCACCGCTACCAGACCAAATGCCTGATTCATCACACTGGCAAAGAGGATAACCAACACCGCAAAAGCGATGATGAGCGAAAACAGATAAAATATCCGCATTCGTTCTCCGCGCAAATTCCGCGCTTGGACACTCGTCCTAAAAATACCTAATTCAATTCGGTTACTCATTAATACGCCTCTCTCAAGCGATTTGCAACGATGCTACTGACAATATTGAGCAATAAGGTCATGACAAACAAGGTTGCACCCACCACAAAGATACTGTTGTAGTCAATGGTGTTATAGCTGAGGTCGCCACCGCTAATGCGGACGATATAACCCGTCATCGCTTCTGCACCCTCAAAGATATTAAAGGTGAATTTTGGCACAGAACCCGCCGCTAATGCCACAACCATCGTCTCGCCAACGGCACGCGATGCCGCCAAAATAATCGAAGCGAGGATACCCGATATAGCGGCAGGAAAGATGACGCGCACGGTGGTTTCTAGTTTGGTCGCACCCAATCCATAAGAGGCTTCACGTAAGGCGCGTGGCACAGCCCGCAACGCTTCTTCGCTCAATGAACTAATCATCGGCACAATCAAAATACCCACCACAATCCCCGCAGTGAGAATATTTTGTCCTTGCACCACATTGCCAAATATCCCTTGCAACACAGGCGACACAAACGACACGGCAAAAAATCCGAATACGACTGTTGGCACACCCGCCAAAATTTCGAGGATGGGCTTAAGCGTATTCCGCACTTTTAGCGGGGCATATTCACTGAGATAAATCGCCGCACCCAACCCCAGTGGCACAGCCACAATCAACGCCACAATGGTGATGAGAATCGTTGCAGTCACGAGAGGCAAAATGCCATACGCGCCATTTTGAGGCACCCAGTCGGTCGCGGTCAGAAACTCGCCAAATTCCACTTCATCGGCAATCGAAATCGATGGATAAAAGCCATCTGTTCTGGTCTTGGCAAGTCCAAAAGTGTCTTGTAAACACCGTTCTACACGGATGGAATTTTCTCCTACACTCTCTACCCGCATAATTTCGGTGCTAATCTGAATGAGACTCCCCACAGTAAATGCGCGTTCAAACCCTTGCAACAAGGGAATATCGGTCAATTGCCCCGCATCACACCGTTCAATACGGACTGTTTGGTTAGTATAGGAAGAGACACGCCAATCTTGGCTTTGATATTCGATAATATCACTAATTTTAAGCATGGTGACGGGCAAAACCGACCACGCGACTTGCGCCGTACTATCTTGCACACAGGCGGCGACAACTTGATTATCGCTGACAGATTCTGCCTGCCAGCGTAAATTGTTATAATCAAAGAATTCCCCATCGGATAAGGCTTGTGCCAGACGGCGGGGCAAATCCCCCCGATTAAAGGTCTGAGGAACAGGTGTAATACACTGAAGCACCATATTGGTGCTATTAAAATCGTTTATTTTGACAATTTGTTGGCGAAATGTGAACTCATCGCCAATACTCGCAAATGGGACATTCACTTGTTCCCATGGAATGGTCTGAACAGATTGCACAACAGGCATATCTTCAATAAGGGTCACTTGGCGCTCGGTCATGCTAAAAAGCAATGCACCAGAAGGATGTGCAATAGGGGTAGTATTATCTAGTCCGCGTTCTACCTTAATCGTCCGCCGACCTCTATCCAGAATCCGCATCACTTCGCGGTCATCACCAACACCGATTTGAATAAATTGAGGTTGCTGAAACGGTATTCTGTCACCTTCAAACGAGATGAGAAACTCGGTCTGATTAGAATCTATCGACTCGCCAAGTGTGGCATCAGAAAATTCTGACATGCTACTGCCGTCGTCCAAATCTACCGCTTCTGTGAGGGCATCATCCACAACAGGCAATTTAGCGATGATATAGGCGCGTGAATCGAAAAAGAGGAGCGTTTGTTGCCCCAAAATGATAACGATGAAAATAGTGGTAAATACAGAGAAAATGCCTGTGATAAACAAGGTGATGGTGATAATGCCATCAACAGGACGCACCCGTTTTTTAATTGCCTGTTCACCTGTTTGCTTTTTGATGAAAGATTTCCCCTCATTGGGGGTGTTTGTAGCCATTTCCATAAAAGCGCCTCTTCCCCTCTTGATTATGAGGAGTGGATTATGCGTATACAACACAATAGGGGGTGGGTGTTACCCCACCCCCAAAAGGAATTGCTAAAGCTATGGGTGAATTACATACCCATGTCGGTGAGCGCCAAGATAATGAGTTTGGCAACACGCGAGCTAAGTTCGCTGGCGGAGAAATAACCAACTTCGTCAATCACATTGCCAACGGTGCTGAGGTAGAAGGACAAGAATTGACCAACTTGGGGCTTGGCAGAGATAACGCCAGCATCGGCATAGAGGAACAAAGGACGAGCCAAAGCATAGCTACCATCTTCAACGGTCACGGCAGTTGGGACAACACCATCAATAGCGACCAAGCCAAGAAGTTCGCCTTCGGCTTGATAATAAGCATAACCAAAGAAACCGATTGCGCCAACATTATTTTCAATGCCAGCTACCAATTCGGTGTCGAGTTCGCTGGTGGTGGTTTCGGTGGCGGCTAAGATGGGGGCGCTGTCTTTTGCAAAGATGGCTTCTACAAAGAAGGTGAATGTACCGCTATCGGTGCCAGGAATGAAACGGAGGATGGGTTCGGCTGGGAAGCCTTCACGGACATCTGCCCAAGTCACGGCGGTGGAGAAAGCAACAGCCAATTCAGCTTTGGTCAAATCGGTTGCCCAGTCATTGGCGGGGTTGGTCACAACTGCCAAACCATCGGTACCAACGCGCAATTCCAATGGGAAGCGAGGTGGGTTGAGGGTGGCGCAAGCATCACGACGTTCTTGGGGCATAGGGGCGCTGGCGTTGGAGATGTCAATATCACCAGCCACGCAGAAACGCTCGAAACCAGCACCAGAGCCGATGGTTTCGTTTTCGATAATGCCAGTGTAACCAGCGGCAACAAATTCGGCTTGGATGGCTTCGCTCAAAGGAGCAACAGTAGAGCTACCAGCGGTCTTGATGTCACCTTCAACAAAAGCGGCATCCACTTCTGGCAAATCAACGGGGGGAACCAACACAGAATCAATGACGTGAATCACACCATTAGAAGCAACAATGTCAATCATGCCCATATCAATAGTGGCATTGTCAACCATAGCAACCATGGTTTCAATGTTAACCATAACAGACAATTCACTACCAGCCATGGTCATAGCAGAAGCCATGCCATTTTCGTCCAACATGCCCAACAAATCGGTAGACATGACCACGCCGTCAACGACATGATACATCAATACGGTGTCGAGCAATTCGGTATTGCCCAAAACATAAGCAACAACGAAGTCTGGAAGGGCTTCGAAAGCGGCATTGGTTGGGGCAAAAACGGTGAGTTGTGCTTCTGGGTTAGAAAGGGCTTCGAGAATTCCGGGGCTGGCGGCAGAAACTGCGGCGAGCAAGGTGCTGAATTCTGGATTGGTGGAGACAATTTCGGCGATGGTTTGTTCTTGTGCGAAATTGGCGCTTACAGAAATAAGCATTGCAATTACCAAACTAAAAAGGAAAAAACGTTTCATACGTATATTTGCTCCTAAGGCTAACTGGCAAAATGTTATGAGAGCTATTTGCCCTCACACATGAATAGTACCTAGTGCAAGTTAACGCTTTTGGCGTTGGATATTAACGCTTGTGGGCAAATCTAGTTAAGCATGGTTTAAGCCGATGATAAAAACGACTTACATTTTCACCCTTTAAGATAATAGTAGATAAACGCGCATTTTATCGCTTATCAAACACCCATGAACTGCTCATAACAAATTTACCCTTTTTTCAGCCACACCTTACTACATGGGCGCATAATCCCTTCATCACTAAACACAAGGGAGCAATATTGCTATGTCTAGTCGTCAAATCATCGTCGAAAACCTCATAAAACGCTATGAGGGTGATTTTTATGCTGTCAATGATGTCTCATTTTTGGTCAATGCAGGCGAAATTTTTGGATTTTTGGGACCCAATGGGGCGGGCAAAAGTACCACCATCACCATGCTCACCACCCTGTCACTGCCTACCAGTGGCAAAGCTCACGTTGGCGGATTCGATGTTATCACCCAAGCCCAACAAGTCCGCCGTATCGCGGGGGTCGCTTTGCAAGATATTGGTTTAGACCCTGTGATGAAATCACTAGAATTGCTCACCATGCAAGGGCAATTGTTTGGGATGAGCCGTATGGATTCGATTAAACGCGCCAAAGAATTGCTAGAACTCGTGCGCCTGAGCGAATTTACAGACCGTCCTGTGGGGAAATATAGCGGTGGGATGCGCCGCCGTCTGGATTTGGCGATGGCATTGGTGCATAAGCCAGAAATCCTCTTTTTAGATGAACCGACCACCGGCTTAGACCCTGCTAGTCGGCGTGATGTCTGGGCAGAAGTGAGACGGCTCAATGTCGAAGAAGGCATGACGATTTTCCTCACCACCCAATATCTTGAGGAAGCCGATGAATTGTCAGACCGTATCGCTATCATCAATGCGGGTAAAATCGCCGTAGAGGGTCAACCTGCCGAATTAAAAGCGGGGCTAGGCGCAGAATCTATCAATGTGACCTTCTCCGATTTGCCCACTGCAGAACTCGCCCGTAGTGCGCTGGTAGATATGGTAGACCGCGCCCAAATTGATCGCAAAACCTTGCGCCTCTATCTGCAAAAAGCCGCCTACGCCATTCCGAATGTGGTCAACAAATTAAACGAATTAAATCTGCAACCCTTATCACTCACACTCACACAGCCCACTTTGGATGATGTGTTTCTACAAGTCACTGGGCAACGCTTTGTGGACGAAAAAGAAGAAACCGAAGAAAAAGCCCCTGCCGAAGCAGTCGCCTAGTCTGACACTATATAAGGAGAAAAACATCATGACCGCAATTTCACAACCCATCGCACAACCTATCACCGAAAAATCCAACGGGATGCCCCTATGGAGACAAATCACCATGATGACATGGCGTAATTTGGTCGTCATCCGCCGTACACCCGCCTCTGTAGTTCCGGGCTTAATCATCAGTGTGTTCTTTTTATTCATCTACGAAGCCTCGCTTAGTGGGGCATCGGGCTTTCTTTTGGGACCAGGGCAATCATACCTCGCATTTATTTTGCCCGTGTCGCTCATCAGTGCCTCGCTTAGTGGGTCTGGCGTAGCAGGTCAATATATCGTCCGCGATATTGAAAATGGCTATTTCGATAAATTGCTCCTCACCCCTGTGAGCCGTATCGCCCTATTGTCTGGTCCCGTGTTGGCTGGTGCGGTCATCTTGGCATTTCAAACCGCCGTGATTTTATTTGTCGCCACCCTGATGGGATTGCAACCCGCCACAGGCTTCTTGGGATATGTCGCCGTCTTAGTCTTTGGGGTCATGCTCGGTACAGGCTTTGCTGGATTTGCCGTATCGGTAGCCTTGCTAACAGGGAGTGCCGCCGCCACCAGTGGCGCGAGTTTTGCGTTTTTTCCACTCACTTTTCTCACAGCGACCTTTGTGCCATTGGATTTTCTCAGTGGATGGCTCAAAACTGCCGCCCAATTGAACCCAATTACTTACGTGTTGCAAGCCAACCGCGAAATTTTGCTCAATGGCTGGAATTGGGAAGCGATTGGGTCTGGGTTAATCGCAGTCGCCATTTTGGGGCTTATCCCCTTTGGCATCGCGCTTTTTTCATTGCGCCAACGTACCACCCGCAAATAATTCGCCATTACCCAAAATTATCCACCAAAAAAGCCCCGCTATGGGGCTTTTTTAATTTTTGTGATGTGCATTAACCCAAAACAGGCACAAACGCCTCTGCTTCTTCTGATGTAAACCGATTTTTGAAACTAAACACATACGGTGTCACGCCGTGTTGGTGTAAATATTCTAGCCGTGCGCGTCCCTCTTGGGGAGTGGGCGTATGTCCTGCGGATATCCACCACAAACACATGTGTGCATACGCCAACTTTTCCATCCAACCGCCTTTTTGCCGATACACCTGCACATGGTCGCTATAATAGGTGTAGTTATACAACGCATCAAAACTTTCCCATACACTCATGTTGATAATCATGCGGTCATCCTCAAAAACTTGTAACGCGAGGGCATTATCCCCTTCCCCTTTGAGTCGCCAGATAAAACCAGCCGTCTTTTCTGCGAGGGCATTAATTTCTTCAATGCGCGAGACAAATCCGTGTAACTGCTCGCTATCCAACGGAGCGAGTGGCAATGCGATATTCACTTGTGCAAGGTGGTAGGTGGTCATCAATCGCTCCTATCTGATGTGCAATATCCCTATTATAATGAGATTATCTCTATATGCCAAAATCGAAGGGATAAATCATGTTTGAACAATACGATTTAGAACAAGACCTCAAAGAAATTGAAGCGATGGTGGCTCATCTTGAGCCATATCTCAAAAGTAGTGAGCTATATGGTAATGCGGGTGGCGGATTTTTCTCCAAAATGCCCGCCCTCACCATCGGCGCAATCGTGATGCGCCTGCGCCGACTCGAAATTTTACGTCCATCCTTGTCATCTGCCCAACGGGAACGGTTTGATAAAACCAAGCAGGCACATCAAACGGTGTATCGGGAATGGAAATCGCATTACGAGAAAAAAATCCTCCGCGAGGCACATTCCAGACTAGATGCCATGCGGACATTTTTTGAAGAATGTGAAAATGACCCGCGCCTATGCGCTCAAGTCTATTCGCCAGAGGTGCTACGGCGCACGATTGTGCAAGAAATTGTGCTATACATGCGCGAAATTGACCTAGCCGATGAGACACTCACCACAAAAATGAGTGGGGTGGATGGTCGCCTGCGCCGATATGTGCGCCCCAACGACTTTTTTTGGGATAAGACAATAGAAACCGCCTATCCACAAGCCGATTTTTGGTGGTTATATCATCGCCCTGCGGGAAAAGAGCGTTAAACGATGTTGCGTCTGCATCCGCTCACATGGGCATTGGTGTTTTTGGGATTATTCCTCGTGTTTCGCATCCTCTCGACACCTGTACGCGGGGTAAGTGATGGGGAAGCATGGCATTTATGGCTCACGCACGATATTGCTGTGATGGTCGGCGCACCCAGTGATGTCTTTCGAGCGATGCGAGCCAACGCGGGGGATATGGTCGTCCTGTGGCGCGAAAATCCAACGCCACCGCTTTATATCGCCCTATTAGATGGATGGCGGATGCTCACAGGCGCGAATATGCTCATGGGGCGGTGGTTATCATCGCTCATCGGGGTATTGGCACTCGCTGTCACACTACGCGGGGCATATCGTCTGCGTTTGGAGGGCAAATGGAATGATATTATCTTTGTTGGGTTATTATTTGGCTTTTTATCCGCCACCATCGGCGCAGAAAGCCTTGTCTCGTTATGGTCTGCTATCGCGTTATGGGGCTATATCGCCTATCGGCAAACACACCAACGGCGCTATACCATTCTGATTGGGGGATGTGTTCTCCTCATCATCGGAAGTGTTCCCGCGTGGCATATTAATATTGTGGTGAGTTTACTCATTCCGCCAATTGTACTCATGACGCTCAAACTGACACACCTTAAAGTGGACGATACGATTCATGTGGCGTATAACCCCGTTTTTGCGATTACGGCTGTATTTTTGGTGTGTGGATTAATTGGGTATCAGTTTTTGGCGGTATGGGTACGGCAAGATTGGACGGATATTATCCACACATTCACCGTAGAGCGGACACTCACCCAACCGATGGTGATAGCCTATTCGCCACAGCACCCCCTCGCCTATTATGACCGCACCGAAAAAATTGCCTTTGCACGCGGGGCAGTGGTGAATGTGGGCTGGCGCGATTTTTCTGCGGATGAATTAGCGACCATTGCACAGGCATTGCCCCCTAGTGCGGTGATATGGATAGTTGCCCCTGTTGGCGATCGCCGAATAGAGGGGTTAGCAGGAAATTTGCGGGGATATAATCGGGTCTTTTTGGGGAATATCAGTGGCATCATGCCCCAACGCCTAACGATTCGCTAAGTGATGTGCGTATATTATGCTGTTTGTACTTCTGTATGAGGAATGGGGCGGTTTGGGTGTTGCTTAAAATATTCTAAAATTAAATCAGCTTGGTTTGTAGCCACGACACTTCCAACCGTTCTTTTGCCAATTCGCAATATTCCAGCGAAATATCAAACCCCACACCCACACGCCCATGCTCATGTGCCTCAATGAGGGTTGTCCCGCTACCGAAAAACGGGTCTAATACCACATCACCCACAAAACTGAATAATTTGATGCAACGGCGCGGTAATTCTCGCGGGAATGGCGCGGGGTGTCCAATGCGTTTTTTACTCTCGCCATTAAATGTCCACACACCATTCGTCCATGCCATAAATTCTTCTTTGGTAATGTCCGATTCCCGGTTGGGACGCATATCTTTTTTCCAGCGTTCTTTATACATCACCACAATCACCTCAACCGGAGCAATGACATACGGGGCAGATGGACTTAACCAAGACCCCCATGCCGTGCGCCGAGAGATATTGCCTTCATTCCAGATGATAGTCGAGTGATATTGCCAGCCGATTTTTTTGGCGATGGTGGTAATATCCGCGCACACACTTTGTTGACCACCCTTATTTTTATCCAACGGGATATTCATGCACAGTCGTCCATCGGCACGCATGAGTTCATAGGCTTTATTGAGCCAATCATGCGAAAATTGCAGGTATTGGTCATAATCATCGGTATCAACATGCTCGGCATATTCAATACCAACATTATACGGGGGCGATGTCACCAATAGGTCTATGCTCTCTGGGGATAAGACATAGCTAGTGATGAAATTATCGTGGTGTATGGTGATATTATTATGGTCAAAGAATGGGGCATCTATCGCGTTAATCCCTATCGGCATTTTAGAACTGATGAACGAATTATAGCATGATTTTGGGGTATAAAAAAGCCAGAGAGGAAATTTGTCTCTGGCTTATCATGCTACCGATTATATTTCGCTAGTGCGATTTGCGCCTCGCGGGTGTCTATATGTTTAAGCGCCTGCACCACCGCCATAAACAAGCCACGATTAAATCCGTGTAGCTGAAAGTGACGCGACTCTCCAGATTTATACTCTGCCAAAATTTGTACCAAATGTGGCACCGCTTTGACATCTTTTATCACACCAAGTGCATCAGCGGCGGCAGATGCAATGAGTGGATTAGAGTCTTTTAGCAAGACCACCAGCGATGGTGTGGCGGATTTATCACCAATTTCTGCCAATGCCCGAATCACGACACTCCGCAAATCATCGGGGCGGTTGTGCAATGCCCGAATCAGTGGTGCAACAGCAGAGGGGTCTTTTGTCACACCCAATTTTTTGGCGGCAACAATAGACATTTCATGTTCTGACCCTTGAAGATAACCCACCCATTTTTCGATATAACTGGGGTCTATGGACATTTTGATATAATCCTCAAAAATAATATCATGGATAATAGTTACTTAATAGTAACACAAATAGGTGCTTCTGTGGGAACAAAGTCCTAAAAATTCGGTTATAATTGCGTTTCATGCCGATTGAATGGCACGCACATAACTGGCAAGTGTCGCTTGGGCGGTTTTTTGCCACGAATAGCGCCGTGCTTCAATAAGACCCCGCACAGATGCCTCTGCACGCCATTGGTCATCGGCATATACCCGCGCCAACCCATCACGCCATGCCTCACTATCATGCGGAGCGACACACAAACCCGCCTGTGCGCCCACCTCTGGCAACGATGACGCATCCGAAATTACCACAGGCACACCACACGCCATCGCCTCTAATACGGGCAAGCCAAACCCCTCAAATACCGATGGATACAAAAATGCCTCTGCGCTGTTATACCACAAGGGTAATTCATCGGCGGGCAAAAATCCCAACAAGCGCACATCGTCTTGTAGTCCATAGCGATTGATACGCTCAAAAATATCATCATAAAGCCAGCCTTTGCCCCCGCCAAGTAATAACGGCAGGCGCTGAGATACCGGTAACATCGCATAAGCATCGAGGAGCGTGGTCAAATTTTTGCGCGGTTCTAGTGTGCCAACAAACAACCAAAATCGGTCTGGTAAGCCTTTTTGTGCCTTAAAATCTGCCACCACTTTTTTATCTATGGGATAAAACCGCGTCGCATCATAGCCACACGCCGCCACATCAATTTTATCTGGGGATATGCCAAAGGTTGTGGCAACATCGCGGGCGGTACTCTCTGAGATAGCAATCACCCGTTCTGCCCGCCGACAACTAAGGGCGGTGAACATCCGCAAATATAACCGCCGTGAAGCCGATAGCACCTGTGGATAGTGAACAAAGCTCAGGTCATACACCGTGACCACGCTTTTGATTGGTAATATCAACGGCGAGACAAATGTCATCGAATGAAGCAAATCGCCACCATGC
>Ga0163154_10006645_pt1 | contig 14069 bp, 8 predicted proteins | sample OliLakLV19MP9P1_FD_148649 | JGI IMG/M metagenome (GOLD analysis project Ga0163154, IMG submission 148649) | Freshwater microbial mat bacterial communities from Lake Vanda, McMurdo Dry Valleys, Antarctica - Oligotrophic Lake LV.19.MP9.P1 | ecosystem: Environmental > Aquatic > Freshwater > Lake >... | reverse complement strand
TCTAGGGTCGGCGTGTCTTTTTTGTGGAGGCGCAAGGCATTGCGCCCCTACGGATCATCTCCTATTTTGATTCGCCAACAGCATCGGCGAAGTAGTTACATTTTAGGATGATCTCGCTTCGTCGCACCGGCGCGGCGGTTGGGGAAGAGAGGTGGAGTTATGCGGCAGCAAGTGGGCAATTCACGAATGATGCTATTCGGCGGTGTCGTGATCATTGCGTTGGGGGTATTGGTCGGGTTAAGCGGCTTCACGTTTGTGTATGCCAAAGGGACTTCTTACCTTTCCAACGATCCCGAAGCATGTGCCAACTGCCACATTATGGGGGACGAGTTCACAGCATGGAGCGTCTCCAGTCATCGCAATGTGGCGACCTGTAACGACTGCCATACCCCTCATGATTTTGTGGGCAAGTGGTTCACCAAAGCGTTGAACGGTTTCAACCACAGTTTGGCATTTACGACTGGCAACTACCCCGACGTTATCCAAATTCACGATTTCAACGCCCGAATCGCACAAGAAAATTGCGTCAACTGTCACCAAACATTGGTGAGCAATGTGTATGGGTCGCACGCGGATCAAGAGCGCCGTTGTGTCGATTGTCATGGCAATCCCGGTCATCAAAATCGGAATACCCAGTAGAGGAAAAGTATTTTGAAAAGATCACGGCAAGGTCTCATTTATGTCCTCGTATTTGTTGGGGCGGTGCTGTTGACCGTTGGCGTCGCGGCATTGCTGTTGAACATTGATCAACGACAGGGCGAGGCGCGGCAATCGCCCTTGCGGGTTGTTGAAATCGCCGCCGATGAACTCGATCCTGCCGTGTGGGGGCAAAACTTCCCCGTGCAATACGAGATGTTTTCGCGCACTGAAGAAGATACGGTCGCCACTACTTTTGGCGGGTCGGTGCCCTATAGTCGTTTAGAACGCTACCCGTCATTGCTGCGCCTGTGGGCGGGTTATGCCTTCACGCTGGAACACAATGAAGAGCGGGGGCATTTTTACGCCCTGACCGATCAGCTAGAGTCGGAGCGGGTGTTGCAACGCAATCAACCGGGGGCGTGTGCCAATTGTCATGCCGCCGAAACCCCACTCTTGATCGCTGCAATGGGTTGGGAAGAATTCAATCACACCCCTTATAACGAACTGAGCGCCGATTTGCATACGGGGAGTTCTTGCCACGATTGCCACAATGCCGAAACGATGGAACTGACGATCACCCGTCCCGCCTTCGTCAATGCGATGGCGACACGCGGGATTGATGTGGCAGAGGCGACCCATCAGGAAATGCGGACCTATGTGTGCGCGCAGTGCCATGTCGAGTATTATTTTGCGGGCGAAGACAAAATCCTCACGTTCCCATGGAGCGAGGGCTTGGCGATTGAGAACATTGAGCAGTATTACATCAACAATGGGCATATTGACTGGACGCATACGGAGTCGAATTCGCCGTTGTTGAAGATGCAGCATCCGGAATTTGAAATGTATAGTTCCGGCATCCATTCTGATTCAGGGGTCGCTTGTGCCGATTGCCACATGCCCTACACGCGGGTGGGCAGTGTCAAATACAGCGATCACTGGTTGCGCAGCCCTTTGACCAATGTGAGCGCGGCGTGTCAAACCTGCCACAATGTTGAGGAAGATGAACTGATCAACCGTGTGATTGAGATTCAAACCATCACCTCGAATTTACTGCACGATACCGAAGAAGCCTTGATCGGCGCGATTGATGCTATCGTGGTCGCTCAAACCGCCGGGGCGACGGATGAGCAACTAGAAGCAGCGCGTACCTTGCATCGCAGCGCCCAAATGCGCTGGGATTTTGTCTCGTCCGAGAATAGCACGGGCTTTCACAGCCCCCAAGAAGCGGCACGTATTCTCGCCGAGGCGATTGACTTGGCGCGTCAGGCGCAGATCGCGGCGATTTTGGTCGAAACCGCCGCGACGGTGAGTACCTCTTCCGGCTCGTAGTGCCCCTAAAGTAGAAGCATCAAGGGCGACGCACAGAGGTTGTGCGCCGCCAATATCCCCTAAAGATTGTGCCGTCCGCATTCACCCGTCGGCGGATGCGCCGTTGCGCGTCCCTACAACGCTGACATGATCGCGGGTGTCACCGCGTGATGCTCGCGCACATAACGCGCCGTGATCGACCCTTCGACCTCCACCAGATCGGCGGGGGTGCCCTCAAACACGATCTGCCCGCCGTCGTGCCCGGCACCGGGGCCCATATCGATGACCCAATCGGCGCGGGCGATCATATCGAGATTGTGTTCGATCACGATCACCGTGCTGCCGGTGTCCACCAGCCGATCCAACAAGCGGATCAGATTATCGACATCGTGCATGTGCAATCCCGTCGTCGGCTCATCAAGGATGTAAATCTGGGCGGTGCTGAGCAGCTCCGACGCCAATTTCAGGCGTTGCCGTTCCCCGCCCGACAATGTGGTCAACGGGCGGCGCAGCGTCAGATAGCCGAGTCCGACATCCACTAGCGCGCTGAGTGTCGCCTTGAGCGCCTTCTCGGTGAAAAACTCATTCGCCTCCACGACGGACATTTCCAGCACATCGCTGATCGATTTGCCCTCGAGCGTATACGCCAACACCTCATCGGTGAACTGCTTGCCCCCACACACCTCGCACACGCTGATCACGGGGTCGAGGAATGCCAGATCGGTATAAATCACCCCCAAACCCTGACATTCGGGACAGGCACCCTTCGAGTTGGCGCTGAACAACGCCGGGGATACTTTGTTGGCGGTGGCAAAGCGCTTGCGGATGATGTCCGCCATGCCCGTATAGGTCGCCAAATTGGAGCGCTTCGAGCCGCGCGTCAGGCTTTGATCGATGGCGACGACTGGATAGAGCGCCGGCAAGCAGCCTTGGATCAGCGAACTTTTGCCAGAACCCGCCACCCCGGTGACGACAGTCAACACCCCGGTGGGAATTTCGACCGAGACATCGCGCAAATTGTGTAAGGTGGCATGGTCAATGCGGAGCGCCCCTGTCGGCACGCGCGGGATGGTCTTGAGCGCTTGATTGTGGGTCATGTGGTCGCCGGTGAGCGTGCCGGAGGTCAACAAACCGCTGAGGTCGCCCTCATACATGATCGTGCCGCCATGTCGCCCCGCGCCGGGACCCATATCGACGATATGATCGGCGATGGCGATCACTTTGGGCTTGTGTTCTACCACCAGCACGGTGTTGCCCTTGTCGCGCAATTGCACCAGCAGTTCATTGAGCCGGCGCACATCGTGGGAATGCAAGCCGACGCTCGGTTCATCAAAGACATAGGTCATGTCGGTGAGGCTGGAACCTAGATGGCGCACCATCTTGACCCGCTGTGATTCGCCGCCGGACAGGGTTGAGGTCTCGCGGTTGAGGCTCAGATAGCCCAAACCGATGGTGACGAGGCTGTCTAACTTGGCGGCAAGGACGGCGACCATCGGGGCGACGGTCGGTTCTTGAATGGTGCGCACAAACTGCGCCAGTTCGCTGACTTCCAGCGCCGCGCATTCGGCAATATTCCGCCCATGAATGCGGCACGCCAACGCCGCTTGATTGAGCCGCGTACCCTCACACACGGGGCAGGTGCCGCGCGTGGCGATGGCATCCACCGCTGCCCGCACATGAGGTTGCATCGCATCGGCATCCTTCACCAGATACAAGCGCTTGAACTTGGGGATCAAGCCCTCATAGGTCATGTTCATCGTTTTGCCGCCGATTTTGACCTTGACCTTCGCTTCGGGCAGATTGAGAAATTTGTCCCATTCTTCATCACTGTAGTCGCGTAGTTTCTTGTCGTTATCAAAGAAGCCCGAATCGATGAACAATTGCCAGTACCAGGTATCGACGGCAAAGGTCGAAAATTGAATCGCCCCTTCGTTCAGCGACTTGTCACGGTCGATCAGGGCATCGAGATTAAGTTTCGAGACATCCCCCAAGCCTTCGCACTCCAAACACATGCCTTGCGGATCGTTGAATGAGAAGGCGGTGGCGCTCCCAACAGATGGGGTACCGAGTCGGGCATACAACTGGCGCAGCAAGACATAGGTATCGGTGATCGTGCCGATGGTCGAGCGCGAGTTGCCGCCCAGTCGTTTTTGATCGACGATGATCGCCGCCGATAAGTTGTTGAGCGAGTCGGCGTCGGGTTGACCATAACGCGGCAGAAAGCCCTGAACGAAAGTGCTGAATGTTTCGTTGAGCAAGCGTTGGGACTCGGCGGCGATGGTGCCGAATACCAACGACGACTTGCCCGATCCCGATACCCCCGTGAAGACGGTGATCTGTCGCTTGGGGATGTTGACGGAAACGCTCCTGAGATTATTTTCACGCGCGCCACGCACTTCAATATATCCGTACAGATCGGGTTTCACTACGCCGTTTTGGGTCATAAGTGTTCCTCTCGGAGGAGTGGGGAAGACAAAATATTGACTCTGACTCAATGATTGTAGCACGGCTTTTTGAGTTCAAGATTAGAAATTTTGACCTAAAATAAGGATGTTTTGCTGGTATGGGGGTTGTGAATAGAGCGGGGTATCGGATAGAAAATTTGAGCGGACGCATAACGGCACGTCCGCTCGTCTAAACCCACGCTATAACCCCAATTTGCTCGGTGCACAAATGTTGTTTGGGTCAAGCGCCGCTTTGATGCGCCGCAATGCCAACATGCCGGCATCGCCATATTGATCGGGCATGAACGGGGCGAGTCGCATCCCCACCCCATGATGATCGTTTAAGACCGCCCCTGCCCGCAACGACGCCTCGATCCCCGCTTTGAAGATGGCATCGTGCAGCGCCTTCGCCTCGCTTAACGACGCGGGACCGACCGGAATTTTCATGCGGGCGTAAATCATGCTGCCCCACTCATACCAGTGCGAAAAATGCGTTGTCAGCGCAAGATTATATTCCGGCGGGCACGCGGCGCGGATGGCGGCAGTGGTGTCGTGATAGACGGCTTCGATATGGGTGTAATCGGCGACAGTATCAATTGTCCCCCAAATCGAGGGCAGTTCGGGCGCATAGGGGGGGTAGTAAAACACATAACGGCGATCCCACCAGATCTCGCCAATCTGCGTCGGGAGCGGCGTCCCGCCCTGTTCGCGACAAATGCGCGCCGCGATCTGCGCCTCCAAATCGACCAGTTCAGGGTACTCGCCATCGAACATCATCACGAAAGTAGCGTGTTCTAGCGGTTGCTCCACCGCCCGCGCCAAACTGTGCGAGGCGGCATGGGCATCATACAAGCGCATGACCGGCGGCTTTAACCCTGTCGTCTGGATGATGCGCCCCGCTTCAATGCCGTCCCCCAAGTTTGAGAACGCATAAACCACGAAGGTACGCTTCTTGGGCAAATAACGGAGCTTGACCGTCGCGGCGGTGATCACCCCCAACGTGCCTTCGGCACCCACCAGCAATTGCGTCAGTTCGGGGCCCGCCGCATGGCGCGCCACCGTCGGCGTCTGTACCACTTCTCCCGTCGGCAGCACCCATTCGATGCTGAGGACATGCTCTTCGATTTTGCCGTACTTGCTGGACAACACGCCCGACCCGCGCGCGGCGATGCTGCCGCCGATGGTCGCCCACTCCGCCGACGCCGGATAATGCGTGAACGATAAGCCGCGCTCGTTCAGCCACGCCTCAAAATCACGGCATGACAACCCCGCTTCGACGGTGCAGGTCAGCGACTTTTCGTCAAGGTGACGCACCCCTTTCATGCCCTTTAGGTCAAGGACGATCCCACCCCGATCCGCGTTTGCTGCCCCTTGCACCCCGCTGCCGCCGCCCCATGCCGTGAGGGGAATGGCGGCATCATTGGCATAGCGCAGCACCGCCGCCACTTGCTCGGTGGTCGTCGGGCGCACTGCGACATCGGGGCGGCTGATCGGCTGTTCGGCGGCGGTCGCCGCGACCGCATACCACCATTGGTCATTGGCGTATTGCACGCGGGCATCACTGGCGGGGATCACGTTCGCTTGCCCAACAATCCCCGCCAATGCTGTTTCTAAAGCGGTCATCTCATTTAAGGCAGCCATGCTTTGCCTTCCGTGAAGTCGCGATTTTTGATCGTCAAATCCACTTTTTCGAGTTCAGCGACGGCATCAATCAGGTGTTGGCTAAAGCGCGAAAACGCGATCTCACCTTTTTCGGCAGTGCCGCGATGGGGGTTGCCCATCGTGCCGCTGTCAGTAAATTCTTCGTGGTCAAACGGGAATTGGAAATATTGATAGCCCTGAAACTCGGCGTCGGGCATCCCATCTTTCTTCGCCCATGCCTCGCCCAACCATTGGGGAGCATGTGCCTTATCGGTATGCGCCCGATCCAACCGGACGAGTTTGGGGTTATGCGCCAAACATTGCGAGGTTTCGAGTTCGCCCGCGTGCCAACCGGGGGTTTCTTCAATCGGACCTTCAAGGACATCCTTCAACATGCCGATATAGCGCTCGGCATAGGGCTTGTAGTAGGCGATCAGCGCGCCGGTCTCGTATCGCAAACGGCGCAGCACCGGATCGATCACTTTGACATTGGAGCCATGCCCGTTGACGAAAATCAGGCGGTTGAAGCCATGATGGATCAGCGACCGCCCCATGTCATAAATCAAATTGAGGTAGGTATCGGAGCGCAACGTGATCGTGCCCGCACCCCACCCGGGCGCGCGCATATGTTGGGGCGAATAGCCGAGCCACAACGTCGGCGTGTACAAAATGCCGGCTTGTTCCCCGGCGCGGCTGGCGACTTCGGTCGCGGTGATGGTATCGCAATATAAGGGCAGATGGGGACCATGTTGCTCTAAGCTGGCTTTGGGGATCAAGATGGTGTCGGAGTGTTTCAAATATTCTTGAACATCGACATAGCTGAGGTCGCCCAAACAAAAAGAAGGAAATCCAAGCGATTTGGTGGCGCGTTCGGTCATGAAATCATCCTTTGCAAAACAGACGTTTCTGGTTTAAGTGGTTCATTTTTAACTGCGCGCGATCAGGTGTTGGAGCGCCGTGAGCGCCGCATCAGCGAAGGTGTCGTCATTGATATGGGCATCGACCTCTTGTAGGGTGATCAGGGGATTGGTCAATGCCGACTGTAAGCGAGTGCGCCGGGCTTCGGCGATCTCGTCCTCCCAAAAGGTGCCGCCATCGCAATTGTCCATGATGGAGATGCCGCGCAAGGGCAGCATCACCGTAATGGAGACGGTCGTGCGATTCAGTTTTTCGGCGAGGAAGGCTACCGCTTGCAGTTGTTCTGCCAATGTCAAACGCACGAGCGTGAATTCGGGATTGTGATAGTACATGAGGCGATCCTGCAACGCCTCTGGCACGTCGTGACGCGCCCCAAACACGATAAAATCGAGACAACCGGGCACGATCACTTGGGGTAGACCCGCCCGAATCGCCGCTTCCAAGCGTTCGCCACCGCCGTCATGAAAACCACCGGCGATGGCTCCGGCGACCTCGCTGAGCGTGTAATCTAGCACGGCACTGAAATAGCCCGCCTCAATCAATTCTTCCATTGCCCGCCCTCCTACCCCATTGGCGTGAAAGATCACCAAATCGTGCCCATCGGCGTCCAGTTGGGGGCGAATACGCATCAGCGGTTTGGTGGTGTTGCCCAACATCGTGGCGGCGATGGCGGGACGGCGTACCCCCGGTGTAGTGGCGGCAGTGGTGCGCATCGCATAGGCGTGTGCCATCCCCGCGATGGCGGCGGCGGCATTGTCGAACACGGGCAGGCTGACGGCATTCAAGCCGAGGATATCGACCACCGAGTGCATGACCACCACATCTTTGGTGCCCACGAATAACGCAAAACGGCGGTGCCCGCTGGCGATGGGGGAGACCAACAGCTTGGGAAAACCGACGGGGAGCGCCGTCATCGCCGCCGCCGCCAACACCGATCCTTCGGCACCGCCGAGCGCGACCACCCCCTGAATTTTGCCTTCGGCGAATAAACGCAAGGCAAGCGCCCGCACCCCTTTGAGCATTTCTTCGACGGCTTTACCGCGTGTGCCCGCCGCGCGCAAGGCTTCGATAGTGCTGCCCGCCGCGCGTGCCACCTCCTCACGGTTATAATCGGCTGTGATGCCGACGGCTTCACCCAAAATGCCGGAATCCAATACGAGCGCCTGACAGCCATAAGCGATCACGCGGTCGCGCAGATAGGCGGTTTCGGGTCCTTTGGTATCGAGCGTGCCGATCAACAAAACCGTAGCCATGATGGTTGACAGGTTCCGCAGGGATACCGCATAGGTGTAGAGACGCGCAACGGCGCGTCCCCCTATTTATGTCAGCATTTATGCCAGCACCCCTGCGAGAAAACCCTACGCGCCGTTGGCGCGCAAATGCTTGATGGCGGCTTCGCAGTGGGCGGTATAGGCACCGTCGCCCATCAAATCACTGCCGTGATCGCGGATGAACTTCAGTTCGGCGTCAGTGGCTTCGGTGCCCGCCGCTTCCATCTTCTCCGCCAATGGCGAGCGGTCGAAGGGGACGACGAATTCCGCCGTCAACGGACCGTCGGTATAGCCCGCTTGCTTCAACGTGCTGATCAGCTTCGCCCAATCGAGCGAGCCTTCGCCCGGCGGACGACGATTGTTGTCGGCGACATGGAAATCGACCAGATGCTTGCCGGTGTTCAAGATGGCTTGGTACATGTCGGTTTCTTCGATATTGATATGGAAGGCATCCAAGCATACGCCGACATTCGACTCGTTGACATCTTCCATCAGCTTGAGCGCTTGATCATGGCGGTTGAGGAAATTGGTCTCAAAACGATTGAGCGGTTCCAAGCCGATGCGAATACCATGCTTCTGGGCATGTCGCGCCACTTCGCGAATGCCTTCGACAGCCCATGCCCACTCGGTCTCGGCATCCGCCATCGCCACCACTTTGCCGACTTCGCTGGGGACGAGCGTGAACATATTGCCGCCCAGCGCCGCCACCATATCGAGGCATTCCTTCAGGTAGATCACACTCATGATGCGATAGTACGGATCGGAGTGGATCAGGTCGCGCCCCGCCAACATAATGCTGACCGAGCCGAAACATTTCAGGTTGTGGGCATCGAGCAACGACTTGACATGTTTCCAATCGTATTTGCGCGGTTCGCCCATGATCTGAATACCGTCATAGCCCAAGGTCGAAAGCCGTTGGATGGTGCGCTCAATCGGCTCTGGGCGCATCCAGTTGTGCATACAAACGTACATAAACAGACTCCTTAATCAATCATAGTAGGTAAAAGAGGGCACGCTCTGAAATAGAACGTTGTGAAACGATGCACAACGCTGACAAAAGTATACTCTTTTTGTGGGCAAGGATGCAAAATCACCCAACTCATTGTGAAGTGTTTTCATTAAACTAGTAAATGAGAGCGGCTTTACTTTATCTGTTGAGAGGAAATCCCAATGGCTACCACCTACAAGATCGAAATTTTTGATGACGCGCCCATCCTTCTGTTTACCGCCTTTGATGATTATCGTATGGAAACTGACCTTGAGCCTTCGATAAAAGACATTATGGCGCTACTCGAACAGCAACCGCAACCGATGATTTATGTGCAGGATGTGCTGAAAATGAAGGTCAATTGGGAGGAAATTTTGTCGGGCGCAAGCACCGTCGCGCGCGGCGAAAACCCACTGTTTCATCACCCCAAAGTGAAAAAGCTGATCGTCACAACAGTGGATAACCTCTTGATCCAAAGCTTTAAGGGGCTGGCTGCCGACGCTTTCGGTAATGCCAAAGTTGATGTCTACCCCACCCTTGAACAATCATTGGCAGCAGCGCGCGCAGTCGGCTAGAAGCCCTTCATCCATCCAACCCCCCATACCCAACCACCGTTTCACCGCCTTTGTGTGGGTATGGGAGGCATTGATGGTGAGAAAGCAAAGGGTGAGACGCGAGCGGATGCCCCAAAAAACAGACTCCTATAGAAAATTGGCGCTCGTATTTTGAGGTTTCAATATATCCGTGTTCATAGATCACAGGGAATAACTTGAAACACATAAAATCATACAAAGTGCTGATAATTTACGCAATGTTTTATGTTACAATTCTGTAAAGGATAAATTGATTTTGTGAAAAACTAATCCGTAACTACTCAGGTACCCCTCACCCCCCGGCCCCCTCTCCCACAAACAGGAGAGGGGGAGAAAAGCGGTAGAAAGTCCCTCTCCCCGCCGCTTCGCTTATGGAGAGGGATTTAGGGTGAGGGCTGAGCAGTTACACTAATCCTAAAGACTAACACTATTTGTAGATAAGACAGGGCAAGCGTATGGCACATCATGATAGGCAAACACAAGCAACTCATCGATACCAACGCCGAACGACAAAAAACGAACCTCTTAATCATCGTAATGATTTCAATATGCTTCTTAAAACAATGCAAGATTCACTCGTTTGTATCGCCTTACCCAGCCGTCAACTCATTTGCGTCAGCGCGTCGTTCGAGAAAATCTTCGGCTATTCGCACGAAAGATTTATGGCAAATCCCAACTTTTTTAGGCTCGTAGTTCATCCTGATGATTTAGAACGCACTATCCACGCGATGCAGACTTGTTACGAACACGGGATAGTTGAACTTGACCATCGCATTATTTTGCCTGATGGACAGATCCATTGGCTGCACCGCCGTATGTGGATAAATTATGACAAAGCGGGGCATCCCATCCGCTTGAATGACAGCGCGACTGATATCACTGCCCGCAAACAGCAAGAACTACTCCAAGTTCGTTTGACTCATGTGTTGGAGATCGTCGCCGATGACGCCCCATTGCCCGACATCTTGAAACAATTAACCTTGGCGGTCGAAGAAGTTCAGCCGGAAATCAAAGCCACCGTGCTGTTGCTGGACAATAGCACTGGACGGCTTCATCATGGTGCTGCCCCTAGCTTGCCCACCGATTTCATCAAGGGCATTGATGGTCTGCAAATCGGACCAGCGGCTGGTTCGTGCGGTACGGCGGCGTATGAAAAACGACTGGTCATCGTCGAAGATATTGATACCGATCCGTTGTGGATAAATTATCGTGACCTTGCCTTAAAAAATAATCTCCATGCTTGCTGGTCACAGCCGATCCTCGATCACGAAAAAACGGTTCTTGGCACATTCGCCTTATACTATGAAACCATCCGCCGCCCTAGCGAGGCTGAGCTGGGGTTGATTCGCCTTGTCGCGCATCTGGCAGGGCTTGCCATCCGCCGTCGCCACTCCGAAGAAGCGCTTCAGACGAGCGAAGCCCGCCACCGGAGTGTGGTGGAAGACCAAACGGAACTCATCTGTCGGTATGATGCAGATTTTAGGTTGACCTTCGTCAACCCGGCATATAGTCAGTTGCTTGGGGGCGATCCCACAACTGTCCTCGGCACCAGTTTTCTGGGAAAAATCCCCCCAGACCAACGTGAAGCAGCCGTGAATACCATCAAAGCTTTAACGCAAGCACAAGCGGTTTCACACGCGGAACATCAAGCGCGCATTGCCGACGGCAGTTTGCGCTGGTTTGAATGGACGGATCGCGCGCTTTTTAATCCTCAAGGTCAATTTGTGGAATATCAAGGGGTGGGGCGGGACATTACCCAACGCAAGATGATAGAAGCGAATCTGCATGAAAGTGAAGCTTTGTTTCAACAGTTTATGCGCCAGTTGCCGAGCAACGTCTTCATTCTTGATAGCGACAATCGGCTTAGGTATTGCAATCCTCAATTCGCGGCATTATTTGGAAGAACAGCCGAAGCCATCATCGGCACAACCGTCGAAGAATATGGATCGCCAGAACTTGCCCAAATTTCCCGTGACGAAAATCAACAGGTACTACTCACCCCAAATGAGGCGCTTCATTTTGAGTACATCGAAGCGTCGCCTAGAGGAGTCAGCTATTGGCAGGTGATCAAGTTCCTGATTCCGCAGACGAATGGCAATCCTTTTATCGGTGCGATCAGCACCAACATCACTGAACAAAAACAAGTCGAACAATCGCTCCGTGCCAGCGAAGAAAAATATCGGAGTTTGATCGAAAGCGCTGATTCAGTGATTACTATGTTCGACGATACGGGTGAAATTTTATATGCAAACCAGATCGCAGCATACAGCTTAGGGTTCACGCCCCAAACGATTCTCGGCAAAAATATGCGTGACCTGTTTCCAGAAGTCCTTGCTACGCGCCAGTTAAATGGCATTCGGCAGGTCATTCAAACAGGTATCGGGAATGTATCCGAGATCCAAACTGTCGTACAGGGTAAAGAATATTGGTATCGTACCAGCATTCAGCCTGTGCGAGATGAATCCGGACGAATCCATGCTGGGCTGATCAACTCTGTGGATATCACAGAGCGTAAAAAAGCCGAAGACGCCTTGCGTGCCAGTGAAGCAAAACTCAATGCTTTAATTCAGTTCCAAACCAATTACGTGCTACGAACCGATGTGGAGGGGAATTACACCTATTGGAACCACAAGTTTGAAGAGGACTTTGGATGGCTCTATCAACCCGAAGGACTCAAGGGGGGCATATCGCTCAGATCGATTATGCCGTATCACCATGAGCGCGTCCGCACTGTGGTGGAAAAATGCTTTATGGAGCCGGGAGTCGTTTTTCAGGTAGAAATTGATAAGCCCTCCCTGCAAGAAGGTGCGCGAACCACCCTTTGGGAATTTATTTGTTTGACCGATGCCAATGGCTTGCCGAGCGAAATTCAGTGCATCGGTATTGATATTACTGAAAAACGGCGCATAAGAGCTGCTCTTGAAGAAGCCAAAGCATCATTAGAGAAACGGGTCATCGAACGAACGGCGGAATTGGAACAGACGAAGAACCGGGTCGAGGCGATCTTCAACCATAGTGGCGATGGCATTCTTTTGCTCGATATTCATCATGGGATTCAACAAGCGAATCATGCCTTTGATACGCTTTTTGGTGTGCCGTCCGATAGCTATCTGGGCATGAAGCTATCGACATTCTTTGAGGAAGAAAACGCTGAGCCTATCGAAAAGATCGTGCAAGAAGTTGGCACGACTCATCAAACGGCTCATATTGAGGCACGGGCAAAGGGTACGGGCGACAGCGTTGTCGATGTCGAAATCAGTATTTCTCCCGTGAATCGCTCCGCAAAAGCGGTCAACAATATCGTGTGCATCATTCGTAATATCACTACCCGTTTACAGTCCGAACGGGCACTGCGTGACAGTGAATCACGTTATCGACTGCTGGCGGAAAATGTGACCGATATGATTTCGCGGTACACGCCCGATGGCAACTTTACGTTTGTGACCCCTTCCTCTCTTCAGTTGTTGGGCTATGACCCCTCCGAACTTATTGGGCGGTTCGCCTATGAATATTTACACCCCGACGATGTTCCGCAGGTTCTGGGGGTGTATCAAAGTGTCAACGATTTACCTTCGATCCACACGGTCGCTCATCGGTTTCGGCGCAAAGACGGGGGTTATGTCTGGATGGAGACGACCAGCCATCGAATCAGGGATGTTAAGTCTGGTGAAATTGTGGAAACTATCGGCGTCTCGCGCGATATCTCGGAACGGAAAGCCGCCGAGTTGAGTCTGCGGATATTATCGCAGCGGCTTGACTTAGCCACCAAAGCCGGTAATATCGGCGTTTGGGATTGGCATCAGTATAATGATAAGACTATTTGGGATGAGAGCATGTTCGCCATTTATGGTACTACTGCGGAGGCATTCAACGAGGGGCGCTATACGTGGGAAAATGCGCTTCATCCAGACGACCTCCCCCGTGTCCAAGCAGAAATGGACGCCGCGGTGCGCGATGACGCTCCCTTTGATACGGAATATCGGATCATCCTGTCCGATCAATCGATCCGGTATATCAAAAGCAAAGCCATTATTCTGCGCGCCGCCGATGGCAGCCCTGAACGCATGGTCGGCATAAACATGGACATCACTGAGATCAAAAACATTGAGCAAGCGCTGATCGCCTCGTTGGAAAAAGAGAAAGAGTTGGGCGAACTCAAATCACGCTTTGTCTCGATGGCATCGCATGAATTCCGCACCCCACTGACCGCGATTTTGGCGACCTCAGAAACGCTCGCGGTCTACCGGAACCGTATGACCGAAGACCA
>Ga0163154_10006639_pt1 | contig 14077 bp, 13 predicted proteins | sample OliLakLV19MP9P1_FD_148649 | JGI IMG/M metagenome (GOLD analysis project Ga0163154, IMG submission 148649) | Freshwater microbial mat bacterial communities from Lake Vanda, McMurdo Dry Valleys, Antarctica - Oligotrophic Lake LV.19.MP9.P1 | ecosystem: Environmental > Aquatic > Freshwater > Lake >... | reverse complement strand
CACCTTCGCCCGCGCAGTCGAATCCATCGTGGACGCTCCGGCCCATCCGGCCCCAGCCCACGCCAACCAGATCGCGGACGTGACCGCCGGGACCGCCGAAAGGGGAGCTGAACAATGACGCGCGCCGAATTCATGGGCCGTTTGAGGCGCGGACTGGTCGGCATGCCGACCGCCGCCGCCGCCGAGATCGCCGCCGACTACGAGATCCATTTCGAGGACGGCGTCGCCGCCGGCCGGTCCGAGGCCGAGGTGGCCACGGCGCTCGGAGACCCCGACCGGCTCGCCCGCGAACTGCGCGCCGAGGCCGGGGCCCAGCGCTGGCACCAGGAAAAGAACCCGTCGGCCGCGGCCGGCGCCATCTTCGCGGTGCTGGGCCTGGGCGCCATCGACATCCTGATCCTGCTGCCCATTCTGATGAGCGTCGTCGGCGTCCTGTTCGGCTTCTTCATGGCCGCCATCGGCCTGTTCATCGGCGGCGGAGCGGTGATGATCGCCGGACCGCTGGCCGGCTTGCCCGGCGGCGTGGCGGCGGCCATCCTGGCCGGACTGGGACTGATGGCGGCGGCGACGGCCGTGGCCGCCCTGACCGCCATCCTGACCATCTGGCTGGTCAACGGTGTCGTCTGGTTCGCCCGCCTGCACTACCGCCTGCTGAAGCCAGCGCTCGAGCCCCAACCGCAATATCGTGCCCAGGAGGCCTAGATGATCCGCACCCTCTTCATCATCGCCGGCGCCGGCGTCGTGCTGGCCACCGGCGCGCTCACCGGGGCCGTGGCCCTGACCGGAAATGACCTGAAGCACAACGACTGGACCTGGAGCGTCACCGAAAGCGGCGGCGGCGGCGGCGGCGACTTCCGCATGGAGCGGGGCCCTGAACAGCCAGACGTCACCCGGAGCCTGGCCTGGACCGGCGGCGACCGGCTGCAGATCGAGGTGCCGGTCGACGTGACCTATGTCCAGGGCGCGGCCGCCGGTGTCGTCGTCACCGGGCCAAGGGGCCTGGCCGACCGTATCCGGTTGATCGACGGCCGCCTGACCATGGAGGCCGCCGAGCGCGACACGCCGGGCGAACATGGCTCCATCCGCTGGACCGGAAGCGGCATCCGGGTCTGGAACGATGAGGAGCGGTTGACGGTCACGGTGACGGCACCCTCGGTGGCGCAGTTCGACCTTGTCGGCTCCGGCGACGTGGATATCCGCGACTATGACCAGCCCGGCCTCGCCCTGACCCTCAGCGGTTCGGGCGACGTCACCGCGCAGGGTTCGGCGCGGGCGGTCACCGTCGATATCTCCGGCTCAGGTGGCGCCGACCTGTCGGCGCTGCAGACGGTCGACGCCGATATCGACCTGTCCGGCAACGGCGACGTGCGGGTGGGTCCGTCGGGCCGGGCCATCATCGACATCTCGGGCAATGGCGACGTCGTCCTGACGCGGCGCCCGACCACCGTCAGCCAGACCATCTCCGGCAACGGCGACGTCGAAGAGCGCTGAAGCCCGGTGACGCGGAGGCGGTCTGCCCCTATCTAGCGGGCATGACCGTTTCCGTTTCGCCGCCCGCCATCCTCGACAGCGCCGACGTCGGCACCGACGAGGCCCTCTCCATCCTGCAGGTGGCCCTCGACGGCGCCGACGACGGGGAGCTGTTTCTCGAGCGGTCGGAGCTGGAATCGCTGGTCTTCGACGACGGCCGGCTGAAGTCCGCCGCCTATGACGCCAGCGAGGGCTTCGGCCTGCGGGTCGTGGCGGGCGAGACCGCCGGCTATGCCCACGCCAACGAGATCAGCGGCCCCGCCATTCGCCGCGCGGCCGACAGCGCGGCCCTCGCCAAATCCGGGCACGCCGGGGTCAATGCCGAGGCCCCGCGTGCCACCAACCAGCAGCTTTACGACGCGGTCGACCCCCTCGCCTCGCCGGCCTTCTCGGACAAGATCGCCCTGCTGACCGAGATCGACGCCTGGGCCCGGGCCCGCGACCCCCGCGTGGTCCAGGTCTCCGCCAGCCTGGTCGGCGAGCGGCGCCAGATCGAGATCCTGCGCGGCGATGGCCGGCATGTCAGCGACATCCGCCCGCTGGTGCGGTTGAACGTCTCCGTCACCGTCGAGAAGGACGGGCGGCGCGAGAGCGCCTCATCCGGCGCGGGTGGCCGGGCCGGGTTCGAGACCTGGATCGCGCCCGACCGCTGGCAGTGGCAGGTCGACGAGGCCCTGCGTCAGGCGCTGGTCAATCTGGAGGCCGTGGACTGCCCGGCCGGAGAGATGGACGTGGTTCTGGGTGCCGGCTGGCCCGGCGTGCTGCTGCACGAGGCCATCGGCCACGGGTTCGAGGGCGATTTCCACCGCAAGGGGTCGTCGGTCTTCTCCGGCATGATGGGCCAGCGCGTCGCCGCGCCGGGCGTGACCGTGGTCGACGACGGCTCCATCGCCGGTCGCCGCGGCTCGCTGAGCATCGACGACGAGGGCACCCCGACGTCACGCACCGTGCTGATCGAGGACGGGATCATGGTCGGGCTGATGCACGACCGGCTCTCGGCGCGACAACTGGACGCGCGCGCCACCGGCAACGGGCGGCGCCAGTCGTTCGCCCACATGCCGATGCCGCGCATGACCAACACCTTCATGGAGGGCGGCACGGACAAACAAGCCGACATGATCGCCTCGACCAAGCGCGGTCTCTATGCAGCCAATTTCGGCGGCGGGCAGGTCGACATCACCAACGGCAAATTCGTCTTCCAGTGCACCGAGGCCTATCTGATCGAGGATGGCAGGATCACCGCCCCGGTGCGCGGCGCGACCCTGATCGGCGACGGGGCCACGGCCCTGAAACGGGTGCAGATGATCGGCGACGACTTCGCCTTCGACCCCGGCGTCGGCGTCTGCGGCAAAGGCGGCCAGGGTGTTCCGGTCGGCATCGGCCAGCCCAGCCTGAAGATCGCGGGCCTGACGGTGGGCGGCACGGCGGTCTGACCGACCTATTCGGCCCTCCAGGCGGGGCCGACGACCGTCAGCCACCGGGCCTCGATCTGATCCAGCAAGCCGCCGGTTTCGGCGACGATCGAGATCGGTGCGACCACCATCGTGGTTCCGGCCAGGGCCAGGGTGTCGACCACGGCGGCCGACCATTGCGCGCGCCCATTGGCGATCAGGGTCTCGTCGGCGAACCAAGCGCAGCGATCCTGCGCCTGCTCTACAGGGCTTGAAAGCACGGCCGGCACGTCCTGGCGCGTCCAGGCCAGACCGCGTTCCCGCACGGCCTCGGCACCCGCCTCATTGGCTTCAATCGCCGACGTCAGACACGCAAGCTGAGCCGCGTCGGGAACAGCCACGGCCTCGTCGATGTGGCGTCCGTTCATGTTGCCGACTTCACCGACCCGCAAGCGTCCCTCGCGAGCCGCCGCCCGCACGACCGCGTCGGCTGGCGGCCCCTTTCCGGGCCGGTACCGGAGTCGATTGCCTCTGAGATCGTCGGCGATCCAGGTCAGACCGCGTTCGGCATAGTCCCGGCGATGAACGCGCTCGCGCCCGGTCAGACGCGCCTGCCACTCCGGTGTCAGATAGTCTGCGGTGGTCGTGCCTTAATGAACCATGCTCTCATGATGCCTGCTCTCCGGTTGCGAAGGCTGCCTTACTTCATTTCCAGTCCGGTCCGACCACATCGAAGCCGCGCGCCTCGAGCGCATCGAGAACGCCGCCCTCCTCGGCGAGCAGGCGGATGGGGGCCACGCCCATGGTCACGCCGGGAAGCACCAGAGAGGTCTCGATCGCCGCCGCCCACTGCTGGCGCAGTTGCGGCGCGATTTCGGGATCGCCCCACGGCCAGCACTGGTTCAGGGCCCTGTCGATCGGCGAGGCGACCACGTCGGCGACCCGCAGGGCGCGCCAGTCCTCGGCCCGTTCGCGCGCCGCGTCGGGACCCTGTTCGGCCGCGGCGATAGCGGCCTCGACGCACGGAACATGGGCGGACTGCGGGGCCGTGATCAGGCTCTCGATCAGCTCGTCGCCCCGCACCGTGCCGACCGGCCGGACCGGGACCCGGGCCTCCCGCGCGGCCCGGCGGATCACATCCGTCGCACTGACGCCGTCTCGCCGACGGCTGTATCCGGCCTTGTCCTGCATCAGGTCGAAGCCGACGAACAGCAGGCTCTGGCCGCGCCAGTCCTGATTGCGCTCGCCGGCCATGATCGCTTCGAGCCGCGCCTGGTATTCGGGCGTCAGATAGTCGGCGGTGGTCCGGCCCTCCGGCAGGAGGCCGATCGTGCGGGCACGCCAGATGACGCGCAGCAGATCGGTCACCGACGCCCGACCTTCCTGGGGAAAAAGGATCTGGTCCGAGCGCGCCGCCGCCGCTTCCAGATCGTCGGGCCGCCAGGCCAGGTCGCGCGGGATGCCGGTGATCGCGCCGACCAGGATCAGGGTGCTGTCACCCTTTGTCACCGTCCACATCGGCGCGCCCGAGCGCCGGGCAAGGACGACCACGTCATCGAGGGTCGAGACCTCGGGATCGGGGGTCTGGGCCTGGACGGGGAAAGCGCCCACGGAAAGCAGGGCGAGCACGGAAAGCAAGATGGCGAACGGCTTCACAGCTATACCCTGGTCATTCACGCGGACGACAGTAGTGACAGCTTTATGTCAGAAAACAATGATAACATTGTTGTAATGATGTCGTCGATTTAATCCACCTTTCCGTCTTGTAACTGGAGAAGGCCGCGACGCGCCTCCACACCTTCGGCACACGACGAGGGGATTGCCGCGATGACCAGGACCATGCCGTTGGACAGCGCGCGCTCTTCCAGCCCGCCCCGTCGCCCTCGTCGAGAACCGCCTCATCGACCCGCGCACCTTCGTGTCCTTGCGGTTGCCAAAGACGTTCTGACCCGCTCCGAAGATCCGCCGCCGGGCCTGGCCGCAAGATCGCCGCAAGCCTGTCGGCGAATTAATGCACCTGTCCGGCTTGTAACTGGAGGCTCTTCTGTAAGGGCATCACGTTCGACGGGACAGGGAGGGGTTCGATGAGAAAAGCGATCTGGTTCGCCGGTGCCGCCCTGTGCGCCCTGGCCTCGCCCGCCGTGGCCCAGACGGCGACCGCCTCGACCGGGCCCGTCCAGAACACCAGCCAGCAAGGCGTGCTGGTGTTCGAGCCGGCCTTCTTCGCCGACGCACGGCCCGATACGGCGCTGGACATGATCGCCCGCCTGCCCGGCTTCGGTTTGGACGGCGGCGACAGCGGGACCCGTGGTTTCGCCGGGGCGGCGGGCAATGTCCTGATCGACGGGGTCCGGCCTTCGACCAAGAGCGACGATCTGGAGCAGATCCTGCGCCGCATCTCGGCGGGCGGGGTCGCCCGTATCGAACTGATCCGCGGCGGCGCGCCAGGCATCGACATGCAGGGTCGTTCGGTGATCGCCAATGTCATCCTCGTCCGCACCGTCACCACCGAGCGGGTCATCGACGTCAACGCCTATCTCTATCCCGACGGCCATATCGGCCCGGTGCTGGCGGCCCGCTGGTCGCGGCGCGAGGGCGACGACCAGATCGAGGGCTCCATCAGCGGCTTTTCCGACCGCACCGACGGCACCGGCGACGGCTTCCGGCGGCGCTTCGACCCCGCCGGCAACCTGATCCAGGACGCCGATCTGGTTCTGTGGGACCGGATCCGCAATCTGCGGGCCACCGGGGCCATCCAGCGCCGCGTCGGCGGTGGCCTGCTGCGGGTCAACGGACTGGCGAGCTGGTTCGGCAATGAGAATTCCCAGGACCTGCTGATCCGTTCGGGCGCCGGCAGCGACAGTTTCAACGACGAACAGTCGGACAACGTCGACAGTGAGCTGGGGGTCAACTGGACCCGGGATCTTGGTCCCCGCACGGGGATGGAGCTCACAGCCCTGCAGCGCAACGCAACCAACGACTACACCGGCGTGTCGGAGAGTAGCGGAGGCTCCTCGACCTTCACCGCCAAATCCACCTCGGGCGAATCGATCGCCCGTGCTGTCCTTCGGTTCCGCCCCACCGACCGGTGGGCGTTCGAGACCGGCGGCGAGGTGGCCTACAATTTCCTCGACAGCGCCACGGCCTTTGAAGAGAACGGCATCCCGATCCCGCTGCCGTCGGCCTCGGTCAAGGTCGAGGAACTGCGCGGCGAAGCCTTTGGTCAGGCGACCTGGCGCCCGGCCCCGTCCCTCACCCTCGAGGCCAGCCTGCGCGTCGAGGTGTCCGAGATCAGCCAGTCGGGCGACAGCGACCTGACCAAATCCTTCGTCTATCCCAAGCCGCGTCTGCAGGCGACGTGGACGCCCTGGGCCGGGCATCAGTTCCGCTTCCGGGCCGAGCGCGAGGTCGGCCAGCTGGACTTCGGCGATTTCGTCGCCTCGTCCGACATCGACATCGGCCAGGTCGACGGCGGCAATCCCGATCTGGAGCCGCAAACATCGACGGTCATCGAAGTCATCTATGAGCGCCGGTTCTGGCGCGAGGGCGTGTTCGACGTCACATGGCAACATTCCGAGTTTCAGGACGTGGTGGACGTCATCCCCCTGACAGGCGGCTTCGACGGCGTCGGCAATATCGGCGACGGCACGGCCGACTTTTTCCGGCTTGGCCTGACCTTGCCGACCGACCCGCTGGGCATTCCCAACGGCCGGCTTCAGACGCGCGGCAGATGGTCCTCAACCTCGGTGGTCGATCCGGTCACCGGTGAGGCGCGCCGGTTCCAGGGCAACCAGGCCTTCGGCTGCGGACTGGAGTTCAACCAGGACCTGATGGGTGGCCGTTGGTCCTGGGGCTTTGAGCACGACTGCAATATCGACAGGGGCCGGAGCTTCCGCGTGCGCGAGGTCCGAACCTTCTATGCGGAACCCGAGGTCAGCGCCTTCGCCCAGTGGAAGCCGCAGCGCGACCTGACAGTCCGCGTCGATCTGGGCAACGCCTCGGATCGCGTGCGGGGCAGCGACCGGGAAATTCATACCGGCCCCCGCGATACCACCCCCCTGGCCTTCCGCGAGGTCCGCCGCACGAAGATGAGCCGCTGGCTGTTCGTCCAGATCAGAAAAACCTTCTGAGGCAGGCGCTTCCCAAGCCCCGAAACCGAGGCACCCGCAACCCCGGGACGCCAAAAAGGGCGGAGCCGCGAGGCCCCGCCCTTTCTGTGCCGTCCGCTGGCTGGATCAGCGGACGCCGGCCATGCCCTTCCTGAGAATGGGCGAGATCAGCAGCAGCAAGACCCCGACACCGACGCCGACCCATCCGATGGTCCCGAAGATGGAGCCATAGGTTGCCAGGGCCAGTTCCGGACTGGTGACCACGCCCGCGACCGTGTCGGTCGCGGTCGCCTGGGCGATGACGCCGGCGGCAATATGCGCGACCGAGCTGGAGAGGAACCAGACCCCCATCATCATGCCCACCACGCGGTCCACCGACAGTTTGGTGATCATCGACAGGCCCACCGGCGACAGACAAAGCTCGCCGAGGGTATGCAGGAAGTAGGTCAGGAACAGGAACAGCAGGGGCACGCGGAAGTCCACATTGGCCGCGTTCGCCGCCGCCCAGGTCAGCACCAGGAAGCCCGCGCCCACAAACATCAGGCCCATCGAGAATTTGACCGGTGTCGATGGTTCGAGATTGCGCTTGGCCAGCCAGACCCAAAGTGCCGCGAGAAGCGGACCGAAGATCACGATGATGCCGGGGTTGAAGGTCTGGGTCTGGGCCGCGTTGAACCAGCTGGGCATCTCCGTGGACTGATCGGCGAACAGGGTCAGGGATGAGCCCGCCTGTTCGAACAGCGCCCAGAACAGCACCGAGAAGAAGATCAGCACCTGGGCCACCAGCATACGGCTGCGCTCGGCCCCCTTCAGCTTGATGACCGTGTATCCAACCACCAGGGTGAAGATGATGCCCGCAAGCCAGGGCAGGGTGCTGGCGATCAGCTCGTGGCGCTGCATCAGCAGCCAGGTCGGGAACACCGCGACCAAGCCGCCGATCCAGAAGATGGCTTCAAACGGCAGGCCCAGGAACGATTTGCGGCTTAGGCGCGCGGGCTCACGTGGCTCGCCCCGACCCTCGAGCCAGCTTTGGCCCAGGATGAAAGTCGCAAGGCCAAACAGCATGCCGATACCGGCCAGGCCGAAACCATAGGCCCAGCCATACTCAATCCCGAGCCAGGCGCACAGGCTGGTGGCCAGCACGGCGCCCAGGTTGATGCCGACGTAAAACAGGGTAAAGCCCGCGTCGCGCCGGGGATCGTTGTCGTCGTAAAGCGAGCCGACCACGGTCGAGATATTGGCCTTGAGAAAGCCCACGCCCACGATAATCAGCGACAACGCCAGGAACAGTATCGGTTCGGAGTTGAGATCCCGTTCGGTTCTGAGCGTATAGCCGCCCGCCGGGATGGTGGCCGGGAAGCCCGAGGCCTCGGCCACGACGACAGTGGCCGCCGGGTCAGCGGCAACAACCGCCGCGCTGTCGCCCGAAAGGGCCGCCGACGGCTCCGCACCTGCGGGCACCGGGCTCGTAGCGACCGCTTCCGGCTGGACGATGCTGATGCCCTCCGGCGTGACGCGAATGGGCACCCGTTCATCGCCCTTGACGGCGAAGATCTGGCGATCGGTGTCGCGGCCCTCGACTTCCAGCCGGTATTCCGTTCCGCCCACGGTCAGGAATTCCCGACCGCCCGTGCCCTCGAACACCATGGTGAAATGCCCCGCGACCAGCAGCACGGCACCGATGATCACGGCCTTGCGCGATCCCAGATATTTATCGGCCAGCATGCCGCCGACGACCGGCATCAGATAGACCAGCGCGCCATAGGCGGCGTAGATTCCCTGGGCTTCCGCCGGTCCGAACAGGAAATGCTGGGTCAGATAAAGGACCAGCAGGGCCCTCATGCCGTAGAAGGAGAACCGCTCCCACATCTCGGTCAAAAACAGGATCACCAGCCCCCGCGGGTGTCCCAGAAACGTCTTGCGGGGCACCGTAGAAACCGCGCCTCCATTGTCCGTCGTACTCAACGGCCCACTCCCCATGTTCGCGCCAACCCGGCGCTGGATGGCGCATTAGCAGCACGCGGAGCAAGACCGGACAAGCGTTAAGGGCAAATGGGCGACCGGCGGCGCGGTTTTGCCTGCCCCGGGGGTCAGGCCTCGACCGGATCCAGCCGCCGCTCGATCCGCTCCAGCCGCTGGCCGGAATGATCCATCTGCCGGGTCATCGACAGGAAATTCTCTTCCATCGACGTCATGCGCGTCTTGATATGGCGCATGTCCTCTTTGAGGTTGCCAACGTCGGTCTCCAGACGTCCAGGCCGGGTCTGGATTTTCCGAAGCACCGGCACAACGATGTCGGTGACCTCGGACATGGGTTAAACACACCTCGAAACGGGATAAAGACGCCAATGACCTCGCGCTGGTTCGCCACCCTCGCCCTGCTCGCACTGTTCGCCACCCCCGCCGCCTCCCAGGAAGCCCCCCGCTGGTCCTTCGCCATCCACGGCGGGGCCGGGGTGATCGAGCGGGCCAGCCTGACGCCGGAACAGGACGCCGCCTATCGCGCCGCCCTGCACCGCGCGTTGCAGGCCGGATCGGCGGTGCTGTCGAACGGCGGCTCGGCCATGGACGCGGTGCAGGCGGCGATCGAACTGATGGAGGAGGATCCGCTGTTCAACGCCGGGCGCGGGGCGGTCTTCACCGCCGCAGGCCGCAACGAGCTGGACGCCGCCGTGATGAACGGCTCGGACCTGACCGCCGGCGCGGTCGCGGGCCTGACCACGACCCGCCACCCGATCGCCGCCGCGCGGGCGGTTATGGAACGGTCGCCGCACGTCATGCTGATCGGCGAGGGGGCCGACACCTTCGCCGCCTCGGTCGGACTGGAGCAGGTCGACCCGGCCTTCTTCTTCACCGAGCGCCGCTGGCGGGGGCTGGAGATTGCCTTGCGGGCGCAGAACCTGCCGATCCCGGCGCGACCCGCCGGTGCTCCCACCGCGCCCGCGCCCGGCGCCATGGCCGAGATCGCGCCGCCGCTGAACGAGCGGAAATTCGGGACAGTCGGAGCGGTGGCGCTGGACAGTCAGGGACGCCTCGCCGCCGGCACCTCGACCGGCGGCATGACCGCCAAACGTTGGGGCCGGGTCGGCGACGTGCCGGTGATCGGCGCCGGGACCTATGCCTCCAACCGCGACGGTTGCGCGGTGTCGGCCACGGGAGACGGTGAATTCTATATCCGGGCCAGCGTCGCGCGCGACATCTGCGCCCGCATCGCCGACGGATCGACGACACAGTCCGCAGCCCAGGCCGAGGTGGACGACGCCCTCTCGCTCGGCGGCTCGGGCGGCGTGATCGTCATGGACCTGGCAGGCCGACCGATCTTCGCCCTGACCACCTCCGGCATGTATCGCGGCGCGGTGTCGTCCGGCGCGCCGGCACAGGTCGGCATCTATGGCGAAGAGGCCATGCGCCCGTGACCCCCCGTGACACGCCCGGCGTCATCGCCCCGCCGCCGCTGATCTATCTCGGCTTCCTGCTGGCGGGCTGGGGTCTGGCCGAGCTCGGGGCCCGGCCCGAAGTCGCCGAGGTCGGTTTCGGTTGGCTGGCGGCCGATTTCGGACTGGAGATGGCGGTCCGCCGCGGCGTGGCCCTGACCTTGATCGTCGGCGGCCTGGTGCTGGACGGGATGGCGGCGGGCCTGTTCCGGCGACGCGGCACGGCGGTCGAGCCGTGGAAGCCCTCGACGGCCCTGGTCATAGAGGGCCCATACCGGTTCAGCCGCAATCCCATCTATGTCGGTTTCGCCATCACCTATGTCGGTCTGGCCATCGCCATGGACAGCTGGGTCGCCCTGCTGATGCTGCTGCCCTGTCTGGTGGTCGTCGACCGGTTCGTGATCCAGCGCGAGGAACGCTATCTCGCCGGCAAATTCGGGGCCGCCTATGACGCCTATCGCGCGCGGGTGCGACGATGGCTGTGAGCCCTTCGGATCATGGGGACGAACTGTCCGCCATGGCTATCGAGGAGCTGGATCAGGCCTGCGGCCTGATCTGGCCCGAAATGGTGAAGATCACGCCGTGGGGCGACAGTTTCGTCGGCACCGCCCCCTCCGGCCGCGAGGTCGAGATCGAGCGCCGCTATCTGTGGGCGCACGACCCCGAGGGCGCGATCGCGGTCGAGATCGAGGTCCGCGATCCGGGTGCCCGCACCGGGGCCGAGGCCAAGGCCCTGATCACGCCGCCGCGCTGACGGTTCGCCTCACAGGCGAATCGCTCTCGTCATTAACCTTTCCCGTTGCCAAGCGAGGCTGTCGGGGCAAGATGTCACCGCGCGACGTCCGCGCACCTTGAGAGACGGGGAGCAGTATGTCCTATGGCGCAGACTTCGCCGCGGCCGATCCGGCCGGCGCGCCACTGGACCCACCGCTGTTCATCGGCGCGGATCCCTTCATCTGGGGTGCCATCCTGCTGGCCCTGGCCGCCGCGCTCATGATCGGCTGGTTCATCGGGCAACGCAGCTCCGGCTCGAAGCCCGATGCGGCCGACTCGATCTGGAAGGCCATCGACAATGCGGCCAAGGACGCGATGAAGGCCGACAACAACGCCATCGGTTCCCGGGCCCAGGATCTGCGCGACGTGATCGAACGGCGACTGGGCTCCACGCTCAAGCTGGCCGGCGGCATAGCCGGAAAGCTCAAGCCGCTGGACGACGCCCTCAAGGGCCTCGGCCCGGTGATCCCGCCCGGCGGCGCGGTCGTCGGTGGCCACGGCGCCCAGACGACCCAGACCATCCATGGTCCGAAGGCCAATGCCGGATCGGACGAGGGTGCCGCCGCCGCCGCGGCCGCAGCAGCGGCGGGCAATGTGACCATCGTCACCGTCGGTCACGGGCCATCGACCCCGCCGCCCCATCCAACGCCGCCGCCCACGCCGCCGCCGCCACCGCCGCCGCCGGTCCGCGCGACCCTGTCGGCGGCGGAGCGCGACGACGCCCTGCGGCTGGCCGTGGCCGGGTTCAACCAGCACTGGATGAGCAAGACCGACCGGGTCGCCGAAATGCGGGCGGCCTACAAGGAACTGGGCAACCCCGGTCCCGTCGTCCCTGCCTCCGGCAAGGTCCACGGAACCCACGCCGGCCACTGATCGGTGACGGGCGGTTTCCCCTCCGGAAAAAACCGCCTAAGCCTTGCGTCATGAAGCTCGCCTCCCTGAAGCACGGCCGCGACGGTCGTCTCGTCATCGTCTCCAGCGACCTGCACTGGTTTACCGACGCCTTCCTGATCGCTCCGACCCTGCAGGCGGCGCTCGATGACTGGGAGCGGTGCGAACCCGACCTGCGCGCCCTGGCCAAAAGCCTCGACCACGAGGCCGTGCCGCGCGGGCGCTTCCACGAGCGCGAGGCCGCCGCCCCCCTGCCCCGCGCCTATCAATGGGTCGACGGCTCGGCCTATGTAAACCACGTCGCCTTGGTGCGGCAGGCGCGCGGCGCCGAAATGCCCGACAGCTTCTGGACCGATCCGTTGATGTACCAGGGCGGTTCGGACGGCTTCCTCGGCCCGCGCGATCCCATTCCGTTGGCGGACGAAAGCTGGGGCTGCGATCTCGAGGCCGAGATCGTGGTCGTCACCGGCGACGTGCCGCAGGGCGTCTCGCGCGAGGACGCCCTGACCCCCATCCGTCTGGTCGGTCTGGTCAATGACGTGAGCCTGCGCAATCTGATCCCGGCCGAACTGGCCAAGGGCTTCGGCTTCGTCCAGTCCAAGCCCGCTTCGGCCCTGTCGCCGGTGTTCGTCACGCCCCGGGCGCTGGGCGACCGCTGGGTCGACGGCAAGCTGAAGGGTGAGCTGAATGTCCAGCTGAACGGCGTGGACTTCGGCAAGGCGGACGCCGGCGTCGACATGACCTTCGACTTCGGCACCCTGATCGCCCATCTGGCCAGGACCCGGCCGCTGAGCGCCGGCACCATCATCGGCTCGGGCACCGTGTCCAACCGCGATGCCGGGGGCGGGCCGGGCAAGCCGGTCGCCGACGGCGGCCTCGGCTATTCCTGCATCGCCGAGGTCCGCACGGTCGAGACCCTGCTGCGGGGCAAGCCGGAGACGCCCTTCCTGAAACACGGCGACGTGGTCCGCATCGAAATGCTGGACGACAAACACCACTCCATCTTCGGGGCCATTGAACAGACGGTGGAGGCGGTCTGACGGTCCCGGGCCATTGGCGACCGTTCCCGTGCCAGGCCAATTGCGCCGCCGCACCCGGTCGCAGATGATCGCGCTTGCTGCGCCGACCGCTGTATCGTCCTGCGCATCGAGAGGTTCATTCGGGCGCGCCGGATCATGGCGTGGCGGCCGGACGACCATGTGGAGACGGTGGCCTCAGGCGAAGTGCGCCCGCGACGATAGCGGCGCTTTTTCAATCTGCGCTTGACGTCGCGCCCTGAGCCCCAAACGGTTGTGCGATCAAACCCGCCCGGATTGTCGTCGTGAAACGTTCCCTCACCGTCCTTCTCGCCTGTGCCGTCGCGCTTCCGGCGCTGGCCCAGGACGCGTCCGCAGACTGGGACATGATTCAGGACCCACGCAAGAAACTGCTCGTGGCCTATATGCAGTTCAATGTCGGGGTCGGTATCGCCACGCGCTGCGTTGACGGCGGGTTCGAGGCGGTTCTCACCGGACTGCCTCCGGCGGGACGGGCGACGACCCGGCCCCTGCGAATCGCCTTCGGCGACGGAGCTCTCGCCGATACCCGGTGGACGGTGGCCATCAACGACACCGTGGCGGTCGCGGAACTGCCGGCGCCGTTCGCCCGCGAGCTGCGGGCTGGAGGTCGGCTGCGTATTCAGGTCCCCAACGGTGCCGCGGACGGACGGAACCTGATGTACGATCTGGCCCTGCCGGCCTCGTCCGCCTCGATCGACCAGACTCTGACCACCTGCAACCGGCCGCTGGTCGATCCCCGCGACGCGGAACTGGACGCATTGGAGGAGGAGGGCGTGCCCCGGAACCTCGCCTGGGCGGCACGTCCGACGCCGCGCTTTCCCAGAACAAACTACGCCCGCGGCTTCGCCGTCGCGACCTGCGTGACCAATCCGGACGGGACCTTGCGGGAC
>Ga0163154_10006635_pt1 | contig 14081 bp, 10 predicted proteins | sample OliLakLV19MP9P1_FD_148649 | JGI IMG/M metagenome (GOLD analysis project Ga0163154, IMG submission 148649) | Freshwater microbial mat bacterial communities from Lake Vanda, McMurdo Dry Valleys, Antarctica - Oligotrophic Lake LV.19.MP9.P1 | ecosystem: Environmental > Aquatic > Freshwater > Lake >... | reverse complement strand
CCTAACATCCGACCCTTATTGCCCGGGAGGTTCGAGCGGATGCCCGATCTGAGCGTGAATGTCGACGGCCTGCGGCTGCCCAATCCGTTCCTGATCGCGTCGGGGCCGCCGGGCACCAATGGGACAGTCATATTGCGGGCGTTTGAGGAGGGGTGGGGCGGCGTCGTCTCCAAAACCTGCCTGCTGGACCACACCAAGATCGTCAACGTGTCGCCGCGCTATGCGCGGATGCGTGCCGGAGGTGCGCGGAGCGACGGTGGTGGTAGTGGTGATGAGATCATCGGGTGGGAGAACATCGAGCTCATCAGCGATCGGCCGTTCGAGGATTGGCTCGACGACTTCCGCCGAGTGAAGGACCGATTCCCCGGTGGGGTGCTGATCGCGTCGGTGATGGAGGAGTTCTCTCGCGACGCCTGGGCGGAGATCATCGGGCGGTGCGAGGAGGCCGGGGTCGACGGGTTCGAGCTGAACCTGTCGTGCCCGCACGGCCTGCCGGAGCGGCGGATGGGCGCGGCCATGGGGCAGGAGCCGGAGATCATCGAGGAAGTCTGCTCGTGGGCCCGCGGGGCGACGCGGCGGCCGATCTGGGCCAAGCTGACGCCCAACATCACGCGGATCGACGACGCGGCGCGGGCGGCGCTCAAGGCCGGGTGCTCGGGTATCTCGGCCATCAATACCGTTCTGTGCGTGATGGGGGTCGACCTGGAGACGTTGAGGCCGCTGCCAACGGTCGAGGGGTATTCAATGGCCGGTGGCTACTCGGGCAAGGCCATCCGGCCCATCGCACTGCGGATGGCGATGGAGTCGGCCATGCTCATCGAGGCCGAGTTCCCGGGTCGCTCGCTCTCGGCCCTGGGTGGGATCGAGACCGGCGAGGACGCGGCCCAGTTCATGCTTCTGGGGGCCGACACGCTGCAGGTGTGCACGGGCGTGATGATCCACGGCTACGGGCTGGTACGCGAGCTGAAGCGCGGGCTGGAGCGCTTCATGGAACGCCACGGCTTCGAGCGGGTCGAAGAGTTCCGCGGGCGGTCGCTGGCCTTCATGACGACGCACGCCGACTTGGTGGCGCGGCAGCGAGCGGCCCGGCAGAACGACACACACGGGACCAAGCCCGCGGTCCTGACGGACGTCCAGTGGCGGGCAGACCGCTTCGTGCAGCAGAGCGAGGGGTTGCTCAATCAGCCCTGAGGCGTCGGCGAACACGAACACGGGCGCGGCGGTTCACGGTCGAACCCTGGGTCGGGCCCGCTGGGTGCGCACGCTCTGGCTGGCGCTCGGCTATCTAACGCTGCTGTTGGCGTCGTGGGGCGTGCAGGCTTGGCGCGGTGGCGGCGAACCGAGACAGTCGCCGGTGGGGAAGGAATCCGCCACGCTGCCGCTGATGACGGCGTCGGGGCTCGCTACCGGATCGAGCGCGGGCACTGGACGCGTCGCGTTCTGGCGTTGGCCGGGGAAAGACCCCGCGCAGGTGCCGCTGGTGTTGCTGCACGGCTCGCCCGGGACGGCCGACGAGTTGCGGACGCTCGGCGAACTACTGGCCGCGAGCGGTCGCGAGGTGATCGCGATCGACTTGCCGGGCTTCGGCGATTCGACGCGGGACGTCCCCGACTACTCGATCGAGGCCCACGCCCGCTCGGTGTGGGCGCTGATGGATCAACTTGGGCTCGCCCGCGTCCATGTGGTCGGGTGGTCGATGTCCGGCGGAGTGGTTCTACACATGGACGCGATGCAGCCCGCGCGGCTCGCGTCGATGACCATGCTGGGCGCGATCGGAGACAGTCGGTTCGAGGGCTCCGGCCACCCGAACTTCGAGCAGTTCAAGTATGCCGTTGGGTATGGGGTGCTGGTCATTGGCCCCAAGCTGTTGCCTCACTTTGGGCTGTTGGGGGACACCTCGCGCTCGCGGAGTTTCATCCGCAACTTCTGGGACACCGACATGGTGCCGTTGCGCGGGCTGATGCAGCGCGTGGAGACCCCAACGCTGATCCTGCACGGTCGGCGCGATTTTCTGGTGCCACGAAGGGCGGCGGAGTGGCACCATCGGCTCATCGGGCCCAGCGTGCTGGTGATGACGCGGTACTCGCACTTTCTCCCGTTGGCGCCGCCGTTTGGCCAGGCCGAGTTGACGGCGCGGCGAGTGGGGATGTTCGTGGCGCAGCACGACCAGCCCGGGGTGCCCGGCGAGCGGGCGGTGGAGGACCTGGCGCCGGAGCCGCCGTGGTTCTTGGGGATGCTCGGCGATCGTTTGGCTTGGCTGATGATCAACGTCCCGGTGTGGGTGGTGCTCGCGGGCTTGACGCTGGCGGCGTGGCGCTATCCGCGGACAACGGTGCTGCTAGCGGCGCTGTTGATCCACGCCATCCTGCTCGACGCGTTCGTGGCCGTTGTTGGGCTGTCGATCGGCGGGCTGATCCGCTGGTGGAAACCGGTGGGGGCGGCGGTGCCGCGGCCTTGGGAGCCGACGCGGCGGCGCGGGCCGCTGACGATCGGGCTGGCCGCGCTTGGGAGTGCGGGCCGAGCGGTGCTGATGCTGGTGGCGGCGCTCTTAGTGGGGCCGACGATCGTGCAGCCGCTGGGTGAATCGCTGCAAGCGCCGGGGTTGCTGTTGGGCATGATCCCGGCATTGCTCGCGCTGGTGTTACTCAGCGACGTCGTCACTCGGCGCGGGCGCTGGCGGCTGATGACGGCGTTCCACACGTGGAAGCACCACGAGTTCTGGCCCGCGTGGCTTTTCTATGGGCCGCTGATCCCTTGGACGATTGTGTTGGCGCTGCGGCATGGGCCGCTGGCGTTTCTCAAAGCCAACCCGGCCATCCACCGCGGCGGGGGATGGGTCAACGAGTCCAAAGCGTTTATCAATCAGTTGCTGAAGGCGGCGACAGATCGCATACTGCCTTGGCATTCCATCCGGCCCGGGCCGACGGCCGAGCGGATGATCGCGCTCGACAACGCCATGACGACCGACCCGCGTCTGGCCGATTTCCCGTTGATCCTCAAGCCCGACACAGGCCAACGCGGGTTCGCGCTGAGGCTGGCCCGCACGCGCAGCGACGCCGAGGCCTACCTCGCCAGCATGTCGAGAGACACGATCGTCCAGGCCTATCACCCCGGACCCCACGAGTGCGGCATCCTGTGGATCCGCCGGCTGGAGACGCTGCAGCCGAGCTGGACCCCGCGTGCGAGCCAAAGCGAAGGCTTCATCTTCGCCGTCACACGGAAGACCTTCCCGATCATTGAAGGCGACGGGCGACGGACGCTGGAAGAGCTGATCCTCTCGCACCCGCGCCTCCGCTGCCAGGCGGGCGTGTTCCTGGCCCGCGCCGCCGTGGCCCAGCAGCGCCATCGCGTGCTCGACCTCGGCGAACGGCTACGCCTCGCCGAGGCCGGCAATCACTGCCAAGGAACCATGTTCAGCGACGGTATGGACCTGGTGACGCCGGCCCTCGAAGAAGCCATCGACGCCATCGCCCGCGACATCGGCCGGTCACCGACCGCCGCCGTCGGCGGGTTTGACTTCGGCCGCTTCGACATCCGCTACGAGTCCGACGAGCTGCTCCGCCAAGGCCACGGCTTCGGCATCGTCGAGCTCAACGGCACCTCCAGCGAGGCCACCAGCCTCTACGACCCGAGCAAGGGCCTGGCCTTCGCCTATGGCTTGCTCTGGTCGCAGTGGACGCACCTTTTCCGCCTGGGCGCGGCACGCGGGGCCCAGGGCTCGCCCGGGCTCACGCTCAACAGCGTCATCGCCGAGATGCGCGACCACTACACCGACCGCCCCGGCGAGGCCGTGGCGGATTGAGCTAACCGCCGAGTCCGTCGCGCGGCGTTACGATCCCGCATGGCCCGAATCGTGCGCACCGCGATCATCCAATCGACCTGCCCCTTCTCCGCCGCGATGAGCCCGGCCCAGATCAAGCGCCTCATGGTGGAAAAGCACGAGGTGCTGATCGCCGACGCCGCCGCGCGCGGGGCACAGATCTGCTGCTTACAGGAGATCTTCAGCGGGCCGTACTTCTGCGCCGAACAGGACTCGCGCTGGTTCGAAAGCGCGGAGGCCGTCCCGGATGGCCCGACAATCACGCTGATGCGTGAACTGGCCAAGAAGCACCGCATGGTACTGATCGCGCCCGTCTACGAAGCCGAGATGCCCGGCGTTCTCTACAACACCGCCGCCGTGATCGACGAGGACGGCGCGTTCCTGGGCAAGTACCGCAAGCACCACATCCCGCACATCCATCCCGGCTTCTGGGAGAAGTTCTACTTCAAGCCCGGCACGGGCGGCTACCCCGTCTTTCAAACGCGCCACGCCAAGATTGGGGTCTACACCTGCTACGACCGCCACTTCCCCGAAGGGGCTCGGGCGCTGGGGTTGGCCGGCGCGGAGATCGTCTTCAATCCGTCTGCCACCGTCGCGGGCCTGAGTGAATATCTCTGGAAGCTGGAACAGCCGTCTATGGCCGTGGCGAACCAGTATTTCGTCGCCGCGATCAACCGCGTGGGGGTCGAGCAGCCGTGGGCGATCGGCGAGTTCTACGGATCGAGTTACTTCTGCAACCCGCGTGGTCAGATCATCGCCCAGGCTTCGCGCGACCGCGACGAGGTGTTGGTGGCCGATCTCGATCTGGACCAGATCGCGGAGGTGCGCAAGGTCTGGCCGTTCTTTCACGATCGCCGGCCGGAGACCTACGGGCCTGTCACCTCTCCATAACCGCTAGCCGGGCAACTTCGGCGAACGCTTGAGAAACCGGCCGTGCCCGAAAGGCCCGACGAACCGGCCCGCCTCGGCCATCACGGTGCCGCGGACGGTGACCACTTCCGCGCGACCCTGAACGGGCCAGCCCTCGAACGCGCTGTAGTCGCTGGCCATCTGGTGCGTCGCCGCGCTGATCACACCGCGGTGGGCCGGATCCCACAGGCACAGGTCGGCGTCGCCGCCGATGGCGATCGAGCCCTTGCCGGTCAGGCCGAAAATCCGCGCGGCCCGCGTGCTGGCGGCGTCGACAAACCGGTGCAGGTCGATCCGCCCCGCGGCCACGCCGTGGGTGTAGAGCAGCTGCACGCGGTGCTCGACGGAGGGGATGCCGTTGGGGATCTTGGTGAAGTCGTTGCGTCCCATGGCCTTCTGGGCTTCGAAATCAAACGGCGCGTGGTCGGTACCGACGGTCGAGATAAACCCCTCACATAAGGCCTGCCACAGAGCGTTCGAATGCGGCTTCTCGCGGAGGGGCGGCGACATGATGTACTTCGCACCCTCGAAGCCGGACCGCTCCGCATAGCTGCGATCAAGGACGAAGTGGGGAATAACCGACTCGACATGGACGTTTACGCCGCGGGCCCGCCCCGCGCGGGCGGCGTCGAGCGCATCGGCGCACGATGTATGGACGACGTAGACCTCCGCCCCTGTCACCTCGGCGAATCGCATCAGGTGTTCAACGCCCGAGGCCTCGACCGTCGGCGGGCGCGACGGCTCGTGCCACTCGGGGCCGGTGTGGCCCTGAGCGATCAGCTCCGCCTGTCGCTCGGCCACGAGCGTCTCGTTCTCGCAGTGGGCCGTAACGACGACGCCGAGCTCGCGTGCGAGCTTGAGCGCGTGATAGAGCTCGCGGTCGTCGACGCCCAGGGCCCCCTTGTACGCCAGGAAGACCTTGAACGACGCGGTGCCGTCGGCCACGATCTCGCGGAGTTGCCGATCCGCCAATGCGTCCCAGCGCGTCACGCCCATGTGGAACGCGTAGTCGCACGCGGCCTTGCCCGCGGCGTGCCCCTTCCATATGGCGTAAGCGGCGGCGGGCTCCTCGCCCTTGCCCGGGCAGATCATCTCGATCAGCGTCGTGGTGCCGCCGACCAGCGCCGCCCTGCTAGCGCTCGTCCAGTCGTCCTTGGCAAAGGTGCCCATGAACGGTAGATAAACGTGTACGTGCGGGTCGATGAACCCCGGGAAGAGCAGCTTGCCCGTCGCGTCGATCACACGTGTGCCCGGCGGGCACTCGGCCGCCACCAGCCGCGGGGCGATCGCCGCGATGTGCTCGCCGATCACGAGCAGATCGGCGGCGTAGTCCTCGGTGGCCGTCACGATGCGGGCGTTCTGGAAGAGCAGCGGCATGTGGCTATAGCTTAACGCCCGCGATTCGGGCCGGGCTGCCGCGTTGCCGTGCCATCACGGCGGATCGTCGTTGATCCGCCGCTCCATGCCCGCAACCATCGCAGCATGGCGGGCCCCGCGATAGAGCTCGACGCGGTGATCCTCGGCGGCGGCGTCGCCGGGCTGTGGACGCTGGCGCGGCTGCGGGCCGCAGGCGTGCACGCCGTGTTGCTCGAAACCCGCGCACTTGGGGCGGGGCAGACCGGTTGGGCCCAGGGCATCATCCACGGCGGGATCAAGTACGCCCTCACGGGCGAAGCCGGCCGGGCCAGTCGCGCCATCAGCGCCATGCCCGCAGCGTGGTCGGCGGCGTTCGCGGGCGGCACCGCAGGGGGTGTGGACCTACGCGCCGCAAGGCGGCTCTCGGCGACGCAGTTGCTGTGGACAACTCCGGGGTTGGTCTCGCGCTTGGCCGGGGCCGCCGCAAGCCGGGCGATCCGCTCTAGCGTCCGCCGCCTGGGCCCGCAGGAAGCCCCACCACCCTTTGACCGCGCCCCCAGCGGGCTGAGCGGCATCGAGGTGTACCAAGTCGATGAAGAGATCTACGAACCGGCCTCGGTGGTGGCCGCGCTGGCGGCGAGGCATCACGGCGCAATCGCCCGCGTCGATGAGATCAGCTCAATCGCCGCGGATGCCGACGGCGTCGAGCTCCGTGTGCTCAGCGGACACGCCGAGCGTCTGCTGCGGACGCGGCGGCTGCTGCTCACCGCCGGCGCGGGCAATGAGGCGCTCGTGGCGAAGCTGGCTGGCGTTACGCTTTCCGCGCCGATGCAGCGCCGCCCGTTGCACATGGTCTACGCCCGCGGTCGCTTGCCGCAGATCTTCGGCCACTGCGTCACGGCCTCCACGCTCCCGCGGATCACCATCACCTCGCACCCGGGCCGCGCCGCGGGCGACGAGGTTGTGTGGGCCATCGGGGGCGCCATCGCCGAGCGCGGCGTGAGCATGGACCGGGCTGCCATCATCGAGGCCGCCCGCGCAGAAGTTCGGGCTTGCCTTCCGTGGCTAGAGATCGATCCCGGCGTGCGCTGGAGCAGCGGCCGCATCGATCGCGCCGAGGGCCTCATGCCCGACGGCTCACGCCCCGACGAGCCGGTGATCCACGAGATTGGCCGCGTCGCGGTCGTGTGGCCCACCAAGCTCGCCTTCGCGCCGCTGGTCGCCGAGCGGTTGGCGGCGTGGATGCAGAACGACCCGCGCCGAGAGCACACATCGGGCGAAGAGCTGGGCCTGCCGCCCTGCCCGATCGCCGCGCCGCCCTGGGACGACGCGGGGTGGCTATGGACCTGAGACCGCTCGGAAACACCGGCATCCGCGTCGCGCCGATCGGGCTGGGTACCGTGAAACTGGGCCGCTCCGCGGGGCTCAAGTATGCCGCGCCTGTGCGGATCCCCGATGACGACGAGGCGATCTCTCTGCTACGTGCCGCCGCCGACCTTGGCGTAAACCTCATCGACACTGCCCCGGCCTATGGCGTCGCCGAAGAACGCCTGGGCAGACTCCTGCCGCAAGTTGCTCCGCGCCAATCCTGGGTGCTCACCACCAAGGTCGGCGAGACCTTCGACCCGCAGGCCGACGCCGGCCGCGGGGCGTCGACATACGACTTTTCCTCCGCCGCCATCGTCGCCAGCGTCGAACGCTCGCTCACCCGCCTGCGCACCCAGACGCTCGATGTGGTGCTCCTGCACTTCTCCGGCGGCGTTTCCGACCAAGCCGCGATCCTCAAGCAAGGCGACGCGATCGCCGCGCTGCGTCGCCTCCAGCGACGCGGGCTGGCGCGGGCCATCGGCGCGTCCACGGCCGGCCTCGACGCCGCCTTGGCCGCCATCGAGATCGGGGTCGACGTCTTGATGCTCACGCTCAACCACGACGAGCGTTCCGAACTGCCGGCGCTCGCGCACGCCCGCACGGCCGGCATCGGCGTGCTTGTCAAAAAACCTCTGGCCAGCGGCCGCCTTCCCACAGGAAACGCCGCGCCACAGGCACTCCGCGAAGTGCTCGATCACGCGGGCGTCGCGTCCGCCGTCGTGGGCACCACCAACCCTGCACACCTCCGCGCGCTGGTCGCAGCCAACTGATCAACCCGCCTCGCCCGTGCCTCAAACGCGGCGCTTCGGCGACCATCGCCCACCCACTAGAGCGAGATCACCCGCGGCTTCATCTCGTGTGCCACCAGATCCTCGATCGTCTCGCGCTCTCGGATTACCGTCGCCCGCTCGCCGTCGACCATCACCTCGCACGGCCGCGGCTGGGCGTTGTACTGGCTGGCCATCGTCATCCCGTACGCCCCGGCCGTGAACACCGCCAGCAGATCCCCCCGCGCCACCGGCGGCAGCGGCCGGTCCTTGGCCAAAAAGTCCCCCGTCTCGCACACCGGCCCCACCACGTCCGCCGAATCGAGCCCTGGCAGATCCAGCTTCTCCCCGCGCCGCGGCGGCTCGTGCTGAGGACTCACCGACACGGGCCAGATGAAGTGGAAGCTGTTGTAGAGCGCCGGCCGGATAAGCGTGTTCATCCCCGCGTCGCACACGATGAACTTCTTGGTCCCCGCCAGCTTCACATACAGCACACGCGTGAGCAGCACACCCGCCGACGCCGCGATCGTCCGCCCCGGCTCCATCACGATCTTCAAACCCGCCGCTACCCGCTTCTGGAGCATCGGCACGAGCGCCGCGGCAAACTCGGACGCCGGCGGCGCGTCGCCCGTGTGATAATCCGCCCCGAAACCCCCGCCCAGGTCCAGCGTCTCGATCCGCACACCCTTGACCGCCAGGCGATCAATCAGCGCCAGCACCCGCTCCAGCGCCGCCACGAACGGCCCCGGCTCGTTGATCGACGAGCCGATGTGAACGTGGACGCCCGTGAGCCGCAGGTGCTTCTCGTGTCCGAACTTGGCGAACAACTGCTCGGCGTGCTCCACCGAAACCCCAAACTTGGATTCTTTCTTACCCGTCGAGATATACGCGTGCCCGCCCGCCGCTACGTCCGGGTTCACCCGCAGCGCGGCCCTGGCCTGCACGCCCATCGCCCGCGCCGCCGATGCCACCACCTCAAACTCCGGCTCGCTCTCGATATTGAACAACCCGATCGGCTCGTTGGGCAACGCTTCCTGGGACCCGGGCACGCGGGCGCCCAGTGCCTGCCGAATCTCGGCGTCGGTCTTGCCCACCCCGGCGAACACGATCTTCGACGCCGGGACGCCCGCCAGCCGCGCCCGGTACAGCTCACCGCCCGAGACCACATCCAGCCCCGCCCCGCGTTCTACCAGGGCCTTGAGCACGCCCAGATTGCCGCAGCACTTGACGCTGAAGCAGATCAGCGGATCAAGCGGCGCGAACGCCGCCGCCAGCCGGTCGTAGTGCATCTGGAGCGTGGCTTTGGAATAGACGTACGCCGGCGTGCCGACCTCCAGGGCGATGTCCGCCGCCCGCAGGCCGTCACAGAACAGCTCCCCATCGCGATAAACGAAGTGGTCCATGGGTGCAGAGCGTAGCGATTGAGGCCCGCCCAGGCCGCCTCCAGCGGCTTCCACCCAGGGGAGCAGCCGTCAACCGGGAGCGCCAGCCGCTCTTGGGGGGTTGACGAGCGGCTGACAGGCGGGTGCCAGATCCCGGTCGGAGCAGGGGTTTCACCTAGGTCGCCCAAAATCGGCGGTATGCGCTTGTAGACAGCCGGTCTAGTGGTATGCTGGGGAGATGCTCGTTCGACCATCTCGGCCCGATTCCGGGCCACCGCGCAAGGAGCCTCCGATGCGATCGACCCACACTGCACAGCGCCGCAAAGGGTTCACCCTGATCGAACTCCTGGTGGTCATTACCATCATCGCGCTGCTCATAGGGCTCCTCCTCCCCGGCCTGGCCAAGACCCGCGAGGCGGCGCGCTCCACGGTCTGCATGAACAACCTCAAGCAGGTCATCCTCGGCGTCAGCGCCTACGCCAACGACAACAAGGGCCGCAACCTGGAGTCCTTTGCCAACGCCCGCGACCCGAGCAATGGGGCCACCTTCCAACGCTACTGGTTCACCCACCCCAGGGTCCCCACCCAGGCCCCCACCAACTTCTTTGGCGCAAACCCCTGGGTCCCAGCCAAGTTCTTCGATTATGTCGCGGGCATGGACTCCATCCTGGAGTGCCCCACCAACAAGCGGCAGTCCGACCGCAACTCGACCAGCCAGGTCATCAACGCCGACATCGACGCGGCCCTCCGCTCGATCTGGCAATCCAATCGCCAGATCGTCTTCGACTACACCATGATGACCGGGTCCAACGGCGTCCGCCTCGAGACCTCCACCCCCATGGGCTGGAACAAAAACTGCCAGAACCTCGCCGCCATCGCCAACACCACCCGCCCCCGCACCATTTCCGATCCCAAGCTGGTCGAGAACCTGCCGGGCATCCCCATCTTCGTCGAAGAAGACGGCCTCTGGTGGAACTCGCAAGTCACCGACGGCCTCTGGTCCAATGAAGACCAGCTCTCGGGCCGTCACAGCCGCGGCGGGCACATGGCCTTCTCCAACGGCTCCGCTGCGCACATGAAACTCCCCAAAGGCCCCGTCGAGAAGGCCGGCGGGAACCGCGACATCGGGGACTTCACCGCCAGCGACGTCTACGCCGCTGGCAGGGGGATCTGGATCCAGGCCGGGGCCGCGTGGGACCGGGCCCGAGTCCCCGGCACCCAATCCACGGCTGGCTATAACTTCGGCTGGCTCGACGCCCCACGCTGAGCCACGCTGCTCCCGCCCCAAAACCGACCGATCGACTCTAACCCCTGGCTGACTCTTCCATCCCCACCCCCACTCCACCTGCTGACCTCACCACCCGCGTCGTCCTGCTGCGCCACGGCAAGGCCGAGACCGATTCCGCTACCGGCCGCGACGAGGACCGCCACCTCCGCCCGCGGGGCGAACGCCAAGCCCGCTGGATGGGCGAGAAGCTCGCCGCCGAGGGCACAGTGACCCTCATCCTGCACAGCCCGCTGATCCGCGCCGCCGAAACTGCCTCGATTGTGCGGCAAGCCATCGCCTCACCCATCCGCGTCGAACCTCGGTTGGCCACAGGCCACAGCGCCCGCACGATCGCCACGTTGGTCTCCGAGCTGCGATTGGCCGGCACGGTGGTGCTGGTGGGTCACAACCCGGACCTGTCAGGGGCGGGCGCACTCCTCGTCGCGGACCTCGCCCAAACCCGCGGCGAGCTGCGTACCGGCGAGGCGTGGGTGCTCCAACGCGGGGCCCAGGGATGGGAGCTCGCGGGTGTCTTGAGGATCGACGAAGACGACTGATCCCTGCGTAAACGCTTTGAACGCCAAGGGCGCGAAGATCACGAAGATAGAAGAAGATCGAGGGCCATGATGCATGAGGTCGAGTGAATGTCCGTGAGAACACACTGGGTTCGGTACCTATAGCCTTCGGTCCCAAACCTTCGCGTTCAAGCTCCCCTTACGACGAAGTTTGATCGCCAGCCCTCGGCCAAAAATGAAAACCGCCCACGCGGGTTTCCCCAGGCGGGCGGGAGTGCATTTACGGAGTTCATGGCGTCGCCCTCAGGCCCGTGCCGATTAGTCGAACAGGGGGCTACTCGCGGGCAGGTCGGCCGGCAGCAGCGTCAGCGTCGTCTCCACGCGGAAGTTGGACTCGTTGGTCCGCCGCTCGGCGTGGAAGATCTTGAGCGTGCACGGCTGCCCATCGGTCAGCCACGTCAGGCGGTCGAGCGAGATCGACTGGCTGCGCTTGGAGTGCAGGCCGCCCAGGTCGATGACCAGCTTGCCGTTGATGAAGACCCAAACGTCGTCGTCGCCGGTGAAGGTGAAGACGTGGCCCCGACCGCGTTCGTAGACGAACTTGGTCTCGATCTCGGTGGTGAAGTGGAAGTTCTTGCCCGTGTTGATGTAGTTGCCCCAGCCGTTGCTGTTGATGGGAAAAAACCCGCCGCGGCTCCTAAAAGGCTCGTCGACGGCGGAGTCGAAGACGTAGCGGTTGGTGTTGGGAACGCGGTTGAGCGTGAGCGGGACGCTCAGCGTGAGGTTGACCGACGAGTCGTCTCGGTACCACTGGCGGAAGGATGCCTCGGAGAAGAAGCCGTTGGAGGTATTGCCGTCGGTCAGGCTGCCGACGGTGTCGCCCAGCTCGCGGCTGGCCAGGGCGGGGTTGATGTTGCGGCCCGCCGAGTCTCTAAAGGGGGAGGCGATGTTCTTGCCGCGGAGGCTGTTGAGCTGCGGCTTGCCGTCGCTGTCGAGCGCTTCGCGGAGAAGTTGGACGCGAACGTCGCCCGTATAGGCCTGGAAGTCGTTGTGGCCGTTGACCTCTCCCTTGGCCTTGAAGTCGCGGATCGCGGCGTTGAGGTTGAGGGTCGGGGGAAGGTTCGCATGCGGGTCGCTGTTGCGGCCGTCGGCCCAGGAGCCGACCAAAAGCACCCCGGCGCCGAGCGCCAGAGCACAGGCGGTGGGTTTGGCGGTGCGGGCGAGTCGGGACGAAGGGGTGGACATGATGGGCTCCGGCGTGCCGCGCCGAGCCTCAGTTCCCCACGCCCCGAGGCGTAGGAACCAGGCCCGATTCGGGACAACTGAAATATGCAATCCAGGGCGGGCTGCGCCAAGCTGATTGGGCGCGGGTCGGGGTCAAGGCGTGCCGGGTGTGCGGGAGGGGCAACCGCCACCCCGCCTGGCACCGCGAAAAACGCTTGCCGGGCTCTTTGTGGGCCCGAGCCCCCGAATGCCGACGTATATTGACTTGGGCTTTCGAAGGGCCCGAAATCGCGGCTTCAACCGACTCGGTGCGTCAAGGAGGACGTGTGGACAAGTTTGAAATCCAAGGCGGAGCGCGGCTGACGGGCCGCTTGACAGTCAAAGGTTCCAAGAACGCGGCGCTGCCCATGATCGCGGCCGCCCTGCTCACCGACGAACCGTTTGTCCTGCGCGATGTCCCCGAACTGGCCGACATCGGCAATATGCAGCGCCTCCTGGGCGAGCTGGGCTGCAATGTCGAATACCTGCCCAACGAGGCCATCCAGGCCCCCGGCGGCGTCCTGAACGTCCGCGTCTTCGACCCCACCATCAGCCACGCCCGCTATGAGATCGTCCGCACCATGCGGGCCAGCATCTCCGCCCTCGGGCCCATGCTCGCCCGTCGCGGCGAGGCCCGCGTCTCGCTCCCCGGCGGCTGCGCCATCGGCGAGCGCCCCGTCGACATCCACCTCCGCGGGCTCGCAGCGCTAGGTGCCGAGATCAAGAACGAATCGGGCGACATTGTCGCCAGCGTCCCCAAGGCCGGCGGCCGCCGCGGCCGCCTCAAAGGTGCCCGCGTCTTCCTGGGCGGCCCGTTCGGCTCCACCGTGCTCGGCACCGCCAATATCATGTCCGCCGCCACCCTCGCCACCGGCACCACCATCATCGAAATGGCCGCCTGCGAGCCCGAGATCGTCGACCTGGCCAATCTGCTCAACTCGATGGGGGCCAAGATAACCGGGGCCGGCTCGCCCCGCGTCACCATCGAGGGCGTCGCCGAGCTCGGCCCCGCCAACCACGCCATCATCCCAGACCGCATCGAGGCCGGGACCTACATGTGCGCCGCGGCCATCACCAACGGCGACATCACACTCGACAACTGCCCCGTCGACGCCCTCATGGCCACGCTCGACCACTTCGAGCACATGGGCGTGACCGTCACTTGGGACCAGACCAAGGACCCCATGCGCACCACCGCCCGCGTGACGGCCAGCCGCGTGCTCAACCCCGTAGAGATCACGACGCAGCCGCACCCCGGCTTCCCGACCGATCTGCAGGCCCAGTTGATGGCCGTGCTGACCATCGCCGACGGCAACAGCGTGATCACCGAGCGCATCTTCACCGAACGCTTCCTCCACGTCGCCGAGCTCTCTCGCATGGGCGCCAAGCTTTTCCGCCACGGCCCCACCGTCATCGTCAGCGGCGTCCGCAAAC
>Ga0163154_10006634_pt1 | contig 14081 bp, 7 predicted proteins | sample OliLakLV19MP9P1_FD_148649 | JGI IMG/M metagenome (GOLD analysis project Ga0163154, IMG submission 148649) | Freshwater microbial mat bacterial communities from Lake Vanda, McMurdo Dry Valleys, Antarctica - Oligotrophic Lake LV.19.MP9.P1 | ecosystem: Environmental > Aquatic > Freshwater > Lake >... | reverse complement strand
CACGAACAAGACTGCCGTCGCCGCCAACAGCACCAGCACGGGCACGATCACATCCCCCAAGCCGCCCCCATAGATCATCAATTGCGTGTAGCTATCCATAGCCCATGCCACGGGCGACACATGCCCAAAGGTGCGCATCCACGCGGGCACAATCTCGAGGGGCCACCATGCCCCCCCCAACGGTGCCAACGTCAACGACATAAACAAGACGATCCCCTGCGCTTGCTGATCCGTCTTGAGGATAGTCGTCAGCGCCAACGACAACGCCGTCACACACAGCGTATACGCCATCATCACCAGCACCAGCGCGAAGAGATCGCTTCCAAAGCGCACCCCCAACACCAGCGCCCCGAAAGCGAACATGATCGCATACTGGATCATGCCCAACGTGAAGCGCCCCAAGAGCTTGCCCCCCAAAATTTGCGCGCGCGTGAGTGGCAAGGTGGCAAGGCGTTGCAAGGTGCCGTTTTTGCGCTCTAGCAAAATCGCCGCCGCTGCCGGCAACACGGCGAACATCACATACATGGTGGCGATTCCGGATATCGACTGGCTGAAACCGCTCGTCGCAGCCGTGACCTCCACGTTGCTATCGATGCTCGCTAGCACATAATCGACCGACACCGGATTCTCCGCCCAAACCGCCGCCGCCCGCTCCCCGACCGAGGCGACAAAGGCGCTCCGGTCGGCATCATCGGCAAAAGTGAGCGCCTCAAAGTCGTCTGCTACTTGTCCGCCCACACGCGCCGCGACCGCCACGCCGCCTGTGCGCGTGACCGCCGCCTGTACCGCTTGCAAAATATAGCTAGGGGCGGTGGCGCTCTCGTTGGAGCGATAAATCACGGTGACGTTTTCGCCCGCGCTCAGCGCCGCCCCAAAGCCCGACGGAATTTCCAACAATGCCAGCGCGACCTTGTCTTCGAGTCGGGCTTGCGCCAGCGTCGCATCAAAGGGCAGATCGCCAAATTGACAGAGGTCATCGGCGGTCTGGTCGGCGGGGCACAGCACCAAGCTGGCATTGGCAGCGCGCAAATTGTCCAAGAAGGTCGCAGACTCGGCACTTTGATCGGCATCCACGACATCCACGCGAATCTTGATATCCGAGGGAGCCGTACTGCCACCCGCGCCATTGGCGAAACCGACGGCGATGGCGATGATGATCGGGATGATGGCGATATTGATCCAGATGCTGCGATCTTTGAAGATAATCCGCAAATCATTGAGCGCGATATCGAGTATTCGCTGCATAAAGTTCCCTTTTCCTAAGTGTTGAGACGGCGATTGAAGATCGTGAGACCAATGGCGAAAAAGGCGATGCCCAAGCCCAACAAGACCGCCAAATTCAAGCCGATATCGGTTTGCCCCTGCGACAACTTGATGAAGGCTTCGACACCCCAGTAATTGACCGTCAACCGGCTGAGCGTCTCGCCGCCGGGGATGGCGCTGGTATTAAAGAAGGCACCGCTGAACAGCCCGAACAGCAGCGACACCATCCCACCGATGACATTCCCCTGTTCGGGGGTGCGCACCAGTGCCGCGACCAGCGCCCCTACGCCCGCCGCCGCCAGCGACACGCACAAGATGACCAACGCAATCAGCGGCACATTGGTGCCCCAGATGAACTGGAGTTCGCCGGCGATCAGGCTGCCCACCAGCGTGAGCGCAAACACCAAGATCACCACCTGCACCACGCAAGTGACGAACGTCCCTAGCATTTTGCCCAGCAAAATCGCCATCCGTGGAGTCGGCGAAATGAGTTGCCGTTGGAGCGTCCAACTACGCCGTTCTTCAAGGATGCTGTTGGCACCCCCCAACGCAGTGAACATCATGAAGAAGACCGCCTGTGCCGACCCAAACGACACGAGCGGGTTGAAGGTCGCCACTGCGCCCGTGATCGCTTGCTGTTCGATGGTGATGGTCGTGGCGGCGGGATCGAAGGCGGGGGCGAAGTCGGGCGTAAACGTGCCATTGCCCGCTGATGCCGCAAATTGTACCCCGAATAGGGGGTTGCTGAAGGCGCGGTCGGTGAGTGCGCCGATGGTCGCGGCGACGGTAATGTTGCCCACCGCGATTTGGTTGGTGAAGCTTTCGGCGATGCTGCGCACCACACTGCCCGATACCGGAGCGGCGGGGCTGGCGTAGACCTCAACCGCCACCGGCAGCAAGTCGGGGCGGGCGGCGGAGATGGTCAAGTTAGCGCTAAAGTCCGCTGGGATGATGAGCGCCGCCGCATAGGTGCCGTCATTGACCCCCGCGCGCGCGGCGTCGGCGTCGGTGAGCAGGATGGCGTCGGTCAATTGATGGAGCGTGTTGTCGGGATCGGGGGCACCATCGGGCACCAACGCATTGACGAAGATAGCACCATTGTTGAAGCGCGTCCCGTTTTGATCGACGCCCTCATCAAGGTTGACGACCGCGAGCGGGATCGAGGCGATAGGCACATCGTTGCCACCCCCGCCGATGAAACTGCCGAATGCCAAGCCGATGATCGACGAGAGCGCCAAGGGCGTCACGATCATGATCAGCAGCAAATTACGGTCGGTGAAGGTGAGATATAAGTCTTTGTAGGCGATTGCCCAAATTTTGGTCAGCATAGGTGTCTTTCCTTGCGCTGCGGTCGGCGCTTATTTTAATGAGAGTCGCGAAAGGCTAATCGCGCAGCGCGCGCCCGGTCAAACTCAGGAACACGGCTTCGAGATCAGGTTCACGGATCTCCACTGACAGCACCTCTAGCCCTACATCGTTGGTGATGCGGATGATGTCCGGCAGCGCTTTGCGTCCCCGTTGCGCAAAAATCGTCAGCACGCCTTCGGCGGTGTTGATGGCGTCGCCTGTTTCCGCCGGCAATTGTTTGTATTCGACGCCCGTCACGGTCGGCACGTCGCTTTCGATGCGGCGCAGGATCGCATCGGCAACGGGCTGATCCCCCATCTTGAAGATCAAGCGATCTTCTTGACCGATCTTCTGGATCAATTCCGACACGGTGCCGAGCGCGATCATTTCGCCATGATCGATCACGCCCACACGGTCGCTGATCTCTTGGATTTCTTCCATCAGGTGCGAGGTGTACAGCACGCTCATGTGTTTTTCGTCGCGCAGGCGCAAAACGGTATCGAGGATGCGCCGCCGATTTTGCGGATCAATGCCGACGGTCGGTTCATCCATGTAGATCAAACGAGGTTTGTGCAGTAAGCCGATACCGATATTGACGCGCCGCTTCATCCCGCCGGAGAACGTGTCCACCTTGTCCTTTTGGCGATCCGTCAAGTCGATGAGATCGAGGACTTCATCGACCGCTTTCGTGAGTACCACCCCGCCCAAGCCATACATCTTGCCGAAGAAGTCGAGATTCTGACGGGCGCTGAGTGCCGGATAGAGGGCGATCTCTTGGGGCACCACACCCAGCAACCGTTTGGCGGCGAGCGGGTCTTTGGTGATCGAGTGCCCGCCGATGGTGGCATCGCCGGAAGTCGGCGTCAGCAAGCCGCTGATCATATTGATGGTGGTGGTCTTGCCGGCACCGTTGGGACCGAGGAGGCTGAAGATTTCCCCCTCGCGAATATCGAGACTGACGCCCTTGACAGCGAAAAATGACTCGCCACTGCTGCGCTTGAACTGCTTGCTGAGGTCGCGCACACTGACCAAAATTGATTGTTGCATTCACCCACCCCCTATATACTGTCGTATCTATAGACATGCACCTATAGTATCGATAAGGCAGTACCTTGTCAATGCCATGCGCTTATCGATCGATACGGTGTGGGGGTATATCTCTACTATCCCGCCCCATCTCCCTCTAAACTTTGCACAGTGGGGTCAATACCCGCCCGCAGCTCGCGCTCATACTGCACATAACTCACAGAGACGTGCATCCCCGCCCCTTCATACAAGTGCGTTGCCCCCGTTAGGCTGGCGGCATCCACGCCCAAGACCGCCGCCGTGCGCCCCATGCCGTACAGCATCACAAACGACGACAACAGCAACGCCCGCGCGATCCCCCGCCGACGATAGGCGCGCCGCACCGCAAGGGTATAGATCGATCCGGCAGCTTTGTCTTCGCCATTGGTCGGGGTACACAAGCTGGTGCCCACGATGGTGTCGCCGTCCAATGCCAACAGCCACGCGCCGGGCACATAGATCGGCTCCCACTCGTGGACAAACTGGGCAAACCGTTCTTCAAAGGGGCGCTCGATGTACCCACGATGATCGCGCCACGCATCGCTGTACGCTGCCACCACGGCGCGCCAATCATCGTTTTCATCAGCGGCGCGGATCGTGATCCCCGGAACCGGTGCCGGCGCAGTGGGCGGCGCGTCAAAGTCGATGCGCATCCCCAAACTCACCCGCTTGTCGATCATACCCGCGTTTGCGAGGACGGTGCGGTAGCGCACGTCGTCGGCATACGTCCATGCACTGAACGCCACCCGCATTTCCTCTGGCACCGACGACGGCATCACCGCCTCGGCACGGCGCATCGCCCACGCAATTAGAGCGGGTTCGGTTTGGGTATCAGTTTCCCATCGGGCGGGGTGCAGATACAAATCTATCATGGGCACCATGGGGCGATCCAGATAGATGATCCCATACGTGACGAGCGCGCCCTTCGCATCAAAGCCCACCCGCGTGTTTTCGGTGAGGTCAAAGCCCGGCTCCGTCCATTCGGTGATGATTTCGGTCAAGTCTTCTTCGAGGGCATTCACAAATTTTAGGGCATACGCTTCCAGCAATGCCAAGACCGCTGGGGCATCTTCCAGCGTCGCGGGACGCACGGTCAAATCGGGGGCAAAAGTAGCCACGCTGTTTAAACTGATCATAACCAGCCTTCTCACTATGCTTTATGGTTTGGGCAGAATTAAAGGTGTGGACAACGCACAGTTATGAACCATCCTGACCCTATGATGTCCATTGTAATTGATTTTCGGCAAGGGCGGTATAGTCGAAAATGTGTTTTTGGGGGCACAACAGCAAGTGCAACATAAAAAACAACGCAGCGGCATGAACCCTCATGCTGCTGCGTTGATAGACGCTTTTTAGAGCGCATCGGTCATAGGGACGTGCGGCGTCCCCCTAACCCCAAATCCTAAACCTTATTTCTTGTCCTCATAGCTGGAGTCGAGCGCTTGACGATTGACCGTCCGCAGACGACGCGACACGAAGATCACGCCGACCAAGCCGATCACCACCAAGAACAACATGCCTGCGCCGCCCCCATCGCCACCGATGACATCATCAATGAGACCGGCATTGGGGAGCGCCGTCACCCGTGGCGTCGCTAGAATGCCGAGACCGCCTGTTGGGGAGGGTCCGGGGGTCAACGTGATCGCCTCTGGGGTAAAGCCTTGGGCGGTTGCCGTCAAGAATTGCCCGGCAATTGCCGTCGCCGTTTGGTTGACCGCCGCCAGCGCGTCGTTCACGATGGGGGTGTTGGTCGGTGCTGAATCCGTGTTGAGCTGAACGACTTGCACCGGATTGAGCGCCAAATTGATCAAAGATTGCCGCGTTGCCAACGCCACTTGGGTGGCGATACCTAGTTGGGTGGCAAACTGCTGCGGTTGCTCAAAAGCGGCTTGGGTGCCGACCGCAATTTGGGTGCCGATGATCGCTTGTGCCTCCAGCGCCGCCCGGGTGCCGGTGCTGACCTGTGTCGCCAACACCGCTGGCGTCACAATATCCACCCCCGCCGTCGCTTGTTCGGCGAAGAAGGTTTGGGTTTCCGACGCTTGCCGCGTCGCATCCGCGATCACGGTGGCGATGCCGCCGGGGGTCGCGAGGTTGGGATTATTGAACTGAAGCGCCAGATCAGCGACCAGCGTGCCATCAGCGGATTGGGTCGCCCCTGCCGCTTGCGTGGCTTGAGCAAAGGGCGCAATGAGCGCCGCTTGGGTTTGCAAGCCTGCCGCCTCCACTTGCAACAGCGCCGCCGCGAGGATAGCGTTGCTTTGGGCGATGGCTACTAGTCCATCATCTAATTGCACGATGGCATCTTCGGCAATCGGTCGTTGGCTTTGCACCGTCGCCAAAATTTCACCCGCCGCTTGCGCGCCCAAGCCCACGCCTTGCGTCGCATTCGCTTGCAAAGTCGCGATTTCGCTTTGGCTGCCCCCACCCGCCAAAGTCGCAAAGGCGACTTCGGTGGCGAAGCGTTGATTCAATTCAATCGGGATGGTCGCCGTGGGCGGCAAGGTGACTTGTGCCGTCAGCGCGGCTTCGGCGGTCAACGTGGGGAACTGTGCCGCCAGCGTCAGCGCGGCGATCACCTGTGGGTCTAAGGTGAACGTCGGCGTGATCGTCGAGCGCGGTTCCAGCGTTAACGACGGGGATGGCGTCAACGACGGCGACGGCGTGTAGGTCATCGTCGGGGTCGGCGATGCCGCCAGCGCGGTCTGCGTCATCTGGATGTTGAGGACATCTTGGGTATTGGTAAGCGCGAGTTGCGCCTCGACCGTCTGATTGAGCAAAACCACCTGCGTGGTCGTCAATTCAGCATCGCTCGGTCCGGTGGGCTGAGTGGCGATGAGCAACACGGCGACCAATCCGACCACGAAGACCAAGACCAACACGATGGCGAGAATGATGAAGGTGCGATTTCCCCCTCGTTCTTCCTGATCGTCGCCATCCCCGTCGATAATGGGCATATCGCCATCGAAGTTATCGCCTAAATTATTGCCGGGCCCGTCATCGTCGTTGTCTAAATCGCCGAACGGGTCATTATCGCCACTCAGAAAGTCGTCGTCATCTTCAAAATCGAAATCGTTGTCGTTACGGTTTGTCATAGCCATCCCTACAAGGTAAAGGGCAACATAGGAGCGGATTATGCCCCAGAAACCTCAAGATTCGCCAGTGGTGCTATTATCTTTTCGCCAGTCGCCAGTTCAACCTGCGCACACTGGACACGTAACCCATTGTCCATGAGAACAGGGGTTTTTGGCAAATTTATGATTCTGCCCATTGCGCCGGCGCTTTCACCACGCGCCAAACGCACCGTTAACCCCACTTGCAACACGACATTGAGGTTGGGCGTGCTCGGTCGGTTGTTAGGGTCAAAGGGCACATTGATCAAAACTTCTGGGCGGCGGGCATCTAATAAAGCGGGCGTGACCGCATCTAACGCGGCTTGCCGCCCATCCACAGATTCAAAAAATTGCATCGCCGCTGTACTCATGCGTATGTCACCAAAACCCTCGATCAGCAAAATGGCGGCGGAAGTCGCCAACGCTGCCTCGCGCAGACTAGGGGCGATGCTAGGGGCGATCACGCCCACCAATCCTTGAGATTGAATCATCTGCAAGGTGTATTCCCGTAAGGGGCGGCGTGTGACGATGATAGCACCCCGAAACTCGGTATCTAGCGCATCATTATAAACGCTCTCCAACCCGTTCGACGGTTCAATCCGCAAGATGCCAATGGTATTACGATTGTTGCCCCACACCCCTTGCAGTACAGCGCCATAGCCCTCGATGACCGCGCCGCGCCCGATGCGGACATCGATCACGGTGCCGTTGAGTCCCGCTTGCAGCTCCACTTGATCGGCATATGCCTGCAAAACAATCTGCCCGTGCCAAAAATAGGCGACCCGCCCGAACACCGGGGAGGTCATTTTCTTGCGTCCTTTTTCCGCCAATACTTGATCGATTTCGACCTCATCGCCTTCCGAGACTCGCAGAATGCTTTCGAGGTCTTTGCTTTGGCGCAAACCGAAGAAGCTCATGGCGTCCAGCAATTTATAGGGCGCGGGCGAAATCCCCCGCGCGACGACATCCAATAGCGAAATACGTAATCCGCGTTGGACTTCGACATCGCCCGACACGGTATCGGGCAACATGCGCGACCGCCGAATCGTCGTCAGGGGCAAGAGGTGGCGGTGTTCAGGGAAGTAAACTTCTGAGGTCATCCAGTTCTCCTTCCGGCTCATTATTTTGTTGCATAGGCACAGGCGTTCCTTTTTGATCGCTGCGTCCTCTGCCAAACATCCCGCGTCGCGGCGGTTTGCTGGACTCGGTGACGACACTGCCAATCCGATCTTGTTGAGCAGCGTCACGCGGCAGGACGGTTTCGACATTGGCTTCGACAGGTTCGGGTGGGGTCAGCCATGCGTCGGGGATTTCAAAGGGGGCGTCACCTGTCGCATCAGCATACCACCCAACGATTTGCGCCGCCCGCGCCTTTAGGTTGATTTCTAGCGGTAGCGGTCGCCCTCGGGTATCGATGATCACCCCGGCGGAACCGCCCACAACCTCCGCCCGCACGCCGCGCCGCCCGCCCACCGTAAGACCCCGCCCGCGCACCTGCACTCGCACTTTGGCGGTGATGCCGATGGAGAGGGGCAACAGATAAATTTTGCCGCCTTCGAGCGTGTGTTTTTCTGCCCCCCCGTTTTCCGTCGTGATCGTGACGACGGCGACCGCCCGCCCCGGTCGGGGGGTACCTTCCAAACTGATCGCCGTGCCGATGTCTTCCAAGCCGCCGGCATCAAGGACTTGCACGACGGCGGTGGGGTTGATGCGCGCCAGCACCCCCATCGCCGGGATGAGCGCGTTCGCATCGGCTTGGAGGCGGGTCACGCCGACAGGTTCGAGCGCGTCCAAGAGCAGCATCGCCGTCATCCCCGGACGCCCCGTGCCGGTAATGCCCGACCCTGCGCCGATGATTTGCCCCAACGGGGGCATGGCTTCCCGTTGGTCATCCAGCGCCACTTCGGGCGTCCACAACGGGCGCGCGGATTTGAGCAAGGTACTTAAGACCGCCCGTAAGAGGGCATGTTCCATATAGAGGGTGCGATGAATTTGCGGGATCGTGCCGGGGCGCAGCGTTTTGTTGAGCATGTAAGCGCGAATATCCTCATCGCTGGCGATGAAAGGGAGCCACGCGCGCACTTTGTCTAAGCCGACCGCATCCAGCGCGCTATCGGCTTGATGTCCCAAGCCCATATCGGTGCGGATGGTGGTCGAAACCACCCCGTTGACCGATGCCGACATGGTGCTAACCGCGCTCCCGACATCCGCGAGCAACACCCCTTTGCGCGTCGCCGCCCCTAAATAACGGGCGATGGTTTCATAGCTTTGGGCATTAGGCAGCACCCCCAACCGTGCTTGAAAGCCTACTTCATCAAAACCGAGTCCGCGCTGTTCGGTGAAGGAGTCGAAAGCAATGGCGAGCTTGGCACGGGCGTCATCGATATTTTCGCGAAGGAGCGAAGGGCGCACATTGTCCGCAAAAAAGATTTGGGTAGCCCCTTCAAAGATGGCGGCGATTTGGGGGCGCAAGGCGCTGTTGCCCGCATAAATGATGCTGGGGGGCAATGCGCGGTGCATCAGACGCAAAGCGAGGCGTGTTAGGCGTGCCTGTTCCAAGATCGGGGTCGTGGCACCTTCCTCGGTGCCGCCCGCGATGGCGATCAAGTCCGGGTCGGCGAGCGCAATCGCGTTGAGGTGTTCCTCGGTCGTGCGCCGATCCTCCACGCTGATCACATCCACCACGTTGATATAGGTGCCGGCAGTCGCGCGGATCATGCTGGCGATGCTCATTTCGGGGAACAAGCCGATCACAACCGTGCGCAATGGTCGCCCCACGCTGGTCGTGGTCAAAAACACATCGACCCCCACGCGGTCGTTGCCTTCGGGAGTGATCACCCGCCCGTCGTCGGTCAGCAACTTGCGTCCGGTTTGGGCGCTAAGCTTGCTGATGACACGGCGCATCCCAATGCCGACATCATTGGTCGGAAACCCGGACGTGGTACGCTCATCCGCCCGCGCGACCAAGCGAAATGCCCCTTCGACCAGATCGATCAAGAGGGCGCGGGTGTGGATATTGCCAAAATCGACGGCGAGGATTGAATTATCCGACATAGTTCGCCTTTAGCTGTATGCTTGACTCGAGATCGATTAATTGATGCGCCCACAGCGGACGTGCCGTTGCCCGTCCTTACAGTCTGTCGGCGTGCCCGGATTTGCCAGCATCACCCCAGCAAGCGGGTCAACAAGCTGGCGATCCGTTCGCTAAAAATGACCAACCCACTCAGGATCGCCCCGCCATACAGCGCGCCGAGCGTGACCACAATCACGCCTTCCCCAATGGCGGCGACACTGCGCACTAGCAAACCGCGTCGGGTCATCACACTACCGGGGATGCGCCGTGCCGCATATTGAAAGTAAAAGAGGGTGCAGACGACCCCAACGACGACCAGAAAACTATTCACCAAATCACCCGCGCTGGTTTGCGCGACACCGTTGGCGGTGGCACTGCTTAAGGGCAGCAAGGTACCACTGATCGCCCCGATCACCGCGACCGCCGTGCCGATGCCGATCACGAATGCCAGCGCAATGTTCGCCAAACGATGAAGGCGTCCCACCGCTTTCAGCATCAGTAAGCCGCCCAAGATCAACGGGATGATGCCCACGACCTGCGCGCCGACATCGCCTTGAATGACCGCTGCGTTGATCCAAGGGATCAGCACCCCTTCGACGGTGACAATCGTGATCGTCCCCGCGACCAAGCCAACGAAGATATAGATCGCCAGCCGATACAGGATGTTATCGCCCAAGATATAGCTGAAGACCATCAAGGTCAAAATGAAACCGCCCCACAACGCGATCTGTTCCATAAACGGTTAACGCCTCTTTCGCGATATGCGCAGGCGGCGGAACAACCCGCGCCCGATATTGACGACCGCCCCAGTGCTGATGATGAGGACGGAGACGATAATACCCAATTGCAGCCCATACCAACGTTCTTGCCGCATCCCCGCTGAAAACACCAGCGGGGCGGGGGTCGGGACGATTTCCGGCGTGCTGTCCGCATCAACTTCGGTCGCGGTCGCCGTTAGTGTCGCCGTTGGTGTCGCCGTTGGTGACGCCGTTAGTGTAACCTCAACGGTAGCGGTATTGATCCCTGTTTCGGTGGCGTCAACCGTTGGACGGGTGGTACGGGTGCCTTCCGGTTCCGCTGTTGCCAGCGTCCGCGACGGGATGGGGGTGCGCGAAGTAAGTGGCGTCCGGGTGGGCTGGCGGGCGGCAGGGGTGGCGGTGCTGTCGTCGATCTCTTGCTTGGCGACATCCGGTAGCTGGTCAGGACGCGGTTTATTACGTGGGGTCGCGGTCGGTGCTAATTCAATCTCTAAAAGCTGGCTCGATATCCACCCTTCGCTGCCGTTCTCAAGGCGGACATTCGCCCAACTAGTATCCTCGCTCGCCCCTAAGACTTCAAGGCGCGTCCCCGGCGCGACACTCGTCACCACCGAGAAATTGGTGCCCGCGCCGCTGCGCATGTTCACACGCGCGTTCGACGACACGACCGCGAACAAACCGGTACTCGCGCTATTGGTTTCGCCAGCGGGGGTATCGACCCCTTCGGTGGCTTCGGGCGTAGCTTCGGCACCCGCGCCAGCACGACCCGCATCCTCCGCCGCGCTAGGCGCAGGGGTTGCCGGGATGGGCGTGGGCGGCGGCGTGATGACCCGACGCTCCCCGCGCCGGACAGCGGTCACGCCGTCCAAGAGTCCGGCATAGGTCAAGCTGTCCCCATAGCCCACCCACAAGCCATCCACGGCTGCCGATTGCGCATAAGGCTCAATCAAGGGTGCCGCGCCATAGGAAGCCGCAGCCACGAACGGGGCACTGGCATAAGGTGCGACTTGTTCAGCATAATTGCGCAAAATTTCGCCGTTATCACTGATGACGACTACGAGGTCAAATTCATCAATGCTCTCGATATACAGATTGGTCGTTTGCCCGCGAATGTCGGTCGTCAAGAGATTGGCGGTGTCTTGGCTGAAGGCGCGCAAGCCGATGATGCCACCCGGCAAAAAGCGGGTGATAAAATACTCGTAATTGCGTTCCAACGGTTGTTGGACGTTTAGACGGGCGATGAATTCGTCATCGGCGTTGATCGCCGCCATTTGCGATTCAGATCGCATAAGCGCCAGCGGGTTGCCACTGATGATCACAGGGGATGCGCCCCGCAGCAAGACATGGCGCAGAATCGCCTCTGTCATGCCGTCCAGTTCGCCCGCCGAGCCGGGTTGGTACTCCACCGCCAACAACACCAGATCGTCGCGTCTGAGGGCATTCACTTGCGCAAATGCTGCTGCTTGTAAACTGTCCGCCGCGAACACCGAGGGCGGTGGATCCCCGATCCGAAGCGCCGGCACGATAAACGGCAAGAACATGGCAAGCGCCAGTAATGCCGCAATCAGCAAGCGATCCACTTGCACCCGCAAACGACGGCGGCGGGGACGGTCAACCGTCGCGACGGACACCGCGCGTTCTTCGGTGGTCGTGCGGACGATATTCTCTTCGTCGTCCTCAAGGTCTTTCATGAACGGCGAGTCGTAAGTCAGTTCGATGGCGGTCATGCGTTCGGGCACATCCACCACCCCTGCCAGCGATTGCAACAAAGCGATGCGCGCTTGTTGTTCGGGCGGGATGGCGACATTTTGATCAATGGCGGGGGCACCGGTGGTGAAGGGTGCCGCAGACCCTAGCCCAGTGGTCACGCCCGGCAGCACACTCGATAGCGCGGTGTTGGGGGCAGAGTCGGCTTCGTTGGGGATTTGCTCCGCCCGTTCGCGCAGTTTTCGTAAACGTTCGGGCAGTTCCTCAACGGGGCGATCTTGTTTTTGGCGCACCATCGCCGCTGCCGACATGTCGTTGACCGACCCGCCCATTTGGCGCAGCCAATCTTCTTGGGCGCTTTCTAACGAACTGCCATCGCTCATGGTAAACGGGGATGCCGCTTCGCGCCGTTCGGTGGGCACTTCTTGGTCGAGCAGGGCATCAATGTCGAATGCCCCCGGTTGGCTGAACGCTGCCCCCGTTTGTTTAGAGATCGGCGGGGCGGTCGGGTCGAGCGATGATAAATAATCGTCGATATCTTCAAAGACCGGATTTGAAGAACGGGGTTTCTCTTGCGGACGGTTGTCCACAAATGCCTGAATCTGATCGGCGCGCACCTGCTGATCGGATTCGTCGGCGAATTCATTTGCCCAGTCTAGCCCGGCACCCAAGCCTGTGACGCCGGTCGATTGCATGGGATCGGTTGTGTCTTCAGTGCCCCAGCTATCATCCCAACCCGCGCCGAATGCCAGTGCTTCGGGGTCTGGTGTGATCGGTTCAGGATCGGGGTCGTTGAGCGAGGAGAAAAGCGACTCCACCCCATATAAGTCTTCAGCGGGGACAACGACATTTTGGGTGGGAGTGGTGTCATCATCCATATCCAACCCCAACGAAGCGAAGAAATCATCTTGCATCGCTTCATGCGCTTGCGCGGCGTCTTGGTCGGGCGAGGGCGCTTGGGTGTCATCGAGTAGACCGCGCACGGATTGTGTTTCGAACGGATCGAATAGGCGCGGTTCTGATTTTGGACTCATCAGGTCGCCAAAGCCAGTAGCCGCCTCGTCCGTGCCGAACAGGGCGAACAGATCGTCCACATCGGTGGTCGTGTCGGGGCTGGCAAGGGGCGCGCTATCGCGCAGAAAATCGGGCAGCCTCTCGTTTTCGTAGCTCGGTTGCGCAGACGGCGACGCGAACAAATCGGCTTGGTCATCACCAAACATGAAGTCGGGCAATTCACCGGAGTCCGGCAATTGGGACGAAACAGGCGAGAACAGATCGTCGTCGCTGCTGAGGCTGGCGAACAGGTCATCATCGTCGCTGGCGGCAGATGCTTGGGGGGCGGTCAGCGAGAACAGATCGTCGTCCGCGTTCGTGCCCCCGTCACCAAACATGAAGTCGGGCAATTCACCGGAGTCCGGCAATTGGGACGAAACAGGCGAGAACAGATCGTCGTCGCTGCTGAGGCTGGCGAACAGGTCATCATCGTCGCTGGCGGCAGATGCTTGGAGGGCGGTCAGCGAGAACAGATCGTCGTCCGTGTTCGTGCCCCCGTCACCAAACATGAAGTCGGGCAATTCACCGGAGTCCGGCAATTGGGACGAAACAGGCGAGAACAGATCGTGGTCGCTGCTGAGGCTGGCGAACAGGTCATCATCGTCGCTGGCGGCAGATGCTTGGAGGGCGGTCAGCGAGAACAGATCGTCGTCCGTGTTCGTGCCCCCGTCACCAAACATGAAGTCGGGATAGGCGGAATCA
>Ga0163154_10006632_pt1 | contig 14087 bp, 13 predicted proteins | sample OliLakLV19MP9P1_FD_148649 | JGI IMG/M metagenome (GOLD analysis project Ga0163154, IMG submission 148649) | Freshwater microbial mat bacterial communities from Lake Vanda, McMurdo Dry Valleys, Antarctica - Oligotrophic Lake LV.19.MP9.P1 | ecosystem: Environmental > Aquatic > Freshwater > Lake >... | reverse complement strand
ACATCGCGGCTGCCGGTAGGCCGGCCGGTGGACATCCATGTCGGCAGCCGCGATGTCATCCACTCGTTCTGGGTGCCCCGCCTGGGCGGCAAACTCGACGCCATTCCCGGCCGTATCGGTGTGGTGCGCCTGCAGGCCGACCAGCCGGGCACATTTCGCGGCCAGTGTGCCGAGTTCTGCGGGCTCAATCACGCCCACATGGTGATGAAAGTGATCGCCATGCCGGCGGCCGAATTCGACGCCTGGCAGGCGGCCTGGCCCGCAACGCATACGCCGGGCGCAGCCAATGACTGAGCGCACCACGACCGCCCCGCCGCGCGATCCGGCAACGCTGCACGCCGAATTCGAGGCCGTCTGGGGCAATCCCAAGGGCTGGCGCGCGTTGAGCGCCGTCAACCACACCAGCGTGGCCAGGCGCTTCATGGTGACGGGCGCGGTGTTCTTCGTCATCGCCGGTCTGCTCGGCATGCTGCTGCGCGCGCAGCTGGCGCAGCCCGGGCAGGGCTTCATGGGGGCCGCAGCCTACAACCAGGCCTTCACGATGCACGGCACGATGATGATGTTTCTCTTCGCCGTGCCCATCCAGCAAGGGCTGGCCGCCTACTTGTTGCCCAAGATGCTGGGCGCGCGCGACATGGTGTTCCCGCGTCTGGGCGCTTTCGGCTACTGGTGCTACCTGTTCGGCGGCGTCATCTTCACCAGCAGCCTGCTGCTGGGCCTGGCGCCGGACGCCGGCTGGTTCATGTACACGCCCTTGTCCAGCGACACCTACTCGCCCGGCATGGGCGCCGACTTCTGGCTGCTGGGCATCACCTTCATCGAGATCGCCACCATGGCTGCAGCCATCGACATCGCGGTGTCGATCCTGCGTGCACGCGCCGCCGGCATGGGGCTGCACCAGTTGCCGATCTTCGCGTGGTCGATGCTGATCACGTCGCTGATGGTGATCGTCGGCTTTCCGCCGCTGATCCTGGGCAGCATCCTGCTGGAGCTGGAGCGGTCCGCCGGCTGGGCCTTTTTCGACCCCACGCGCGGCGGCGACGCTTTGTTGTGGCAGCACCTGTTCTGGCTCTTCGGCCACCCCGAGGTCTACATCATCTTCCTGCCCGCGGCGGGCGTGGTATCGACACTGGTGCCGGTGTTCGCAAGGCGGCCGCTGGTGGGCTACCGCTGGGTGGTGGTGTCGATGATCGGCACCGGCTTCATCAGCTTCGGGCTATGGGTGCATCACATGTTCGCGGTCGGCATCCCGGCGCTGTCGCAGGCGTTCTTCGCGATGGCCAGCATGCTGGTGGCCATCCCGACCGGCATCCAGCTCTTCGCCTGGATTGCCACATTGTGGGCAGGCCGACCGGTTTGGAGCGTGCCGATGCTCTGGGTCTGCGGCTTCCTGGTGATCTTTGTCGCAGGCGGGTTGACCGGCGTGATGCTGGCCTTCGTGCCCTTCAACTGGCAGGTCCACGACACGCACTTCGTGGTGGCGCATTTCCACTACGTGCTGATCGGCGGCATGCTGTTCCCGCTGATCGGCGGCATCTACTACTGGCTGCCGCACTTCAGCGGCCGCATGCCGTCAGAGCAGCTGGCGAAGACAGGCTTCTGGCTCACCTTCATCGGCTTCAACGGCACGTTTCTCGTGATGCACTGGACGGGCCTGCTCGGCATGCCGCGGCGTGTCTACACCTACGACGCCGGCCTGGGCTGGGACTTGCCGAATCTGGTGTCGTCGGTGTTCAGCTTTGTCATGGCCTTCGGCATCGCCACGCTGCTGCTCGACCTGGCACTGCACTGGCGCCACGGCCGCAAGGCGCCCTTGAATCCGTGGCACGCCGACACCCTGGAGTGGGCCAGCGGCACGCCACCGCTGTCGTACAACTTCGCCAGCCTGCCGCGCATCGCGACCCGCCACCCCTTGTGGGACACACCCGCCTTGCCCGAAACCATCGCCGCCGGTCAGCACGCCTTGCCGCAGGCCGCGCACGGCCGGCGCGAGACGCTGGGGGTGGACCCGGTCAGCGGCCGGGTGCGCGAGGTCATTCACCTGCCGGGCAATTCATGGTGGCCGCTGGTAGCGGGCGGAATGCTGGCGCTGCTGTGCCTTGCGCTGCTGCTCAAGCTGTACCTGCCCGCCGTGGCCGTAGCGCTCGCAGCCGTGGCGGTGCTGCTGCGCTGGTCGTGGGAGAACGGCGTGCATCCTGGTGCAGTGGCTGGCGAGGGCCACGACCTGCCGCAGGGCCTGAAGCTGCACTCGCGGACCTTCGACGGCCCGGGCCTGTGGGGCATGGGGCTGACCATGCTGGCCGATGCTGCGCTGTACGCCTCGTTGCTGTTTGGCTGGCTGTATCTGTGGACGGTGGTGCCGGGCGGCCAGGTGCCCGTGGAGTCGCCGCTGGGCACCTGGCCGCTGGCGGCGGTGACTGCACTGTTCGCCGCAGGCCTGTGGACGCTGCGCCGCGCGGTGCGGCGCCTGCGCGCCGGCAGCGACGCGGGCCTCCAGACCCATCTGTGGTGGGCCGCCGGCCTGGGGGTGGCGGGCTGTGCAGGATTGCTGTGGGTGCAGGCCCATGCTGCGTTGCAGCCCGCACTGCGGGCGCAAGACGCGGTGCTGAGTTTCACGCTGCTTTTTCTGCTGCTGCACGGTGCGCTGGCTTCGGTGCTGGCCGCCTTGCAGGCTTTGCGCGTGCGTCGCGGTCACGTGAGCTTGTCGGCGCCCTACGAGCCCGGGGTGGTGGCCATGGTCTGGCAGTTCTGCACCGTCGCCACCGCCCTGGCGTGGGCGCTGATGGCGCTGTTGCCGATGGCGTTTGGAGCGCCGTCGTGACCCCGCGCACCGACGCTCCGGAGCCTGGACCCGAACGGGCAGCGGGTCTTGCAGATCACGGCTGGCACCTCGTGCTCGGGATGACGCTGTGGTTGGTCTGGTTCTGCGCCACCTATGGCGGCGTGGCCGTGGCCTGCGCGGTGGCACCACCGTCGCCTGCCCTGGGGCCGTTGAATTGGCTCAACGCCACGGTGCTGCTGCTGGCCGCCTCGAGCACGGCCGCGTTCGGCTTCGCCGCCTGGGTCAGCGCGCGTGCGGCGCGACGCGTGCCCCCGGACTTGGCTGGCGCAGGCCAGCGTTTCATCGCCCGCTCGGCATCGGCGCTCTACGCCACCGCGGCGTTTTCCACGGCCCTGGTGGCGCTGCCGGCGGTGCTGCTCACGCCATGTGCATGAAGTCCGGGGCCTGCGCCACCGGCGGGGCGCTGTGGGCCTGCGCGCTGCTGATGTCAGCGTGGCCTGCGGCGACCTTCGCGCACGGCACCTTGTCGAGCGCTGGCAGCTTCGAGCAGGCGCCCGTCTGGTTCGTCCAGGTGGTGTTCGTGCTGGCCTGGCTGGGGTATGGGGCGGGCGCCCTGCGGTATCCGCCCCGCAGCAGCCCGCGTATGGCGTTCCACCTGGCAATGCTGATCGCCGGGCTGACCCTGTTCGGGCCACTGGACGAGTTGGCCGAGCGCAACACAGCCTGGCACATGGGGCAGCACATGCTGTTGATCGTGGTGGTGGCGCCGCTGCTGGTGCTGGCGCGGCCGCTGTCGCAGTGGCGCGCGGTGCTGGGCCCGCGCGCCGACGCGGTGTGGCGCCCGCTGCACCGGCTGAGCCGCCGACCCATGGTGTGCGCGCTGCTGCATGCCGCGGCAGTCTGGTTCTGGCATGCGCCCGCGCCCTACATTGCCGCTGTGCAGTCGCCCCTGTGGCATGTGCTGGAACACACCTGCTTTATGCTCAGCGGCTGGCTGTTTTGGTGGTCGGTGCTGCGCCCCAGCCGGTTGGGCGCGCTGCCGGCCGCGGGCGCGTTGCTGTTCACCGTCATGCACACGGGCCTGCTGGGCGCGTTGCTGACCTTTGCCAAGGTGCCGCTGTACAGCACGGAGGTGACGGCACTGGCGGACCAGCAACTGGCCGGGCTGGTGATGTGGGTCCCTGGCGGGTTGGTCTATCTGCTGGCCGTCGTGTCGGTCGCCTGGCGCTGGCTTGCGTCGCAGCAGGCATCGCCTGCCGACCACCACTTCAACGCGTCGGCAGCACCCAGGCGTTGACGCTGTGACCCTCGCTTTGACCAGCAACGCCTTGCCCGCCTGCTTGTAGTACCACGAACCACACGGCAAGGCTGCGTGAGGGACCGTTCAACCCCCCCATCACGCCCTGACCAGACCGATGCCGGCAAGCTCATGCTTGAGTGCGAGCTTGTCGAGCTTTTCGATGGGTAGCACCGTCAGCAAGGCGATGCGGCGGTTGAGCACCACGAAGCAGTCGGTGAAGGCCCGCTGGATCGCGTCGGTGCTCCCCTGCACCGCAGCTGGGTCTTCGACACCCCAGTGCGCCGACGTGGGTTGGCCGGGCCAGACCGGACAGACCTCGCCGGCAGTCTTGTCACACACGGTCAGTACGAAGTCCATCTGGGGTGAATCCGAGGCAGCGAATTCGTTCCAGCTCTTGCTGCGCAGGCCGCCTGTCTTGAAGTGATTGCGCCCCAGCAGTTCGATGGCATGCGGATTGACTTGGCCCGTTGGGTGGCTGCCCGCGCTGTATGCACGGAAGCGGCCGACGCCTTGCAAGTTGAGGATGGCCTCGGCCATGACGCTGCGTGCCGAATTGCCGGTGCAGATGAACAGGACGTTGTAGATGCAGGGGGTCATGGAATACCTTTCAGCAGGTGGTGCAGACGGGAAGGGCGGAAGAACCGGTCGTCACTGCGCAGGGCTCGCCCTGGCAGCAGTGCGCGGTGAGGAATTGCAGCAAGTCGTTCATGGTGCCGAACTCTGCACGGTAGATCAGGTGGCGGCCATCGCGCTGTTGCGACACGAGCCCTGCGTGGCTGAGCTCCTTCAGGTGAAACGACAGCGCCGTGCCCGCGACGCGCAGCGATTCGCAGAGCTGGCCCGGCGTGAGGCCTTGCGGGCCTTGTGCCACCAGTGCGCGGAAGATGCGCAGGCGGGTCTCCTGCGCCAGGGCACCCAGGGATTTGACGGCGAGGGTTTCATTCATGGAGGGTCCCCTTCAGGCAGGGCTAGTTTGCAGGGTGCGCCGGTCGGGCAGCCTGAGCGTGGTCAACCAGCACACCACCAGCATGAGCGCCGAGCCCAGCAGCGCGTAGAGCAGCCCGCCCCATTGGTACAGCAAGCCCGAGAGCAGCGTGCCGCTGAAGCGGCCCAGCGCGTTGGCGGCGTAGTAGAAGCCCACGTCTTCAGCCGCCTTCTCCGAGCCGGCGTAGGCCAGCACCAGATACGAGTGCACCGACGAATTCACCGCGAACGCAAAGCCGAACACCCCCAGACCGCACACCACGATCCACGGCAGGTGCGGTGCATCCATGGCCACGGCCATCGCCAGACCCATCGGCACCAGCGCCAGCAAGGCCGACCACAGCCGCGCGGCGGGCACTTCGGTGCTCAGGCCGTCCGCGCTGCGTTTGACGAAGGCCGGTGCCATCGCCTGCACCGCGCCATAACCGATGGTCCATACGGCGAGGAAGGTCCCCACCGAGGTGAAGGTCCAGCCCTGCGAATAAAGGTACACCGGCACGCCCACCACAAACCACACGTCGCGCGCGCCGAACAGCACCACGCGCGCAGCAGCCAGCACGTTCACACCGGTGTTCTTGGCAAACAGCTCCCTGGCCGATTTCGATGCCTTGCTCTTGCCCATCATTTGCGGCAGCGAACCGACCACGCCGAGCAGCACCAGCGCCAGCAGCGCGGCCATGGCCCACAGCGCCTGCTGGAAGCCCAGCGTCTGCAACAACAGGCCGCCCAGGAAAAACCCCACGCCCTTCATGGCGTTCTTGCTGCCGGTGAACCAGGCCACCCACCTGAAAAGCTGGCCTGAGCCCTGGTTCTTCGCCTGGCCAGCCGTGACCTTGATGGCCGACTTGCTCGCGGTCTTGGTGAGGTCCTTGGCCACGCCGCAGATGCCCTGCGCCAGCACCACCCACGCCACCGACATCGCCGAACTCCAGCCCGGATCGAGGAAGGACAGTACGGTGAAGCCGATGATCTGCGTGATCAGGCCTACCGTGAGCATGCGCGTGATGCCATAGCGCGTGGCCAGCCAGCCACCCACGAAGTTGGCCACGATGCCGGCGGCTTCGTAGAGCAGGAAGAGGAGCGCCAGCGTGAACGGCGAATAGCCCAGCCGATAGAAGTGCAGCAGCACCAACATGCGCAGCGCGCCGTCGGTGAGCGTGAAGCCCCAGTAGGCGGCGGTGACAATGGCGTAGTTGCGTTCGGCGTTGTTCATGGGTGTGCGGGGCTTCGAGGGGCGTGGGCTCGGGCGATTGCCTCTCACGCGCTCAGCCCGAACGGTGGAATCAGATGCCGGTGGCCTGCATGTGGCATGCGAGATCGACCATGCGGCAGGCGTAGCCCATTTCGTTGTCGTACCAGGCGTACACCTTGAGCAGCGTGCCGTCGGTGACCAGGGTGGAGAGTGCGTCGACGATGCTCGAGCGCGTGTCGCGTGCGAAATCGGCGCTTACCAACGGCCGAGTCTCGTAACCCAAGATGCCGGCCAGCGGGCCCTTTGCGGCCGCGGCAAACAGCGCGTTGACCTCGTTCACCGTGGTCTGGCGCTGCAACTCGAATACGCAGTCGGTCAGCGAGGCGTTGAGCGCTGGCACCCGCACCGCGTGGCCGTCGAGTTTGCCCTTGAGCTCGGGGTAGATCAGCGCGATGGCGGTGGCGCTGCCCGTGCTGGTGGGCGCCAGGCTCAAGAGCGCGCTGCGGGCTCGGCGCAGGTCCTTGTGCGGTGCGTCCACCACCAGGTTGGTGTTGGTCGGGTTGTGCAGCGTGGTGATCTGTCCGTGGCGGATGCCGATGGCTTCATGCACCACCTTCACCACGGGTGCCAGGCAGTTGGTGGTGCACGAGGCCGCCGTGACGATGCGGTCGCGCGCAGGCTCGTAGAGCTGGTGGTTTACGCCCACCACGATGTTGAGCACGCCGCCCACCTTCACCGGTGCGGCCACGATCACGCGCTTCGCACCGCGCTCCAGGTGGCCTTGAAGGGTCTCGGGCGCGAGGAACTTGCCTGTGCATTCCAGCACCAGTTCCACCCCCAGGTCGCCCCAGTGAATGTCACCCGGCGCGGCGTGCGCGCTGAAGCCCATCCGACGCTGGTCGATGCGGACAATGCCTTCGCCTTCGGCGGCGATGTCGGCACGCCATTTGCCCTGCACGCTGTCAAACGCCAGCAGGTGGGCGGTGGCCGCAGCGCCACCCTTGAGCTCATTGAGGTGCACCACCTCCAGCCGGTTGCCGGCGCGTGGGTCGGCGGTTTCGCGTTCGGCCGCGCCAAGTGCTGCGCGCAGGGCCAGACGGCCAATGCGGCCCATGCCGTTGATGCCAACTTTCATGCCGGGTTGTCCTGTGCTGGGTGATGCATTAATTCAACAATTATTGAAGGATTGCACACCCGTATGACAATGCTGTGACGGCTTGTCTCTGAACAGTTGAAAACAACGGCACCTTCGATTCGGGCAGCCTTCGGCGAGCCCCAGTGCGATTCGGTCGAACCGGCGCCGAACAACATGCACCGGGAACCGGTGACACTTCCCGGGCGTGGCGCGTTGAGGTTACTGGTGCCTTCGCAAGAGAACGATGTACGCAATAGAAAAAGGAGATCGATCTCGCCGTGGATTCACCTGGATTCCTGCGTTGGGACTACGTGCGCAGCTGTATCGTTCTACCCTCGAAGTCGGATGCATAGATTGCCTGTTCGATTTCGAGATTGCGCAGATAGGCGCGGGCATGGCAGCGAATGTCGGGCGCAACACCTTGCTGAAGGCTGGTTGCGACGTGTAACTGGTAGGCGAAGACGCTGTCACCGTTGGGAACCAGCCGTGCGAATTCCTGCTGGATCTGCTCGACCGCCGAACCGCGTGCCCGAAGCCAGATTCGGGCCTGCCCGTCGAGCCGCAAACTTGCATTGGCGCCTTCGAGCAGCAACGTGCCTTGTGTGTAGCGGGGTTCCGAGGCTGCGTGATCCAGGTCACGATTGGCATCCAGAATCGCGACGGCGCCTGACTCGAACTCGAACACCATGATGCCGGCATCTTCGCCGGCGATCGAGTTGTTGATGCGTCGCAGCCGTGCCGTGATCGCGCATACCTCGCCGAGCAGAAAGCGAAACACGTCGATGTAGTGGACGGCGGTTTCGTGGACCAAGAAGCGCGTCATGTGACGGAAGTACGGCTGACGTTCCTGGTAGGCCTCGGCGCCGCGGCCGTCGCCGGGTCGGAACCGAAAGGTCAGTTGCTGGGGCTCGCCGATAATGCCGCCCTCTATGGCTTGCCGTGCGGCGCGAAACCATGGCTGGAATCTGAAGTTCTCGTGTACCAATAGCGTGCTGGCACTGCGTTCGGCCAGTTCTACCATGTGCCTTGCCTGCTCGAGTGAAGGTGCCAGCGGTTTCTGGCAAATGATGGTCGCAACCTTGCCCACGAACTCGCTGACGAGCGCGAGGTGCGACGCTTCGGGCGTCACGATGTCGAGAACGTCGGGCCTGAGGGCAGCAATCATGAGGCGGGCGTCGGTAAATGTCGTGACATGCGACATGCCGATCGCGGCTTCGCGGGCTGCAGCTTCATTTAGATCGGCAATACCAACGATATCCACGCCTGCAATGCGGCGCCACGCGCCAACATGAAAACGTGCGTAATGGCCGGCGCCGACGACACAGACTTTCACGATGCCACGATCTGCGGCACAAAGCCGAACAGCCTTTGAGCACTAAGGTGCATGATCTGATGGCGATCTGCGTCGTCGTTCACCCAATCGCGCATGAAGGCGCAGGTTTTTCCGTAGTCGAGTCCCGACGCTTCGTACCCGGTAAACGGCCAGTCGCTGGCCCAGAGCAATTGCTCTGGTGCATAGGCGCAACGCAACATCGACGCCGCCTGCGCAGCTTGTGCGTAGCCAATTCGATAAGGAGCCGACATCTTGACCCATACCCTTGCAGTGGCGCCCAGCTCGCACAAATACCTGAAGCCTGGATCGGCGGTGCCCTTCAACCGGTCCGGATTGCCAAAATGATCGATTACGACCGGGAGCCCGGCATCCAGCAGGGACGGTACGGTCTGTGACAGGCGTTGTGCAGCATCGTTGACCTGCACAAGCCATCCGTGCTTTCGGCAAGTGGCAAGCGCCTCCCGCCAAGATTGGCTTCGAAGGTCGGGGAGCGGCAGGCCTTTCAGATTGAGCCTGATGCCGCATATGCCCGCGCTGTCCCATGCCGCTATCTTTTCCACGTCGCGCAGTGGGTCGAGCGTCACCAGGCCTTTGAGTCGGCCGTTGGATGCGCAGACCGTTTCGACAAGATAGTCGTTGTTGGCGCCGAGAATGCTGACAGGGACCAGCACGCCGTTGGCGACGCCGTGTCGATCCAGCAGGCTGATGTACTCTTCGGACCAGGCATCGTAGTTCGGTGTGTATCGACGATCCGGACTCAACGACAGGCCACGGTGAAAAACATGTGCGTGCGTATCGATCATCGGATGGTTGGCTGCAAGTTACAGCGCCGGCAACCTGAACACAAGCCGCAGGGTCCTCAGTGCCGGAGCGCCGGACCGCGCAATGCCGCAATCACCGCATCGGCAAATGCAGCCGTTCCGAGCGGGCCGTCCAGGTCCTTGGTTCGCGTCTCGCGGTTCAGCAGCGTGCGGTCCACAGCCGCCTGGATCGCGGCGCCAGCTTCAATCAGCGACGGGTCGGAGTGCTTGGATCCTAGCCAGTCCAGCAACATGGCAGCCGAGAGAATCAGCGACGTCGGATTGGCAATGCCCTGGCCCTGGATGTCGGGAGCGGAGCCGTGCTGCGCCTGCGCCGCAGCAAGGCTCTCGCCCGCGTTGAGCGATCCGGCCAAGCCCAGGCTCCCGGACAGTTCGGACGCAAGGTCGGACAGGATATCCGCGTAGAAATTGGTGGTGCAGATCACATCGAAACGCGATGCGTCGCGCACCAGTGCCGCCGCCATTGCGTCAACGATGATCTCTTCAAGCCTGACGTCTGGAAACTCCTGTGCCACCTTGCGGACCTGTGTCAGAAACAGGCCATCGGTGAGAATGAAGTTGTTCGCCTTGTGTACTGCCGTGACCAGCTTTTTTCTTTGGCGCGCGAGCTCGAAAGATCTGCGGGCGATGCGCTCGCAGGCGCCTGCGGTGATCTTGCGAACCGACAAGGCGACGTCTGGCGTCGGCATGAATTCTCCGTTACCGGCCCACATGTTCCGATCCGGGTAAAACCCTTCCGTGCATTCGCGCATGATGACAAGGTCCATGGCATGCGCGGTCTTGCCGAGCCCGGGTCGGGTTCGCGCCGGCCGCACGTTCGCGTAGAGATCCAGTTTCACCCGTATCGCGGCGGAGACGTTGACACCACCTTTGTCGCGCGCCGGGTAATCCAGATGCGATATCGGTCCGAGCAAGATACCGTCGGACTGGCGCGCCTGCGCCAATGTTTCGTCCGTGAATGTCGTACCGTACTTCTTCAGCGAGGCAAATCCGATATCGGCAAACGTGTACGACAGATTGATGTCATACAGGTTTTGCACGGCCTTGAGCACGTTCAGTGTCGCGGTCGTGATCTCCGGGCCGATGCCGTCACCCGGCATGACGAGAATCTTCATGCTTGTTTATTCCAGTTTGATGTTGGCTGAACTGATCAGGCGCGTGTATTTCGCGAGTTCAGCGCGCTGAAATGCGGCAAACTCATCTCCGGCAATACTGGACGGCTCGGCGCCGAAGTTCTTGATCTTGGCACGTGTCTCGGGATTCTTGAGTACGTTCGCGACTTCGGAACGTAGCCGGTCGACAACGGCCTTGGGCGTGCCTGCCGGTGCGTGCAAGGAATACCAGGAATTGAATTCGTAGCCCGGAATCGCACCTTCGGCGAAGGTTGGCAGTTCCGGGTAGTCGGGCGAACGCGCCGGCGTGGCGATCGCCATGCCGATCAACCTGCCTGACTTTACATGCGGCATCGCCGACGCTGCCGTGTCGAACATCATGTCCACATCGCCAGCCATGATGGCCATTGACGCTGGGCCACCGCCCTTGAAGGGTACGTGCAACATGTCGACGCCAGCCACCGATTTGAAGAGTTCGCCCGCAATATGCGGCGACGTACCGTTGCCGCCCGACGCGTAGGTCAGTTTCCCCGGCGACGCCTTGGCCAACGCGACGAGCGCCGGCAAGTTTGCGGCCTTGACGTGCGGTCCGACCATCAGGACGGTTGGTGCGACTGCGATCACGGCCAGCGGAATGAAGTCTTTCACTGGGTCATACCCCAGTTTTGGATACAAAACTGGGGATAATGCATGCGTTACTATGGAGCTCAGGAGGATGGTGTAACCATCCGGCGCCGACTTCGCGGCGAGCTCGGTGCCGATGGTGGCGCCAGCACCCGCCCGGTTGTCGATCACGACCGGTTGCCCGAGTGCTTCGCCCAGTTTCTGGCCAATCAGTCGTCCCAGCGAGTCGTTCCCTCCACCTGGCGGGTACGGGATGATCAACTTGACTGGCTTGGTTGGGTATGACTGGGGCGATTGTGGCGTCTGCGCGAGCAATCCAGCCGAGCCAGCCAGGGATACCAAAATCAGTAGCAACCGCTTGATCATGTCGTCTCCTAAGGGTTTAATGAATCCATAATATGATCTTAATGTATTCATTGACGATGTGTCAACCATGGATTTTCAGAGAAAATCATGGCCAAATTCCATTCCTGCAAGAACTTCTGAACCGATGAAAAAACTGCGCCAGGCCGACAAGGCATACGAAATGTTGCGTCAGCGCATCATTTCAGCCCATTACCCGCCTGGCACAGCGGTACTGGAGCCCGAGTTGGCGGATGAACTGGGCATGAGCCGCACGCCGCTGCGCGAGGCGTTGGTCAAACTGGAGCATGACGGCCTGGTCGAATTGATTCCGCGCCGTGGGATGCGGGTCAAGGAGTTGTCGGCGCGTGACATCACTGAAATCAGCGAGTTGCTCGCGTGTCTCGAATGTGAAGCCGCCGAACGACTTGCGTCGCGCAAGCTGAGCATCGAAGAACTCGCCAAACTCGATGCGGCCATCGCCGAGATGGACAGGGCGCTGGAGGAGGACGACCTGGCGAAATGGGCGCAGGCTGATTTCCAGTTCCACCGGCTGTTGATCGAATTGCACACCAATCGCCATCTGGTCGAGGTTGCACTCGGTTATCTCGAGAAGGCGCATCGTTTTCGATTGCTTGCGGCTCCTTTTCGCGCCAAGCCGGTTTATTCGAATGTCAATCATGCAGCGGTTGTGGAAGCAATTCGACGCGGTGACCCGCAGTCCGCGGTCGACATTCACCGCTCGCACAAGCGCCGCTGGACGCGCGAACTCAACGAATTGATGCCAAGATTCGGCGTCGACATGAGTTGAAAAATGCACACGCCCATTCATACAACCCGACCGCGTATTGCGCTCATCCATGCTGTCCAGGTTGCCATGCAACCGATCGAGGAGGCATTCAGGGAGCATTGGCCCCAAGCGGAAGTCACGCATTTGCTTGAAGACAGTCTTTCCCCCGATCGGGCGCAGGATCTACTGCTGGTGCCGGCTCTGCATTCCCGGATCAACATGCTGGCCGACTACGCGATGTTTGCCGGGGCCGCGGCGATCCTGTTCACTTGTTCGGCGTTCGGCGAGGCGATCGAGGCCGCGACTGCGCGACTGCCCGTACCGGTGCTTAAGCCGAATGAAGCCATGTTCGAGGCTGCCCTCGACTGCGGAAAAAGCATCGGCATGCTGGCCACATTTGCGCCGAGCGTGGAGTCGATGGAGCGCGAGTTCCGGGACCTTGCGGCAGCCAGGGGTGTCGCCGCGCGTCTTGAGACCGTACTTGTATCTGATGCAATGGCAGCACTCAAGGCTGGAGATGCGGCGAGTCACAACCGGCTGCTGGCCGAAGCGTCGCTGCGGCTGGCGCGTTGTGACTGCATCATGCTTGCGCATTTTTCCACCTCGCGCGCCCTCTCAGCGGTACAGGAGAGGGTCGCGTCCGTTGTGCTCACGAGTCCTTCTAGCGCCGTGCTGAAGATCCGTCGCCAACTGGCATAGAGGAGGAACCCTGGTTCGTCCGGAAACGCCATCCAGGTGAATGTGCCGCATATATGCGCAGTCGCACCGACAAAGACTCGGCTTGGTGCCAAAAGCATATCCAATCGCGCTTTCACGGCGCGCCGGGAGTCGCCATGAAGAAGCGCACCATCTGCGCTGACGCATCCGGCCCGGTGCCGTCGGTATAGGAACCACTCGCGTGGCCTCCCGACCAGGCGTGTCCCGCACCGTGCAAGGTCCAGCTTTCGATCCGGGCCCGCCCCTCGGTGTCGGCGTGGACCGTGCGGCTGAACCTCCGGCCGCCCGACGCGACACCAGAGTGCGTACTGGCCTGCAAGCCGGCGTCCCCCAACCGAGCGCGGTGCGCGTCCCGTGCCTGCTCAAGGATGTGTGCGCCGTTGGTCTGCTGCACGGTGTGGTCCCGATCGCCGTGGAATACGATGACCGGCACCGCCTGCACGGCTTTGCCGCGCGACGTTGCGGCCGCACCGGGACCGTTTTTCAGCCCCGGCATCCCGCTGCGCCCGCCTTTCATCGCGGCCAGGGCCGATGGGATGTCGTGTGCACTGCCATACGGGAGCCCGGAATGCGCACCGACACCGGCAAACAGCTCCGGGTAGGTCTCACCCAGCACCACGGCCATCGCCGCTCCGGCCGACAGCCCGGCAACAAAGACGCGGCGCGGGTCGGCGCCGTGCCTTCGCGCGACCTCGCAGACGATGCCCGCTATCAGCGAAGGTTCACCGGCGCCGCGCAGCTGGTCCTGCGGACGGAACCAGTTCCAGCACTTCGATGCGTTCGCCTGTGCGGCCTGCTCGGGATACACGACCATGAAGCCGTGCTCGTCGGCCAGGCGATTCATCTGCGTGCCAGCGGCGAAGTCGTCTGCGCACTGGGTACAACCATGCAGCATGACCATCATCGCGCACGGCGCGTCGGACTTCCCCGCAGGAAGATAAAGCTTGTACGCCCG
>Ga0163154_10006627_pt1 | contig 14094 bp, 13 predicted proteins | sample OliLakLV19MP9P1_FD_148649 | JGI IMG/M metagenome (GOLD analysis project Ga0163154, IMG submission 148649) | Freshwater microbial mat bacterial communities from Lake Vanda, McMurdo Dry Valleys, Antarctica - Oligotrophic Lake LV.19.MP9.P1 | ecosystem: Environmental > Aquatic > Freshwater > Lake >... | reverse complement strand
GGATTTTGCTGCCGAGGCGGACCCACGCGGTCGCATCGGCGTGCCAGTCATCACCGTGCACGGCATCAACGACCCCACGGCGTTCGTCGAGCTCGAATCCGTGTTCCGGGATACGATGCGCCGTGGCGGCAACGGTGAACGCCTGGTGCAGCTGTTCAGCAACGATGATGATCACAGCTACCTGAGCGACGCCCAGTACGTCACGGCCATGCACGAACTCCTGCAGTGGGTGGAGCACGGCACCCGACCCACGCCGTCCACGGTGGCAAGTCGGTGCCGCGTCGTTGCTGCAGCATTCGCGCCAGATGTGGGGTGCCGGTTCCTGCCGGATTACGCGCCGCGACCGCTCAGGGAGCGCGTACCGGCGCGGTAGGTGCCGACGCCAGGCGCGCGGCGTCTGCACTCCCCGCCGCCGACGAACGTCAGAAACGAATCGCCGCCACGTTGCGCGATGCAACATGGCGGCGATTCCTGCCTTGGGGTCGTTCCAGCGTCGTTATTACGGACAGCGTGCCAGCGGAGTCGCGGTGACCGGGCACCGCTCCGGATCGGGCGCGAGCGTCGACGACTGCCCACCGATGCCGCCAAAGGAATACAGCGACTGGCGCAGTGTGCTCAGTTCACGGCCGGGCACAGGGAACTGCGTCGGCGTGTCTGACGGCATGGTCTGCCAGCCACGCGCGTCGAGGAACGGAACCATGGCGCTGATGCCCATCAACTCTATGCCCTTCTCGTACCGCAGCGCGTCCCAGAGACTGCCGCAGGTACCATTCAGCTTGCGCGGCACGCAGCCCGGTGCGATCGGGGGTCCGTCGATCGTGACCGGGGGAAGCTGCCCGTTGGCAACGCGAGTCTTGTTGATGAGTGGCACCGCGTCCGCTGCCCTGCCGAGCCGGATCAACGCTTCCGCCTTGAGCAGATCCATCTCGGCCACCGTCAGCTCAGCCTGCGGGCCTGTCTGCCAGGTGATGCCGGTGCCGTAGCGCAGAAAGTAGTAGTGCGAGAAGCGCCATGACCCGCGCGAGATCGCGAACAGGTTGTTGAGGTTGTACCCCATGTACGATCCGGGGGCCGTGGGTCCGGCAGCGCCCTGAATGCGCCGATCGCGCGTGCGCAACTGGAACGGCTGCCGGCTGTCATTGGCTGTCGCGAGCCAGGTCTGCCAGCCATTCGTGGAGTCGGCCTGACCGATCAGCCAATAGCTCGGGCGCGCGTAATCCGACGGACGCCCGGCGGTGCGGAGCCGCGCCAGCAGGCGCTTCCAGTCATCGACGAGAATGTCCACCTGCGCCACAGGTGCGAAGTCGACCACGATGCCGGCATCGATGCGACGCAGGACTTCGGTCCAGTTCGCGGCCGCCCGTTCCGTCCGCGTCCGCGGCGAATACGCGAGCAGTCGCGCCGCATACGAGTTCGTGAGTCGGACGAACTGGTCTCTGGTCAGCGCCTGGAAGAGGAAATTCTCCACCGGAAACGTCATCGTCGGCTGCGAACCTGCGACGACGGCCGCCGAGTCGAGTTGCGCGATGGCGGCGGTGATCACGGCGGGGTACGGCGTGAAGGTCGGCGTGGTGATGGTGTCGAGCTTCGTGCGCTCATCGGTCACCACCGCCTTGTCGTACATCAGACCGAGATAGCCGTAGGAGAGCCCCTGCATGAACTTGCCCATCGCCTTGGCGCGGGCCGTACGCACCGGATCCACGATCACCAGGCCGCCGTTGACACCGGCGACGACATCGTTGGCCGCCGAGATGGTGCGATAGTATCCGTACCACGGATCCTGGTTCACCTGCCGGCGGGCGTTCACCTCGCTGTTGTTCCACGACGTGCGTGGCTCTGTGGATGGCTCGAGCTGGCCGAAGTCGGCGAAGCCCGACGTGACGTCGCGCGACATGACCACCATCGCAATGCCCGGATATCCGCCGTGACCGGCGACCGGCCACCAGCTGCGGAACGATGAGGCGGCAAACGATTCCGTCGTCAGCGGCTGCGTCGTGGCACGCACCGCATCCGGCAGGTTTGGATTGACGACGTTGAGATCCTGGCAACCGGCGGCGACCAGCGCCAGCCCAATTGGCAGCATTCGGAAATGTGAGATTCTGATCATGGTGAGGTATCCGGCGCTCAGAATGTGAGCTCGACGCTGCCCGTCACCGTGCGATAGCGCGGGTAGACGAAGCTGTCGAAACGATTGAGCACGGTGCCCACTTCGGGGTCGTAGCCCTTGTATTTGGTGAACGTGAGCATGTTGCGGCCGATGAGCGAGAATGAAGCACTCTGGGCGCCGAGGCGGGCCAGTGTCGGCGTAAAGCGCGCCGGCAGGCGGTACTTGACCGAGACTTCGCGCAGCTTCACATAGCTGCCGTCTTCCACGAAGAAGTCCGCCGGGCTGTTCGCTGCATAGAGCGACGTGTAATAATCCACCGGCTTCCTGTTCTCCTGCGGCTTCGCGTCCTGGTCCACGTCACTGCTGCGGCCGAACTGGTACATGCGCTGATTGGTGCGGTTGTAGACGTTGCCACCGACCTGCGTGTCCCAGAGCATGAACAGCTGAAAGCCACCCCATCCAATGTTGTTGGTCACACCGAAGCGGAATTTCGGCGTCCCATCACCGATCTTCGTCACCGCGGCGTTGCCGACGGAATCCACAGACGTGATCGGCTGCCCCCAGCCGTAGGTCGTGGTGCCGATGGTGGAGGACGTGCCCCAGAGACGCTTCGTCTCACCTTCCTGGAAGGTGTTCCCAGCGCCGACCCACACCAGCAGCCCGTCGTCGTTCACCCCGAATTCGGTGGAGCGGGAGCGCGCATCCTGCGCCAGCTGTGATGCGTTCTTCATGAAACTGAATCCATACATGGCGCTCAGTGTCTCACCGGCACAGCGGAAGGCGATGGTGTTGACCGTGAAGCAGCTGCGCTCGAACTCGGTGATCTTGTTGCGCGAGCGATCAGCCACGACACCGGCACGCCAGGTGAAGTTCGGGCGACGGATGATCTGTGCTTCGAGCGTGCCTTCCCAGGTGTTGCCCTGCACGGTACCGGCGTTCTGCCACTGCGATGAATAGCCGAAGAATCCGGCCAGCGGCACCAGGATCAACTGGTCGCTGGTCGTCTGCCTGGCACGCGAGATCTGGATCGAGTAGCGGTCCTTGATGATTGCGTCGACGCCGAATTCCGTCTCCCGTGACAGCTCCGGCCTCAGGAAGCGGTTTCCGAGGTTTGCCTTCACCAGGCCACCACCCTCGATGAAGTTGTACGTCTCGAACTGGTCGTTGAAACTCGGCCGACCACCCGCGGTGCCAAGTGACGCGCGCACCTTGAATTCCGTGATCGCCTTCACCGGCCACCACTTCTCGGCCGACGGGCGATACGCGCCGCTGTAGCGGTAATACCAGTTCTCCTGCTCCTCGGGGCCGAACAGCGAACTGCCATCCTGTCGCAGGAGGGCATCGACGATCAGCTTGCCGCGATAGTCGGCAGCGGCGCTGATGAAGTAGCTGTTGGTGCGGATGGTCTCGCTGGTGGACGAGACGAAGCGGTTGAACGCATTGTTCAGGCTTCGCACACCGGGCACCGAGAATTGGTTGCCGGTGGCCGTCGTGAGCTCATTGGTCTCGCGCTCCAGCAGCCCGCGGAATGTCGAGCGGAGCGTGAAGGCGCCGACCTGCCGCAGCAGGTTCGCGCTGGCCGATGCGTTGAGTGCGTCAGTGAGCCCGGTAAAACGCGAGATGTCACCCACGCCACCGTTGGCGAACCCCTCCGTCTTCTTCCCCTGATCGAGAAAGAAGTTCGTGGCGCGATCCGAGCGGTCATAGCTCAGATTGGCGTCGAAGGTGAGCCACGAGAACGGCGCAAACTTCATTTCGAGCGCGCCCTGTGTGCGTGTGCGCTTGCGCGTATTCTCCTCGGTCGACAACACGTACAGCGGATTCTCTTCGCGGCCTTCGAAGTCGGGCTGGTAGATGTAGGGCGTGCCGTCAGGATCCGGCAGACGCAGGTCTACGTCAGGGGCCTGGTTGATCAGGTCGAAGAACGTGTCGTCATACACGTTCTGGCGAGAGGATCGCATGTGGTATGCGCTGACCCCGATGCTCAGGTTCGAGCGTGGGCGATGGTCGAGGTTGAGGCGAAAGTCATCCTGGTTGTAGCGCCCCGAATTCAATACCACGCCATCCTCACGACCGTTCACATACGAAAAAAACCAGTTTGTCTTTCCCGTGCTCTGAGAGATGTTGAGCGAGTTCCGTGCGAAGTTGCCCGGGTCGAAGAAACGCTCCACCTGGTTGAATGCGGCGCCCGGTCCGTAGAAGTTGTCCTGAAAGCGAGTGGAGGCGGGCTCCGGCACGCGCTGTTCGCGCGGCACGACCGCGCCCGCCGTGTTCAGCCACTCGCCGCGATCGTTCACCAGGTAGAAGTGCGAGTTGGCCCATCGCACGCGGTTGTCGATGGAGTTCGACCCGTATTCGGAGCGCACCGTGAAGCGCGTGGAGCCGTCGCCGCCACCGGAGCCGCGTTTGGTCCGGATGTTGATCACGCCCGAGGCGGCGCGGGCACCGTACAGCGATGCACCGGCAGCCCCTTTCACCACCTCGACGCTCTCGATGTCCATGCCCTGCAGGTCCGCCGATGATGCGCCGAACGCATCGGTCTGAATCACGCCGTCCACCACGATCAGCGGCGAATTGTTCTTGCTGATGGAGGTCGGCGTGCGGAGAATGATGTCAGTACCGCTGCCAGCCTGCCCCTGCGGTACCACGCTCACGCCGGCGATCTTTCCCTGAATGCTCTCGAGGGCGTTGGTGGCGGGCACTGGCAGGTCTTCGGCGCTCACACGGCCCACGGTGAACGGCACGCGCGTGCCACTGGATGGGTCAACGACGCCCGTGGTCACCACGGCCTGCAGGCTCAGTGCGGCGGGCTCCATCCGGATGTTGTACGTCAGCGTGGCGCCAACCGAGACGACCAGATTGCCGCGCAGCACACGTCGGAAGCCAAGGCGGAGCGCCTCGAGGCTGTAGGTGCCGGCAGGCACGTTGTTGACGGTGAAGCGGCCCTCCGCCGTCGTGCGTGCCAGCAGGCGTGCCACGCCGGCTGAGAGCGTGACCTGGACGCCCGCCAGTGGCTGGGCACTGCTGGAGTCAATGACGAGACCAGCAACCCGTCCCATCTGGCCCTGCGCCTGCAGTGATCCGGTGAAGAACAGCAGTGGTGCAACGAACCCGAACCACTGGCAGAGCCAGAGTCCGGGTCGTGCAATTGGGGTGTCATGATTCCGGGCAAACATCATTCCTCCTGATCGCTGGTGGCGCCGTGGGCCCGCTCAAGGCGTGGCCAGGAGGGAGAAGGTAAAGCCTGCGTATTATCGCGGTAGTGGCGCTCGAAGTTGACGCGCCACTCGGGAAACTCCAGATGCCTCTGTCCATGGCAATGCATCGTCTGTTTCCATGACACGCCGTCAACGAATCGGATCGATCGGCGTAGTCACTGTGATGCTGCGCGAAGTGGAAACGACATGAGTGCGTTCCCCATCGTGCGGCCGACCGATCTCCAGCTTCCTACCGGATCTCACATGCCTCGATTCCCGTCCGCCGGCCGCTCACATGCGCTGCTGCGCACCGCCGCACTGCTCACGATTTCGGTCGGCGTCGCATCTGCACAGGAGCCGGAGGCGGCGCGGGCCCGGCAGCGTGTCGTGATGGACTCCACGCGCATCGCAGCGCTCTACGTCAGCAGCAATCCTGCCGATCACCCGCCGTCGGACTACGCGGCGGCCATCGCCCGTAAGGCCGCGACCGACAGTATCTTCGCCGCACGCAGCGTTGGATTCATGAAGTTCTCGAAGATCAGATACATCAGCACGGTGGACGGACTCGAGATTCCCGCCAGCGTCTTCGAGCCCCTCACGGCGCGCGGGCCACGCACGCAGCCGGCCCTGGTGTGGGCACACGGCGGCGTCCACGGTAACTGGGATCAGAACTACCTGCCATTCATCAAGGAGGCGGTGCGGCGTGGCTACGTGGTCATTGCGCCCGATTATCGAGGCAGCACCGGGTATGGCAGGGAGTTCCATGAGCGCATCGACTACGGTGGCAGGGAGGTCGACGATGTGCTCGCGTCCGTGCCGGTGCTGCGGCAGATGCCCAACGTGGATACCACTCGCATCGGCGTCATGGGTTGGAGTCACGGCGGCTACATTACCGCACTGCTGATGATGCGACACGCGCGTGATGTGCCGTTCCGGTCGGGCGCTGCCATCGTGCCAGTGACCAACCTGCTCTTCCGGCTGTCATTCAAGGGGCCGTCGTATCAGCGCTCGTTCTCCACTCAGGCGGGGCTGCGCGGACTGCCGTTTGAACAGCGCGCCGAGTACATCCGGCGCTCGCCGTACTACTGGGTCGACAGTCTGCGCGCGCCGCTGCTGGTGCATGTGGCGACGAACGATGAGGATGTGAACTTCGAGGAAGCGCGACCGCTGATCGACGCACTCGTCGCGCGCCAGCCGCAACTCGCCGAGACGAAGATCTACGTCAATCCAACGCCGGGGCCGACGAGCGTTGGACATACCTTCAGCCGCCGCGTCAATCGAAAGACGCTGGAACTGGACGACTCGCCAGAGCAGATCGATTCGTGGAACCGCGTCTGGGCGTTCTTTGAGCGGACGATGCCGTCACGGTGACGATGATCGCCTGTGATCAGGCGTCCCGCGCGGTGGCCGCGTGGCCGTTGGTGCGAAACAGATCGCCTCGACAGACGCGCTGAACCCGATCCATCGTCAGATTCCAGCCTGACCGATATCGGCTGTATCGCCCCGCTGGACGACATCCGGCACACCGGCGTCGATCGCGGCGACCGAACCGACGCCGGTCCGCGCAGCGTGCGTCGGCCTCCAGCTGCGCTTCGATCGCTGCGCCGGCTTCCCGCTGCTGACGACGAAGCAGGTGCACCCGACGTCGATCATTCTCGAACTGCTCTCGTTTTTGCGCGCGTGTGCCGCAATCATCGTCAGGCCCGCGCAAACAGTGCCTTACGTCAAGAGAGCCCGTCGCGCAACGCGCTGGCGACGGTCGGCGCGCTGGTCTTGCGTAGGCTCGGCCCTCAACGGTCCCGGAGCGCGCATCCGAACAGGAGCCGCGTTGGTGTCGACTAACGCCGGGCCACCCGAATGAAACGAAGTCCGCGGACTGAGTCGTCTCCAGGCCGCGTCGATACGGTGAAATACGTGAGCTTCCCGGCGCCGTCGCGATGAAACTGGATTTGTGCCATGGACTCGCCGAACGACCCGAAGCCGCGCACGAACAGGTCACGGTCGACCGGTCGCAGTGTGAGGTCGTTCTGTCCTCGGCGCCGCATCACGAGATTCTGGTCACGGAGCTCGAGCCACCAACCGACATCGAGATCGTGACTGAACCATGTGCCCGCATACTCCCGCAATGCAGTGGCAGATGGGCGCCAGACGGCCGCATCCGCGGCGCGCTCGAGCATCTCGGGCGACGCACCGTTCCAGGAAATCTCCAGGCGAGGAGACGCGCCGGCGCGCGCCGACCGGAAGGTGAACACCCCCACGTTCCCGGTGGACCCGATCTCGAAGAACCGTCCGTCGCCGGCCGGCCGGCGTCAGCGTGAACAGCGTGTCGTCCGTCGCGTCATGGAAGACCAACTCTCCGAGCGCGCCGTTTCTCACGACGATTGGGAACACGTTCCATGGTTGGTCGACTGGTCGATAGAGACCCGCGTAACGGGCAACCTCTGCCGCCGGTATCGTGACGGCGATTGGCGTCGGCGGGTGGGGTCGCACGGGACTCATGCGATCCGCCAGATAAATATCCGCGACTCCCTCGGCGAGCTGCTGAGAGTTTAGATGATCGGCATTGCAGAGCGCTGCGACGGTGAATCCGTGATCCCGGAATCGCATGATGATCGTCCGCGTCCCATCGGCGTGCCCGCCACGTTCGATCGTGCGGAGCCCGCGATACGTGTCGAGGCGTAACCCGTACGCATACGGAATGGTGTCGCCGTTGGCGAGCTGTGGCCGTCCAAGCATGCGCGCGATCACCAACGGACCGCCGACAGTCGGCGTGGCAAGGTTGCGGTCCCAGCGTGCGAGGTCCTCGACCGAGGTATGGAGGTTATCACCGGCGAATTCACATACTATTGACCCGGCATTAAACTACTTGACAGGTTGATGTAAGAGTGTTACTATAGCGCATGCCCTCCACTGATCGTCGCCGCGCCAGCACCGATGCCCGCATTGCACTGCGGCAGCAGGTGCTCATGCTGCACGGGCAAGGCCGCACGATGACCGAGATTGCGCGCATCACGGGGTATGCGCGCACGTACGTGTCGACGCTGGTGCGCACGTTGTCGGCCGATCCGACGCAGCAGGAGACCGTGGCGCGCGGGGGGCGTCCGCTGGGTGTGCGGCGCGCGCTGTCGAAGGCCGATGAGCGCACCGCGCAGCGGTTGATCTGCGGGCAGTACCCGGATCAACTCGCCTTGCCGTTTGCGCTCTGGTCCCGGCCAGCAATTCGCGCCATGATCCTCCAGAAGTGTGGCGTCGACTTGTCGGTGCGTGCCGTCGGCGACTACTGCGCGCGCTGGGGCTACACGCCGCAGAAGGCGTCACGGCGCGCGTATGAGCAGGACGGCACGGCCGTTCAGGCCTGGTTGCAGACCGAATTCCCGAAGATCCGGGCGCGCGCCAAACGTGAGGGCGCCGAGCTGAATTGGGGCGACGAAACCGGCGTCCGCAGCGACAGCGTCCGGCCGCGTGGCGACGCGCCACGGGGACAGGCCCCGCTCGTGCGCATTCCCGCGCGGCGCGGCGGCTTGTCGCTCCTGGCGGCGGTCACGAATCAGGGCGCGGTCCGCTTCATGGTGTACCGTGGGTCACTCACGACGCGGCACGTGATCACGTTCATGCAGCGCCTCATCCGCGCGGCCGGTCGAAAAGTGTTTCTCATTCTCGACAACGTGAACGTGCACAAAGCCACGGTGGTCCGCGAATGGCTGGCCGAGCACACCGCGGAGATTCGTGTGTACGATGTGCCCGCGTATGCGCCGGAGCACAATCCCAGCGAATACTTCAACAACGATCTCAAAGGGAGCTTGTCACGCGATGTCCCGGCGCGCGACGCGGCCGATCTGCACGCCACGGTCCATCGCCACGCCCGACGCATCCAACGCCAGCCCCAGCGCGTTGCGAACTACTTCAAACACCCGTTGATCGCGTACGCTGCATAGTCAACTACAAAGCTGCCGGATCAATAAGTGCAACACGGCACTCGACGAGGGTGGTGACCTGGGGTACGCTTGGCGTCCATCCTCCGCCAAGAGAACGGTTGCCATGACGCCGTACACCCAGATCACCGATGACGAAAGGTATGCCCTGTCGGTACTGCGCCAGCACGGGTGCACGCCGGCCGAGATCGCCCGAGCCCTGGGGCGCCACCGGAGTACCAATCAGCCGGGAGCTGCGCCGCACTGGGTGGCGGTGCAACGGACGCGGGTACGTGGCGGCGCGGGCCCAGTCCGACACCAATGAGCGCCGGCGCCGGTCGCGCCGCAATTCGCACTTCAGCCCCGCGGAATGGGCGCTGGTCGAATCGGTGCTCCGCGAGGACTACAGCCCGGCGCAGGTCGTGGGCTGGTTCGCACGGTTCAATATCCTCACGATCAGCCACGAAACGATCTATCGGCATATCTGGCACGACAAGAAGCAGGGCGGCACGCTGCATGTCCGCCTCCGCCGGGCGAACAAGCGCTGTCGCAAGCGCTACGGTGCCTGTGACAGCCGCGGGCGTCTCGCCGGCAAGCGTCATGCACGCACCGCCTTGACTGGCGCCACGAATCGCTCACGCATTGGGCATTGGGAGGTCGACACCGTGCTCGGCGCCAGTCAAGGCGGTGCGTGCATCGTGACGCTGGTCGAACGAAACACTGGCTACGTCGTCATTGGGAAACTGAAGCGTCGCGCCGCGGCCGATCTGAACACGCGACTCGAACGGCTCGTCCGTCGCCAGCCGCGCCGAGTCCGCACCATCACGGCAGACACTGGCACCGACTTCCATCGCTACAAACTTCTGGAGGCGCGCTCGCCACTCAAGTTCTACGTCGCGACGCCGCACCATTCCTGGGAGCGTGGGTCGAACGAGAACATGAACGGCCTCATTCGGCAGTACCTCCCCAAGGGGTGAGCATGGAGCACCTCAGCCAAACCGAGTGCGATCGGATCGCCGACACACGCAATCGCCGACCGCGCAAACGACACGACTGGCGAACCCCAACGGAGCTTTATGCAATTTCAACAGGATTGTTGCACTTCAAACTTGACTTCAGGCCGCAGGCACGTCACACGTCGTTTCGGACTCGGCGCTTCCACCGCCATACCGGCCCGTCGTCTGGATCAATCACGGGGCCGACGTAGGCAAAGCCCGCCTTCTCCAGCACGCGGCAGGACGCGTTGCCTTCTGGGAGCGTGTGGGCGCGAAGCAGCACCACGGCGGATTGGGCGGACATTGCCAGTTGCACGAGCTCTGCCGCCATGGCGCTCGCAATCCCGCGACCTTCTTCGACCGGGAATGTGAAGTAGGCGACTTCCACCGCGCCGGTAGCATCAGGTCCGCCTTTATCCCGCATGTGCCCACGACTCGCCGCGAAGCGCCTTCCAGCGCGAGGTAGCCGCGCCACAGCAGGGCACCGGGTGTGCCACCAGCATCGCGGCGGTTGCGACCGTCGTCGACTCGTGCGGCACCAGTGTGAGGTCGTGCTGAAGCGCGCTCGCGGCAGGTGCCAGCGCGAGTCTTTCCGCGGTGTCACGATCCAGTGCGAACAGGGTGAGTTGCGGCATGTATGTGGGTCGGTGCGGTCTTACGCTCGCGTTCTGCTGCAGCGGCATATCATAAATTGCGGCCAGCGAGCGCAGCGAGCAATTGGCCGTATTCCTCATCGCCGCTGACTGCAGCAACGCAAGGTTAGGCTTCAGCGGCGCGCCTGCCACTGCGCGGGGTCACGCCGATGATGGAAGATCGCAATGACCGCGACCCGCTCGGCATCCAGCACGAAATACGAGGCGTAAGGAAACCGACGCAGGACCGCATACCGAATCCCGGGTTCGGCTTCCGGGAAGTGCAACGGCTCACGCTCGACCGCCGCGAGTGCGACCCGCACCACGCGCGCGAACTCCAGCCCCAGCCCCGCTCTCCGACTCTCATACCACTGGACCGCGTCCTCAAGTTCGGCGGCGGCTTCCGGCTCGATGACCAGCGGTCGGTTCACTGCGCCCGCTGCTCGATCTCGTCCAAGACGTCCCGCCACGGCCGACCTCGAGTCGGCTCCGCCGCATGGAACGCGTTCCGGCGCGTCAACTCCTCGCGTTGGGCGTCGGTTAACGCCGGACGCCGATCCGGCAGACTATCCCACAGGTCCTCGGCGAGCTGGATTCGCTCGTCTGGGGAGAGGTGGCTGAAGTCGAACATCGGGGAGGCCATGATCGAAACCTCAGCGAGGCGGCGTGAGAAGGCAAGTCAGTCTGCGGCTGCCACGCCCCAAGAGTGTCCCGCCAAGGATACGCACTCCAGTGTCGCCAGTGTCCCGCCCTCGCCGTGCGCCCATCGTCTGTGCTTGAAGCCTTAGTATCTACCGAACGATTGAATTTGCGGTACATCGGATCAGGCCGCCAGCTCGATGTTGTCTGGGTGGCAAACACCGTTCGTTCGCCAGAGCGGCGTCCTGATTCGTTGTCGTGAGAGCCCGAACAGTTGCGGGGGCCGGCGGGGGGATGTCGAGCCCGAATTATCACAAGGATGGGCGAGGGCGACCACGCGGCACTGGAGGCGTCATGGGTGTCGGAATCGATGTGGCGAAGGCGGAGCTGGTGGTCGGTGTGCGGCCGACCGGGACGGGGTGGACGGCGGTGAATGATGACCATGGGGTGCGCGACCTCGTGACGCGGATGCAGGCGCTCGGACCCACGCTGATCGTGCTCGAGGTGACCGGCGGCGATCAGCTGCTGTGCGTCGCGGCGCTGGCGGCGGCGGGGGCGTTCGGTGCGCGTCATTCCCACCCGGGCGTCCGATCCGTCCCCGCGGCGATTGGATGCCGACGGGCAACGCCGTCCGGACGGCCACCGAGGCGCGGCGGCGGGGGCGTTCGGTGCGCGTCATTCCCACCCGGGCGTCCGATCCGTCCCCGCGGCGATTGGATGCCGACGGGCAACGCCGTCCGGACGGCCACCGAGGCGCGGCGGCGGGCGGCGGGCAGGCCGCTGCGCGCCCGGCGGCCCTCGCGGCGGGGTCGGCGATCGCGCCGTATGTTCGCCGGACACTCGACCGAGCCCGATTGAATTTCCTATCCTGATTCCGATCATGGGAGCAGAGCCGCTTATGGCAGGCGGTGAAAATTCTGCCCCCGTGACCGGCCGCCGCTACACGGCGCCTCGCCGCCGGGCGAACAGCGCAGCATGCCGAGCCCCGACGCCATCAGCACGTAGGTTGACGGTTCGGGCACCACACCTGTCACCGGTGTGGCAGTGAGCACCAACTTCGCCACGTTGGTGGGGCGATTTGCGCCATCGAAAATGTCGTAGGGACCGATGAACACTGCGCGAGACACCGTGGCGAAGCTGAATTCAGAGATCGCCACGTTGAACCCGCCCAGCAGCGCACTCAGCGGGCCAGCGGGCACAAGGGTGTTGAAATCCGTCATGCCCGTCAATCCGACGGCGCTCAACGTGCTGGCTGAGGCGGAATACCAGGACGACAGCGTGGGATTGGTCGGCGATGTATTTGGCCCCGTGAACGGGCTGACACCCCAGTTGGCGGGACCGTATTCAGTAAAGCCCCAGAGAGAGAAGGTGTTTGCACCCGCGTTCAGCGTGATCCCGGAACCGAGCAGGTTCCCAGTCGCATTTCCGGTATACAGAAAGGCGTCAGTCGATGGATTCGTGCCGCGCGTGATGTAGGTATTCGACAGGAAGTCACCGCCCTGCGTGTTGGTCCGCAAGGCATTTGAGGCATTTCCGCTCGAAGTCGTGCCGTAGCCCGCGATACCGGTGATCACCTGGGCGTTCACGGCGCTGGCGGCGGCCAGCACTGCCACGGCGGTGGCAAGGAGCCTGGATCGTGAAGCGTGACATTGGAGCATCTGGGGCCTCTCGGAAGAATGGGGATCGAACCCGTCAACCGACGGGGCTACCTCCATACGCGCAAATCCTCGGCAAACCCTCTCATCGCCGAGCGGAGAGCTCCAACCTTCTGGCGACCGGTGCTCCAGTGGGTGAGCGCCACACCCGCGTCCGGGCGTGCAGCGCCACAGACGTCCGCCAGCAGCTCGTCAGGACGGTGGAGTTCGCCCTACAGTGCATGTACGAACCTTTCGCGGGATCCGGTCGATGGAGAGCCGAGTCACAAAAGCAGACGACCGCCCGCGCCTGAGTCTCAGCGCCGACGGTCGTGACGGCATCGCTCCTACTGTGCTCGAACCACGACTCGTCTGATCCGAATTGCCCGGACACACGCACTGTGTGACCGCGATCACGACGCGCAGCAGCACGGAGAGCCCCGCACTCACCACGACAGGCTACGGCTGATTCGGCCGACGCGTCCGCCCCTGTGCCGACGCGCCGAGCGCTGCTGCCGCGGGCAGGTGACGCAAGTCGTCGAGGTCTTTCCGTCGCTTCGTCGCCTGCTTGTTCGCCCGCAACGCCGCAATGCCTATTACTGGTAGCGTTTCGCCCGTAATCTTCACTCGGACAACGTCCGTCGACGCTTCCTCGAACGTGACACCGGAGATGCTCGAGAGCAGGTCGATACGAATCGGGGGAGCACCCAATTGCGTGACGGGTTCTGGCGTCGCGAGATGCTGCGCGTCGATCACCGCAGCCAGTGCCCCGAACATCGTCATGGCGCGCATCAACCGCCGCACGTTCTCGGCAGTGCAGCGATATTCAGCTGATAGCGCAGATGCATGACACCACCATCGAGAAACTCGACAATTCCGTCAGGACCCCAGGCGCGCGTGAGTTGCCGTATCGTTGCGGCAGTCATCACAAGTTCAGTTTCGCCATGGAACACGGCATCCTCGATGAGCGCGCCGAGGT
>Ga0163154_10006625_pt1 | contig 14095 bp, 16 predicted proteins | sample OliLakLV19MP9P1_FD_148649 | JGI IMG/M metagenome (GOLD analysis project Ga0163154, IMG submission 148649) | Freshwater microbial mat bacterial communities from Lake Vanda, McMurdo Dry Valleys, Antarctica - Oligotrophic Lake LV.19.MP9.P1 | ecosystem: Environmental > Aquatic > Freshwater > Lake >... | reverse complement strand
TCGATCAAGGGGTCAGAGTCCTTGGCCTCAAAATGGGTCAAGGACTCTGACCCCTTGATCGAACCGCGCGCACTGCGGCGTGCGTTTACCCCGCGTTGCCCGTTACTGGCATATCACGGCCGTCGAACTCCGTGGTGTACCACCAGCGCGTCGTGTCACCGCGCGCGTTCACTGCCTCGATCGTGGCCTTCATGCCGCTGGCACCGAACGGCTCGTAGGTCATGACGTTGCTCGCGGGGGCCGGGGCGTCGCTCTTGAGCAGCCAGCGGCCGAAGCGTGGGTTGACGTTCTGCGCCTCCATCACGGCGGGAGCCAGCGACATCAGCGCGGGAGCGAGCGCCGTCAAGGGGCGCGGGAACGACACCGGGGCAGGCAGCGACATGATGCGCTCGACAGGTAGGAGATGTTGCGAATACAGCACGTCAGGGAGCACCGCCGAGACCACAGCCGTACGTGCCGGACCCGAGAGAGATTCCAACCGTCGGCGGCCGTTCCGTCAAGTCCGGCGGCGGCGATGCGGATGCCCACTCCCGCGCCAGACCCGCTGAACCCAGCCGGTCCCCGAGACCGTAAGTGAGGAACTCCCTCTCCCAACCGCGCATGATTGACATTCAGTCGCTCTCGAAGACCTATCCCGGCGGCGTCACGGCGCTGCAGGGGATCTCGCTGCACATCCCGCGCGGCATGTTCGGCCTGCTTGGGCCGAACGGTTCCGGCAAGACGACACTGATGCGCATCCTCGCCGGGCTGCTCGAGCCGACCAGCGGGCGCGTGCTCCTCGATGGCGAGGACGTGGTGGCGCATCCGGAGCGCATCTGGCCGCGGTTGGGATATCTGCCGCAGTACTTCGGCTTCTACCCGGGACTGAGCGGTACGGCGATGCTGATGCACATGCTGCGGCTCAAGGGTGTCGAGCATATCCACGGGCTCGACGCGTTGTGCGCCGAATTGCTGGAGCGGGTGAATCTCGGGCTTGCGGCGGGTCGTCCGGTCAAGTCGTATTCCGGTGGCATGCGGCAGCGCTTGGGGATCGCACAGGCAATCGCCGGCAAGCCGGATCTATTGATCGTCGACGAGCCGACGGCGGGACTCGATCCCGAAGAGCGTACGCGATTCTATCAACTGCTGGCCGAGCTGGCGGAGTCTTGCACGGTATTGCTGTCGACGCACATCGTGGACGATGTGGCCGTACTCTGTCCGCGGTTTGCCGTCATCCGGCATGGACGCGTGCTGACCACGACGACGCCGCAGGAGGCGCGGGCGGCGATCGCCGGCACCATTTACGAAGGTGAGATCGGACGGCACGAGCTGCGCGACATCACGGAGAGGTTCGAGGTGACGCAGGCGTATCTCGTCGAGGGTCGCCATCGGGTACGCGTTCATGCGCCGCCGAATGATGTACCGTCTCATTTCGAGCCGGTCACGCCCACGCTGGAGGATGCGTACATGCTGCTGACGCAGCGGGATGCGCGGGAGCGGCCGTTGATACCGGGGGCAGCGTGAATCGTCGCCGCACCATGATGGCGCACGAGCTGCGTACACAGCTCACGAGCGCGCCCTTCGTGGCTCTCCTGGCGCTGCTGCTGGCCGCGACCAGCACGCTCAACCCCGTGGCGATGATCCCGGGTGGCGCCGCCGCCGACCTTCCCGTACGCGCCGTCGCCAACTCGGCCTACGCGCTCGCGCCGACGTTCGCGATGAGCGGGTTCTTCGTGTACCCGTTTTTCGCGGCGCTGATGGCCGGTCTATCGGTGTTGCGCGATGACGAAGCGGGCATATCGGAGCTGCTGCACAGCACGCCACTCACGTCGACGGAATACCTCTGGACCAAGTTCGCGGGTGTCGCAGCAGCGTTGCTTATCGCGGTCACCGTGCACGTGCTCATCGTGATCGTGTTTCGAGAGGCCGGTGTGGGTGGTGTCGCGCGGGGACCGTTCGACCTCGCCGCGTACCTGCTGCCTGCAGGCCTTTTCGTGGTGCCAGGCGTGTTGTGGATGGCCGGGATCACGTTCGTGATCGGCGCGCGCACGAAGGCGCCGATGGCGGTCTACGTGATGCCGCTGGCGCTATTCGTGCTGGAGTTCGTCCTGCTCTGGAACTGGCATCCGCGTGGCATCGATCCTACGCTGGATGCGCTGTTGATGGTGGTTGATCCCACGGGTCTCCGTTGGCTGACGCATTCGCTGTTCAGCGACGATCGCGCGATCGCCTGGTACAATTCGGCGCCACTCGCGGTCGATCGTGTCCTCGTGCTGGGGCGCGTCGTCACGATGCTGTTGCCGCTGGGTGCCATTGCGCTGCTGGCGCGCACGAGGACTGGTCGTGCCGCCGTACCTGTGGTTTCCTCGGCATCAGCAGCGGCCGCAACCGCGACCGCGAAGGGGAGGGCGCGCTCATTCGGCAGCCTCGAAAGCCTGTCGATGCGCCGCCGCACGCCCCGGGTACTGCGCGCGACCGCGACGATTCTGATGGCCGAGTTGCGGTCACTGATGCGGCAACCATCGGGCTATCTATTTTCCGTGTTCCTCTTTGCGGTAGTCGCCGAGGTTGGTGGCGCCGAGGCGGATGCATACGGCTCGACGCCAGTGCTTACGGCTGGCGGCATTGCCATCAGTGCCCTACCGGCGGTGACGGTACTCATCTGTCTCTTCCTGTTGTTCGTGATCGTCGAAAGCCTGCATCGCGATCGTGCGACCGGGTTCGACGCGATCGCGTTCAGTAGCCCTGTCCCGACGATCGCGTTCGTGATTGGCCACGCGCTCGCCACGATGGTCTTGGTTGGCGTATTCACCGTCGTGTGCGTCGTCAGTGGCGGCGTCTTGTTGCTGGCGCAGTCCGGGCCAGCGGTATCGTGGTGGCCGCTGGTTCTCGTGTTCGGGGCGGTGCTCGGGCCGACGTACGTGCTCTGGATGGCATTCGTCACGGCAGTGATGACGGCGGTACAGTCGCGCACGATCGCGCTGGCTATTGGATTCGTCGCCCTGCTGTTGACGGCAGCGCAATTCATTCGTGGTTCCATGACGTGGGTGACCAACTGGCCCCTGTGGGGATCGCTGCGCTGGACAGAGTTTGCCCTCTTTCCGTTGGACGGCGAGGCGCTCCTGCTGAATCGGGTGTTGGCGATGGGGCTGGCGCTGGCCCTCTTCGGTGCCGCTCGCCTACTGTTCGTGCGTACCGAACGTGATCCCGTGGCGGCCCGCGCACGTCGTACGCCGGCAGCTGTCGGACGACTCGCCCTGCGCGCATCACCATTGATCGCGTTGCCGCTGTTCACCGGCGCGTTTCTCGCCGTGCGTGTGCGAGACGCCTTCGATGGGCCCGCGGCGGCGCGGGCCGTCGCAGCCTATGAGTCGTCGAATCAGCGCCGATGGGGATCGGAGAGACCAGCCGTGATTCAGCATGTCGACGTGACGGTCGATATCGACCCGGCCCGTCGCACGCTGAATGTCGACGGCATGTATGAGCTGGTCAATCGGACCTCGATCTCGATGACGACGTTGCCGTTCACGGTACCTGCCGCGTTCGGGCGCGTGCACTGGCGCGTGCGCGGTGTGTCGATGAGACCGACCGGCCTCGACGGGATGCACGTTCTCTCGTTGGTGGCGCCGCTCGCACCCGGCGACACGGTACGCGTGGGATTCCGCTACGCGGCCCGCATCAACGACGGTATATCGTGGAACGGCGGACCGGTCGACGCCTTCGTCATGCCGTCGGGGATTCTGGTGTCGACGCATCGCGGTGACTTCCTCCCCATTCCCGGCTATCGCGTGGGAACACCGGTGTCGTTGCAGCCGGTCGGCAACACGGCGCGCGCCGCCGATGCAGCGGATGGTACTGTGGTCAGCCGGTCTGATGGCGACGGGTTGTTCAATCGCGGGTGGGCGTTCACGGCAACCATGCGGGTGCGGGCGCCGAACGCACTGATCATCAACGGGGTCGGGGAGCGAACGGCATCGCTGGCGCTTGATGGCGAGACGGTCACCACGTGGGAGACACGCGAGCCGGTATCAGCACTCAACCTGGTCGGCGCCGCGTATGCGGTGCGCCGCGCCGAGGGCGTGGCGGTGTACCATCATCCGGCGCACACGCGCAATCTCGACGCCATGGTGACCACACTCGCAGCGGCGCGGCGACGCTACTCGGCGTGGTTCTATCCGTATCCGTGGGATGAACTCCGACTGAGCGAGTACGCGGACCTGTCATCGCAGGCGACATCGTATCCCACCAACATCGCGTTCTCCGAAGGACTCGGCTTCCTTGCCACCGATGGTGCGCACGGCGGTCTGGCGTTCGCGGTGACTGCCCACGAGGCGGCCCACCAATGGTGGGGACACCTGCTTACAGCGGGCACCGGGCCCGGCACGGGACTGCTGGTGGAAGGCATGGCCGATTATGCCACGCTATTGCTGTACGAGGCCGAGCGCGGCGAAGCGGCGCGTAAGGCGTACGCGGTGTTGCTCGAGCAGCAGTACTTGGACGGGCGCGTCGGAGCGCGTGAGCGGGCGCTTGTGGACACGCGTGAGGAAGACAGCGCCGATGAGGCAGTGCTGCAGAAGAAGGGGGCTTGGGCGATGTGGATGTTGCACAACAGCCTTGGTGCAGATCATGCATTCGCTGGTCTGCGCGCGTTCATCACCGAGCATCGTGCACCGGGTCGATTCGCGACGCCTGAAGGGCTATTGCGCACGCTGCGATTGCAGGCGCTGGACACGGCGCAGTTCGACGCGCAGGTCGGGCAATGGTTCCGTAGCACGCAGCTGCCCGAGTTCACGCTCCACGATGCACGGTGCGTAGAGGTCGAAGCATCCTGGCGCTGCACGGCGTCGCTGCACAACATCGGAACCGGTGAGGCGCGCGTCGATATCGCGGCGATGCGCGGCGACACCGTCGTGGCCGGAGGTACCGCGCGAGTGAGCGTCGGTGCCGGGAAGGCCGTGCCGGTTCGATGGACGCTACCGCGGCGACCCGATCGTCTGGTGGTCGATCCAGACGTAATGGTTTTGCAGACGCGGCGTGCTCTGGCGGTCGCGGCACCGTGAGATGCGGGATAGGAAATTCAATCGGGGTCGGTCGAGTATCCGCCGGACGCACGGCGCATCGCCGACCACGCGAGGGCCGGCGGGCGCGCAGCGGCCTGACCGCCGCCCGCCGCCGCGCCTCGGTGGATGTCCGGTCGGCGTGCCCCGTGGGCGCCCGGTCGCAGCGGGGACCGATCGGACGCCCCGGTGGGACGGACGCGCTCACCGAACGTCCCCGCGCGTGATCGGGGCGTCGGGGTGAGACGTAGTGAGTCCGGTGGGCTGCGGTGGGTCGTCGCGTGACGCCTGGTCCAGACGGTCCGCCGGTCGCGGGGGGACTCCGCGCGCCGCCCTCGTCGGCCGTCGCCGCGCGGGCGCGGCGGTGCGAGAGGATCTGGTCGATCGCCGACGGGTGCGTGATGCACGCCACGATCCGCATCACGCCGTGGCAGGCCGGGCAGGCGAGGGGATCGACCTCGACGATCGGCTGGAGCAGGGGGGTCGCCCAGCGGCGGGTGACCTCGGACGGCGCCAGCCGAGGCGCGGGGACGATCGCGGGCGGCACCGCCGCCGCCGAAGGCTCCCCCGTGCACCGCATGCCTCGCGGGCGATTGGCAGACCAGCCGTCGTACCGCGTCGTGACGTGCCCCTTGTCGGGGATGTGGACCAGCACCCGAGCGAGGAACTCGAGCGGGTCCACGGTCTCGGTGCCCGCCGTCGGGCCGTCGGGCCGTCGGACGTGTCGGAGCGGTAGGTCACCGCCTTCGTCGTCCGGTCGTACGTGAGTCGCTCGACGGCGATGGGATTCCGGGCGCAGTCTCGCGCGCGCCGGGTCGCGAAGGCGCGGTCATCCTCGGGCACCCACACGGCCGTGTGCCAAGGCATGGTACGTCGATGCGCGCGAGATCGAAATGAAGGTCAAGGAGCTCATTCTACGGGAGCGTTCGAGCGAGGAGTTCGAGAACGAGGTCCGTCGTTTCCTGGTTGAGAAGCAGAAGTGCAGCCAATCGTCCGCGAACAGCGTTGCAGACGCCGAGAAGCATCTGCGGGATCGTCAGGGTGCGTTCGCGCGAGGTGCGAAGGTCCTTGCTGCGGTCATGTCAGTGGACGCGGCGCCGGTGGGCGGCGACGAGGTTTTGACGGAGCAGTTTTCTCGACTCCGCCGACAGGTCGCTATTGCCGAATCGAACTTGAAGAGGGCGAGGAAGCATGCCGAGTCGGGCGAGCGTGCCTTCGAGAATCTCTCGTCCCTGATCCACGAGACTCGGAACATCGGGGAGGCGTGGGAGCGTCTGGGCGAAGTCGAGCGGCGGTCGATCTTCGACCACTGGGTGCTCGCGGTGTACATCGCTGTCGCGCCGATCGAGGGCATGCGCCGCGCAAACCGGAAGACGGCCGTGGTCGTGCTGCGGACCGATCCGTATGCACCCCGCCACTTCGAGGTGCCCAGATCCTACGTGACGATGGGGCCCAGCGCGGCGCGGAGCTCGGCGACGACCGACGGGTCCGACTCGATGCCCAGCCTCGCCTCTAGCGCGGCGGCCGACACGGCGCCGCCCAGCCTGCCGAGCGCCCAGGCCGCATGCGAGCGCACCAGTGGCTCCTCGTCGCCCAGAGCGGCGGCGAGGGGCGCCGCGGCGTCCATGGACCCGCTGTTGCTAACGCCACCGCCACGTTGCGCAAGAACCCGCGCCGCTTGGTGCGTTTGATCGGCGACCCGGCGGAGAACTCTCGCCACGCCTCCACCGACATGGTCATCCAGTCGAGCGGCGACGACTCGGTGAACTGCGGTCTGGAGGCGAATGAACCAGATGTCGCAGGTTCAGAAAATTTACGGTTCCACGGACACACCTCCTGGGAGATGTGTCGGTATGACCGTTTTGAGATTCCGCTCCGTACCGGCCGCAGCACTCGCATCCAACGAGGCTGTAGAAAAAGGTCGTCGCCGCGCCTGATTCTTGCACGGGGTATCCGTAGCGCTGTGCCTCGAATCTGTGCCGTGGACCTCTCGCCCTCGAGCCCTGCATGCCTCGTTATAAGTATATCGACACGAATCCCAAGTTCCTGTCCGTAGACTTGGCTCGGCAACTCCTCCCGGGGACCTTCGAGCACGCGCTGAACCATCTGCTCGACCACGAGCTCGAATTGAGCCGGTTTGACGCCCGGTTTTTGGAACGACGAGACGGGCGCCCCAGCCTACCCGCCCGCGGTGCTGCTCAAGGTCGTACCCTTTACCTACGCGCGTGGGATCGTCAGCAGTCGGGCCATCGGCCGGGCGTGCGGCGAGCATGTCACGTTCATCGCCCGCTGTGGCGATCAGGCGCCGCACTTCACGACGATCGCCCACTTCGTCAGCACGCTCAGCGACGAGATCGCCCACGTGTTCGCGGCGGTCGTCGCGATCTGTGACCGCCAGGGCCTCATCGGCCGCGAGATGTTTGCGATTGATGGCGTGAAGCTCCCGACTAATGCGAGCAGGCAACGCAACGGCTCGCGAGAGGAGTTCGTACGGCAGGCCGAGAAGCTGGAGGCAGCCGCGCAGGTCATGCTGACGCGCCACCGCACGACGGATACACGGCCGCTGGAGCCGGAGCTCGACGCGAAGGACGCCGCACGCGTCGCGCGCTTGCAGCACGATGCCGCCGAGTTGCGCACCTGGCTCACCGCATATCCTGACGAGCGGCGCGGACCGAAGGGCACCCTCCGACAGAGCAATCGTACGGACAATGAGAGTGCGAAGATGGCCACCAGCACAGGCGTCATCCAAGGCTACACGGGCGTGGCCGCCGTCGATGCACACGCGCAGATCATCGTGGTGGCGCACGCCCATGGCACTGGGTCAGAACATGAGTTGTTGGTGCCGATCGTCGACGCGCTGGCGCCAGTGCTCGCGCCGGCGTCGCTCGTGACGGCCAACGCGGGGTATCACAGCGAGGTGGCGTGCCGGCGCCTCGAAGAGCGCGGGATTGACGCGCTCCTCGCGGACAACACAATGCGGCAGCGTGATGAACGCTTCGCGACGCGGGGTCGGCATCAGAAGGCGCCGGCACCGTTGCATGATAAATCTCGGCGCGTCAGCGCGACCAAAGCCACGACGTTTACGCCGCAGGATTTCGTCTACGATCCGGTGGCACGCACGTGTGTCTGTCCGGCGGGGGGTTCTGCAGCGCGTCGCCCGCGGCGGGACGCTCACGGCGGCTGGAAGGAGAGTCGGCTGCGGTCGCCAAGCGCATGAGACACCGAGTGCGATCTGGCGCACCACGACTTCGTGATGCTATATTTGTCTGACAGATGTATTTAGGCTCTCGTTAAAATACAGGTTCGCCATGCCTGAGCCGTTCACGCAGCGCCGTCTCCCTGCGGTGATCGTCGCCGCGTTGTTGACCACGCCGCTTCAGGCGCAAACGGAGGTCGCCGCACCACGCGATCGTTTGCGTTTCGCGGAACTCACGCTCGGCCTGGACGGTCTCGTGCTTCCTGCCACCACGACGCTGGCGGCGGCTGGCGCTGCGGCCCGTACCGTGAGCGTACCGTCGCGCCTCATGCCACGACTGACACTGGGCGGCACACATTTTTGGGGGTGGGCGGAGTTCTACCTCGCGTTCCCGATTCCGTCTGCGGCGATTGGGAGCCGCGGACCGACGGATGCGCGCTGGGGCTCGAACGTCGAAACCGGCGCGCGCATCTACAGTGGCCCGCTGACGGCCGGCACCGTGCGCCCGTTCGCCGCGATCGCGCTCGGGCGTACGTCCGTCCGCGAGCAGCGCGAGGCTGGCGCCGGACCAACAGTGACCAGTCTGCGCGCCCTGCCATCCATCGGCGCATCGTGGGCAGTCGGACGGGTAATCGTCGAAGGTGGTCTGCAATGGCTGGGCGGAGGGACACTGCCGTCGCCGATCGATCGCCAGACCGCTGGCGCATTTGCGATACCGCAGACGGCGTTCTGGTTCGGCGCCAAACGACGACTCGAGACCACCAACAACGCGGAGATGCGTGCGCGCCTGGCGGGCGAATCGGGCGGAGATGCGCTGCTTCGGCGTGAAGGCGTTCCCGGCGGCGCGTTCATTGGTGTCGGACCGACCGCCGCCTGGGCGCTCACCGCGTCGACGCACAATGCGCGTGTCTCGCCTCAGCTTCCAGGGCGCGATCCGAACGCCCGTGCCATCGAGCTCGCCGCCGGCTGGCACTTCAAGTCGGCGAGACTGTCGCTCGCGCTGCCCTACCGCCGTTTCACATCGAGCAACGAAGGGTTCGGCCTCGCGCAGAGTCGCCGACGCGACGCCATCAGCATCGAGGCACTGCGCTTCATCGGCGACTACACCGGCTTCGTTCCGTTCGTAGGTGCGGGTGTAAGCGGGGAGCGGTACACGGTCACCGAACACAACGGCAGACAGTCACCAACGCGCTGGAGTCGATCACACCTCGCACCCGCCGTCGTCGTGGGTTGGGATATCCGTCCGACGCGGCAGGATCGTATCGTTTTGCGCACGAATCTCCGGTACACGCCGGGAACCTCGCTTGATATTCCTGATCGCGGCCGCGTGCAGCTGCCGGCGTTCGAGTTCAACTTCATTCAGCTCATCTGGCACATCTGAGGCCATCCGAGGTGACCATTCGACCGACTACTCGCACACCATTCGCCATTCTTGGCGTCCTGGCAATGCGTCCGATGAGTGGCGCCGAGATCCGCCGCTGGCTCGATGAACGCATCGGAAACTTCTGGCGCGAAAGTTCGGGACAGCTCTATCCCGCCCTCACCGAACTCACAACCCAGAAGCTGGTCCGTTCCTCTCCGCGCGTTCACTTGGGCGCGCGAGGTCGTCCCGCAACCGAGTTTACGATCACCGCCGCCGGACGAGTGGCGCTCACGCGCTGGCTGGAGGCGCCAGTCGCCAGCGAGCCGCGACGGATCGAGCTGCTGCTGAAGCTGTTCCTGGCCGCAGAGGATCCCCGCCAATCGCAGGCCCATCTTGCGCGCTGTCGCGCCGAACAACTTGAACTCCTCTCGCACTACGCGCGGATCGATGAGGAACTCGAGCACCTTGCGGTGGAGCGTCCCGCCGAGTCCGCGAAGTTCCGCGTCACGTTGCGGTACGGAGTCCGTGTCGCGGAAGCGCTGCTGGCGTGGACGGATGAAGCGGCAGGGGTGTTGTCCGCAGGTGCGGCGGCAGAGCTCGCCGTGCCGCGTGCGGAGCGTCGGTAGCGCAGTGCGTCACCGATCTCGCGCCGTACTGGATCCGGCCGAGCATGGGGTCCGAGTCCATGACCTCCCCTGCATGTCACGGGCGCAGGGCATGCAAGAGCAGGGTGACTGGTGGCACGTCATCCTTGCACCGAGAGTGATGGGTGGATCGGCATTTCGAGACTGCGGGCTTGTGTACTCCCCGCAATAGCCATCCACCGCGCACGTTCACTCCGCCGTCGGCACCCGCGAGACCAGCGGGAAACTCGCCGGCGCCCTGATCGACGACACCGCCAGGTCCACATCGAGCATCGGCCAGTACAGATGATCAGCCGTCGGCCACTCGACGGTCGTGATCTGCACGATGGTCGCGGCGCGGAACCACGGAAATTCGTCGAACGGCAGGTGCAGTTCGTCGCCGCCGAGGAGCAGCCAGAACCCATGCCGCGAGACATACGCGACTTCAGCGACCGAAGTGGCGGACCCAGGCATCGCGAATCTCCGGCAGGTAACGTCGAACGATATCCTCGGCCCCGGCAACTTGCCGCGGGGAGAGCCCGGTCACGACGCTGGTGGTGAGGTCCGGCGCGATCCAGAACTCCGCCTCCCCGTCCTGATGCGCCACATGCACGTGCATGCGTGCTTTCTCACGCGAGAAGAAGAAGAGCCGGGACGGCCCTTCACGAAAGGATCGTCGGGGACATGCGCGGAAGCTAGCGCTCCGGGCCGTTCTCCAGCACCACCGCCGCGGTCTGCTGCAGCCCACGCAGCTTCGCCCGCTTCATCGGCGACTTCCGGAACGCCGCACTGAACGCGTCCTGGTCCAGCGCCACGATGTCGCGTGCGAGTGTGAGCGCGTCCTTCCCCGCAACGAACTCCCGCGCCGCAAACGGCGACCCCTCCGCCAGCTCCTGCGAAAACTTCACATTCCACGGACACACCTCCTGGGGGATGTGTCGGTATAACCGTTTTGAGCTTGAGCTCGCCACAGGAATGCTTACGTCAAGACCGGCATAGGGTTAGGGACTTCTTGATGGGATGTTTGCTCGGATTGTGTGCTTGATCATCGGTGTATCCCCGTTTATCCGCTGTCAGCGGAACTTGCGCATTTCAAGGAAACGGGTATCCTGAGTCATGAAAACACGCAGTTCCGCTGACGGCGAAGGAGGCCAATTCCCTGATAGTCCGTCCCTGGATCGCGAGGCGGATGTTCTCCGTGCCGCCCTGGAACTCCTCAGCGCCAGCCTTCCGTCGACATGGAAATTCGAGAGCGACGTACCTGCGGTGAGCCGGGGGGTAGACGCGCAGTTTCGAATCCAGACACCCGACGGACGCGAAATGGTCGCGTTCGTCGAAGCGAAACGACTGCTCAACACCCGGGACGTCCCGGTAGCGCTCGAGCGGCTACGAAAAGCCGCGATAACGGCTGCACAGGGCAAAGTCTCACTGGTCTTGGTCGCCAGATACCTCGCGCCCGCGACGCGCGAACAGATCGTCAGGTCGGGCGCGGGCTACATCGACGCCACGGGCAACCTCTATCTCGCCTGCGATTCCCCCGCGTTGCTTCTGCGCGACCGTGGAGCCGACCAGGATCCGTGGCGGGGGCCTGGGCGTCCACGTGGCACGTTGAAGGGTGCGCCGGCAGCGCGCGTGGTACGTGCCCTGATCGACTTCGCTCCTCCATACAGTGTTCCCGATCTGGCCGAACGAGCTGGCGCATCGACGGGCGCAGCCTACCGCGTCATCGATTTCCTCGACGAACAGAAGCTGGTGGAACGCGCACCGCGTGGACCAATCACGAACGTGCAGTGGCGAGCGATACTGGAGCGATGGAGTGGCGACTACGGCTTCGAACGGTCGAACACCGTTGCGACCTTTCTCGAGCCACGCGGCCTTGAGGCGATGGCGGACCGCCTGCGCGCACGCCCGGATTTGGAGTACGCGATCACGGGATCAATGGCTGCCGAAGCGGTCGCTCCATATGCGCCCGTGCGTCTCGCCATGCTGTATGTCCGCGACATCAACGCTGCCGCGAGCGCGCTCGGTCTGCGCACGACGGTGACAGGAGCCAATGTTGCACTCGCGAGCGGAGACGATGACGTGACATTCGAACGCACGCGTCAGGCGAATGGGCTGCGGTACGTCGCGCTGAGTCAGGCCGCAGCGGATCTGCTGACCGGGCCCGGACGAAATCCGAGCGAAGCCGTCGCCCTGCTGGACTGGATGGAGAGCAATGAAAACGCCTGGCGCCGCTGACATCCTGATTGCAGCGCGCCGCGTGCTGCTTGACGCGATGGATGCGCTTGACGAGCATCGCTCCGCGCTCGTGCTTGTTGGGGCGCAGGCGATCTACCTGCACACTGGCAGCACGCGTGTCGCATTGGCCGAGTCAACCAAGGATTCAGACTTCGCGATTGATCCTCGGAGGCTGCAGAACGAACCGCTGCTCGAGGACGCGATGCGACGTGCAGGATTCACGCACGATCCGTCGACGACACAACCGGGGAGCTGGCTCTCACCACACGGCGTCCCGGTCGACCTGATGGTTCCTGAGCGACTCGCTGGTGCAGGTGGCAGTCGCAGCGGCCGCATTGCACCGCACAGTGATCGAGCGACACGGCGTACGATCGGCCTTGAGGCAGCCGTGATCGACCACGCACCGATGATCATTTCGGCGCTCGATACGGATGACACGCGCCAAACCGAGATGAACGTGGCCGGTCCGGCCGCCCTCCTCGTTGCGAAGCTGCACGAGCTTGGCGAGAGGCAGGCAACACCCGGCCGACTTCTCGACAAGGATGCACACGACGTGTACCGTCTGCTCGTTGCGACTGACAGCGCGACTGTGGCGGCGAGGCTGCGTCAGCTCCGGGAACATGAGCTGTCAGGCGATGTCACGCGCGACGCGTTGGTCTACCTGCAGGAGCTGTTCGCCGCCGGGCCTGAGGCGCTGGGGTCGACGATGGCGGGGCGTGCCGAGCAACTCGTTGGCTCACCGGCGACCGTGCGTGCCTCCTCTTCCGTGCTCGCTGCGGATCTGCTGGCACTCCTCTGAATTTCGACGAGCGAAAGCACACGCGGAGTGCTCGCACACGGCTCATTCCTCGACCCCGGAGGCGGCGTCGCGCGTGCGCGCGTTCGCGACAACGACAGCGGCATTCCGCCGCAACCCCGCCAACTTCGCCCGCTTCATCGGCGACTTCCGGAACGCCGCACTGAACGTTTCCTGATCGAGCGCCAGAATGTCGCGCGCCAGCGTCACGGCATCCTTCCCCGCAACGAACTCCCGCGCCGCAAACGGCGACCCCACCGAAAACGCCTGCGAGAACTTCACATTCCACGGACACACCTCCTGGGAGATGTGTCGGTATAACCGTTTTATGGTCGAGCTCGATACGGGGAGGCGAACGCTTGGCACACGATAGGCGTAGGAACTGCGGTCCGTCGGTCCGGTTCCGGCCACCATCTCACCCCGGCGGGAGCGCAGCATTGTGACCGCCGCCCGTCGCCGCGCCGCGGTAAATGTGCGGACGTTGTGTCCCGTGGGCGCTCGGTCGCCGCGGGGACCGAGCGGACGCCCCGGGGGAACGGCCGCGCACACCGAAGCCCCCGCGTAGTGGCGGGCGTCGGGAGGGCCGTACTCAAGGGGCGCGGCGGTGCGCGAGGATCTGGTCGATCACGGACAGTGGCGTGATCTAGGCGACGAGGCGCAGCACGCCGTGGCAGCTTGGGCATGCGAGGGGGTCGACCTCGACGAGCTGCTGCAACACCGCCGCCGTAAGGCCTTCGCCCACCGGCGAGTGGCCTTTGTCGGCGCCAGTCGGAGCGCGGGGACGATCGCGGGCGGCGTCTCGGCCTCGGCCGGCTCGGCCTGACGGCGCATTCCGGATCGGGA
>Ga0163154_10006620_pt1 | contig 14110 bp, 11 predicted proteins | sample OliLakLV19MP9P1_FD_148649 | JGI IMG/M metagenome (GOLD analysis project Ga0163154, IMG submission 148649) | Freshwater microbial mat bacterial communities from Lake Vanda, McMurdo Dry Valleys, Antarctica - Oligotrophic Lake LV.19.MP9.P1 | ecosystem: Environmental > Aquatic > Freshwater > Lake >... | reverse complement strand
CGCCCGAGCTGCCGCTCTTCCGCCTGAAGACCGGCGACGCGCGGGGCCTCTCGGCGCGCGCGTCGTGCGACCAGGCGATCGCGGGCGATGGGTGCTTCAGCCTCGGGATGCTCGCGCGCTTCGAGGCCTCACTCGCGGGGGACGGGCCTTGGATGTACCCGCGCCTCTTCTGGGAGACCGGCGCGATCGGGCAGGCGCTGTACCTCGAAGCCGAGGCGCTCGGCCTGCGCGCGACCGGCATCGGGTGCTTCTACGACGACACGGTGCACGCTGCGTTCGGCTTGCAGGGCCGCGCCTGGCAGAGCCTCTACCACTTCACGGTCGGCGGCCCGGTCGACGACCCGCGCATCACGACCGAGCCAGCCTACGCCGACTCGCGCGAATGAGCACCGCGCCGAGGTACCCACGGGGGAACCTCGGCGCGGCGCTGATCGCTCGCCGTTGCGCGCGAGGCGCAGCGACGGCGTTGCGTTCAATTGAAGAGAATCGAGACGCCGTTCGTGAAGTTCGACGTCGCTACGCCGCCGATCGCGTCGCGGTGCCAAGTCGTGAAGTTCCAGGTGTCACCCGCGACTACGGTTACGAAGCCCGTCGGGGTCGGGGTCTGCGTCAGATTGATGTCCAGCGAGAACGCGCCCGTCAGGCCCGAGTTCTTGATCTGCCCCGGTCCGACGTATCGGCCGATGGCGCCGCCGAGGCACAGGTTGCCCATGCTGCCGCCCGGGTTCTGCACCAGGCCCTGCGAGCGGCTCGTCAGGAAGTAACCGAACGCGTTGTTCGGCATGCTCGAGGCGTTCAATGTCACGTCGTTGCTGGACGCCGCCGTCAAGCCCGTCGCGCTGATCGTCGACGAGGCACCGGTCGAGTTCGGCACCGCCGGCCCGCAGTACGAGCTGCCGATCATGCCTGCGAGGGGGAAGAGCCGCAGGTCGTCGATGTAGACGCCGCTGCCGGTCGTCGTCGCGTAGAGGTCGATCGCCTCGATGCTCGCGACCTGGTGATTGGTGGTGCCGCTGTACCCGTCGGTCCAGGTGTAGGATGCAAACTGCGCGCCGTCGAAGTAGATCGTCGCGAGGTTGTTGTCGAGGTCGATCTCCTGACGGATCTCGACCCATCGGTCGTAGGGCATGACGACACTGTTGGCGTTGAGGCCGCCGCAGTTGCACGACACGAGGCCGGTCGCGCCGTTGAACACGATCCAGGAGCCCCACTCATAGGGCCCGAAATGCTGGTACTTGTTCATCACCATGTAGTCGAGCTGGCTCGCGAAACCCGTGGGGATGTAGACGTGCCCGACAAAGGCCCAGGCGCCGGTGGTCGGCGGAGTGAACTGGTAAACCGTGTCGGACCCCGGGTTCGGTTGAATCGAGCGCGTACCGCTGAGCGCGAAGCTCGACGACACGACGGTGAACGCTGTGTTGGCACCGTCCCAACCGACCCAGCCTCCCTGGCCCTCCAGGGCGCTGCCGACGGCGTAGGACTCGAAGTTGTCACTCCATGTCTGCGCGGTGGCAGCCGCGGTGAGCAGGAGGGAGAGAGAAGCTGGGGCGAGGACTCGGAGGCAAGAGAGTCGCATGGGTATTCTTTCGTACGAGAGCAGGGCGCTCCCACCTCGGGGGCACCACCCTCGCGATGGTACTCCGAGCGCTCGGGTGCGCCTCCCCTGCGGAAAGGACCGTTCGGGGCCCCCAGTAGGGGTTTCTGGGGAGTCGGGCGCCTCCCGATCAGTGCCGGAAGTGTCGCGCGCCCGTGAATACCATGGGCACGCCGCGCGCGTCACAGGCCGCCACGACGTCGTCGTCGCGCACCGAACCGCCCGGCTGCACGAGCGCGGCGACGCCCGCGTCGATCGCGGCCTCGACGCCGTCGGGGAACGGGAAGAAGGCGTCGGACGCGAGGACCGAGCCCGTCGCGCGGTCGCCCGCCTTGTGCGCGGCGAGGCGCACGGAGTCGACGCGGCTCATCTGGCCCGCTCCGACGCCGACGACCGTGCGGTCGTGGGTCAGGACGATCGCGTTCGACTTCACGTGTTTCGCGATGCGATTCGCAAAGGCGAGCTCGACCTCCTGCGCCGTTGTTGGCTTCTTCTTCGTGACGACCTTGAAGGCCTTTTCCAGCTCGACGGAGAGGTCGCGCTCCTGCAGGAGGAACCCGCCCACGAGCTTCTTCACCTCGAGGTCGCGTGAGTCGCGCGACTCCAGGCCGTAGGGGCCGCACGCCAAGAGGCGCACGCTCTTTCCCCAGCGCGGCTTCTTGGTGAGCAGCTCGTACGCGTCCTCGTCGAACGACGGTGCGATGATCGCTTCGACGAAGCGGTTGCCCTCGACCAAAAAAGTCGCCGCAGCGAGGTCCAATGGCCGCGTGAACGCCAGCACCGAGCCGAACGCGCTGATCGGGTCACCCGACCACGCGCGCTCGAGCGCCGAGCCGATGCTCGGCGCGGCCGCAGCGCCGCAGGCGTTCGTGTGCTTGATGACACACACGAACGGCTCGGCGAATTCCTTCGCGAGCGCGTGTGCCGCGTCGATGTCGACGAGGTTGTTGAACGAGAGCGATTTGCCGTTCAGGACCTCCGCGTGGGCCGCGCAGGGCTCGTCGAGCGGGGTGCGATAGAACGCGGCGCCTTGGTGCGGGTTCTCACCGTAACGCAAGTCGAAGGCTTTCTTGCCCGCGAGCGCGAATGACTCGGGGAAGCGTGAGGCCTCGGCCCCGCGCGGCCGATCTTGCTCCCAGAGCCAGGCCGAGATCGCTGCGTCGTAACGCGCTGTCAGCGCGAACCCCTTCTGCGCGAGGTCGCGGCGCAACTCGTCGGACAGTGCGCATTGGAGCTTGGTCAGCTCGTCCAGCACGCGCCCGTAGTCGTTCGGGTCCGTGACGACCGCGACAAAGCGGTGGTTCTTCGCGGCGGAGCGCACCATGCTGGGCCCGCCGATGTCGATCTGCTCGATCGCGTCGTCGCGCGAGACGCCGGGCTTCGCGGCGGTGGCTTCGAACGGGTAGAGATTGACTACCACCAGGTCGATGCCGGAGATGCCGTGCTCACGCATCGCCGCGACGTGCTCGCGGTTGTCGCGCAGCGCGAGGATCCCGCCATGGATCTTCGGGTGCAGCGTCTTCACGCGGCCGTCCATCATCTCGGGCGAGCCCGTGTGCTGTGAGACCTCCGTCACGGGGATCCCGGCCGTGCGCAGGGCGCGATAGGTGCCGCCGGTCGAGAGCAGCTCGACGCCGAGCTGGGCGAGCTGACGGGCGAAGCCCTCGAGGCCGGACTTGTCCGACACGGAGAGCAAGGCGCGGTGGACGCGCTGGTTCATCGGAGTCTCCGCCCCACGCGGGGCCGAAGGAGCTGTGAGCCGCGCGCGCCGTCCACCCGGACAGTGCGCTCGAGGGCTCGGATCGCGCGCAGTCTAGCGCCCTCGGGCTAAGCGCTGCGATGCCCGAGGGGCGTCAACCACAGGCGGTGTCGATCGGTCTCCGCGATCAGCCCGGATTGCAGCAGCGGGGCCAGGAGGCGCCGCGCCGCGCGGCGACCCATGCGCGCGCAGCGCGCGAGCTCCGACAGTGTCGGCTCGCGGCGCTCGACCAGGACTCGTAAGAGGCGCAGAGCGCGCGGGTCGAGGTCGGCCACGCGCGCCCGCCGCGTCGGACGTCGCTCCAACGCGCGGACCGTGTGCGCCGCGGCCGGGCGGGTCGAGCTGCCGTCGCGCACATACACCCGCAGCTCGCCGTCGATCGTGCGCGCCGCGAAGGGGCGACGTAGGTCGGCGCCGACGCGCAGCTCGACGAGTGTGCGCTCGTGCCAGGCGTGCCGGCGGAATTCGAGCTCGGGGAACGGTTGCACGTGCTCCTTGGCGACGGAGCGCAGCATCAATTCCACGAGGCACGGGTCGGACACCCCGACCGCCTCGCCGGAATCGCGTACGCCAATCCAGAGGCTCCCCCCGCACCCATTCGCGAAGGCCGCCAGGGTCTTGGCGATGCGCTCGGGGCGCGGGAGGCGCTCCTTCCATTCGCACTCGGGCCCTTCGGGCTCATAGGGAAGCAGTTCCTTCACTCTGGACATCCATCGGGCAGAACTATGGTCCATGAGTCAAGGGGACGCAGGTTCTGGATCGAGAATCCGCCCGGTTACCCTGTCGCCATGGGTCTCCGCGCCACCCCCGTGATCTACACCCTGCTGCCGGCGCTCGTCACCGCGTTCGCGCTGCACCTGCTCCTGTCCCACGAGGTGCGTATGGATGCCCTGTGGACGTGGCTGGCCGCGATCAACGTGGTCGTCCTGCCTCTGTGGCTGATCGACAAGGTGCAGGCGAAGCGCAACAACGCGTTCCGGATCCCCGAGAAGACCCTGCACCTCGTCGCGGCGGCGGGCGGCGCGCCGATGTCGCTCGGTGCGATGCACCTCCTGCGCCACAAGACCCAGCACAAGCGGTTCATGTGGATCTACTTGGGCCTCCTGGTGCCATGGGGCGCGGTGGTGTTCTACTGGCTGTCGCGGCCGTGAGGGCCGACCAAGGGCCTATCCGCGCCACGAGCCAGATCGGTCACTCGCGCAGCTCGATCGCCGCGTCGAACGTGCCGCGCCAATCGGTCTTCTCGAGAGCAAGCGCCAGCGTCACGGCGAAATCGCGCTCGACGACGCGTTCGAGCTTCACTTTGTCGTTCCAGATGACCTTGACTGGCTGATCGAGGTCGACGAGCTCGCGCGACAAGCACAGCGTCAGCTTCGAGACGCCTTTGGAAGTGAGGCGCACTTCCTGGCCGACCACCTCCGCGCGCACCATGGCGACCGGCGCTTGGCCCGCCTTGCCGGAGCCGCCTTTGGCCATCGCGTCGATGCGGAGCCAATGGCACCACGGCTGCGCGCTGGTCTGTAAGTGGCGCTCGACGCGTTTGGGGTATGGGTCGCGTGGCTGCTCGGCGAGCCACTCGAGGCCCTCGGAGAGGTGCTGCCAGGTGCTGAAATCGTGCGCACCATCGGCGATCTCCTCGTAGCGCACGGACGCGCCGAGCTCCGTCAACGCCTGCGTGGTCTTGCGCGGTTGCGCGACCGGGCAGACTTTGTCGTTCACGCCATGCAGTACGAATACTGCCAGAGACATGAGATTGGACAGGTACCCGTTTGTCCCCCACGTGACCGCACCCATCGGCGCGATACCCGCGAAGCGATCGGGGCGCGTCAGCCCGAGCTGCCAAGCCCAGAAGCCTGTCTGCGAAAGCCCCGTCACCCAGATCCGATCGAGGTCGACCGCAAAGCGCGAGCCGAGATCGCGAAAGCACGCGTCGAAGACGGCGCTGACCTCGTCTTCTGCGCGTTCGCCCCGCAGGCCGCCTGCGCCGATCTGCTCGACGATCTCGGTGCGCAGGATCAACGCACGCGTGAGGCCCGCCGCGTCGGCCTGGTTGCGGAAGTAGCCGAGGTATCCGGCCTTGCCCTCCTGATCGTCGTTGGCGGCGGCGCCGTGGCCCGGGTCGAGGACGACTGGCGCTGGCGTCTTCGGGTCGTAGTCGGCAGGCACGTCGACGGCGTAGCGGAAGGTGTCATTGCCGACTGTGAAAGTGAAGCCCGTGGTCACCGTACCGAAGCGCTCGAATACCTCGCGCGCCTTGCCCTTGCCGCGGGGCTCGGACTCGCCCTTGGGAAGCAGCGGCCCCTCGCGGAGCGCTTCGACGAGCGAGGCGTGGTCGAACTTCGTACGCCAGGTCTTGGCCAGATCCGTCAGCTTCTTCGCGACTTTCTCGTCACCCGCGAGCGCCTCGGCCAAGTGTGTGCGCAGCTTCGTGGCTTCCGCTCTGGGCAGCTCCGGCAGGGCCTTCTGCGCGAGCGCCGCGCCGATCAACAGCCCGCACGCTCCGACCCGCAGGGCGGCGCGATCAAGCGCGGGTCGTGATCGTTCTCGGTTCATCCCGGAGCTACTACGGCGTGCATCTGGAGGCGACCTGACGCCGTCAGGGTAACACGGCGAACGATTCCAACGCGCGGACGAGAGGCCCTGACCCGCGTGTTGGTTCATCCTCACCGCGGCGCGGCGCGGGCGTCTTCGGTGAGCTTCTTCACCACGCTCGCCACGTCCAATGTCGGCGCCTCGCAGGCGAAATTGCGGCAAAGGTACAGCGTCGCGCGGCCTGCCTGCGAGACCTGCGCTGCCGTGTATGGCGCGAGGCGCGTGATCGACGGCGCTTCGCCGTCGGGGCGCAGCAACGTCACTGCGTTCGGCGCAAAGACGCGGCCTAGAGCGGCGAGCGCCGCGTTCGTGTCCTCCGCCTCTGGATCGCCCGCGACCACCAGCTCGAACGACGGACCGATCAAAAAATCGACCGCCGCGAGGAGCTGTGTGTGCGACGCGGGCTGATCGCCGATCCCGCCGCTGAAGGCGCGCACCGTGAGCGTCGCGAGCTCTTCGAGCTCCGTATCGCCGGTCAAGCGCGCGAGGCGCACGAGGTTGTGCGCGGTGATGGCGTTGCCCGACGGTAGCGCGCCGTCGTAGATCTCCTTGCCGCGCACGATCAGCGCTTCGCCGTCGCGCGGCGAGAGGAAGAATCCGCCCAGCTCGGGGTCGAGGAATTGCCGGATCTGCACGTCGTTCACCTCCAACGCCGCGCGCAACCAGCGTGGGTCCTGGTCGGCCTGGAAGAGCTCCAAAAGGCCATACACGAGGAACGCGTGGTCGTCGAGGAGGCCGGGCAACGCGGCTTCGCCATTGCGCCAACGCTTCAACAGGCGGCCCTCCGGCGTGCGCAGCTCGCGCAGGCAGAAATCCGCTGCGCGTTGCGCCGACGCGATCAGTGCATCGTCGTCGAACGCGCGCCCTGCCGCGGCAAAGGCCGCGATCATCAGGCCGTTCCAATCGGTCAGGACCTTGTCGTCCTTCAGCGGATGGACACGCTGCTCACGAGCGTCGAAGAGGCGCGCTCGCATCGACTCCCAGCGCGCCTCGAGAGCGCTCGGCTCGAGACCGATCTCCACTGCGACGTCCGCCAGCGGCTGCTTCAAGTGCAGGATGTTGCGACCCGTGCGCTGGCCAGAGGCTTCGTCGCGGAAATTGCCTTCCGCGGTGCAGCCGAAGATCCGCCCCGCTAAAGCCGCATCGTCCGCCCCGAGCGCCGCTTCGAGCTCCGCCAACGTCCAGAGGTAGAAGAGGCCCTCTTCGCCTTCGCTGTCCGCGTCCTCGGCGGAGTAGAACCCGCCCTCGGGCGACGTCATGTCGCGCGCGACGTAGGTCAGGATCTCGCGCGCGACGCGCTCGTGTTCGGCGCGGTGCGTGACCTGCCACGCCTCGACGTACGCAAGCGTCGCCAACGCCTGGTCGTAGAGCATCTTCTCGAAGTGCGGAACGAGCCACTCACGGTCCGTCGAGTAGCGATGGATCCCGAAGCCGACGTGGTCGTAGACGCCCCCGAGACGCCAAGCTTGCAACGTGCGCTCGACCATCGCGAGCGCGCTTGCCGAGCCCGTTCGAGCGTGGCGTCGCAGCAGGAACCGCAGGTTGTGTGGCACAGGGAACTTCATCTGCGTGCCGAAGCCGCCGTGCTGCGCGTCGAAGATGGACGCGAGATGAGCCTCCGCGCGCGCGAGTGCTTCCTCGCCGAGCATCGCGCCCGGCGCGCCGGCAGTCATCGCCGCGAGCTCGTCGGTCAACGCCTTGGCGCTCGCAAGGAGGCGCTCGCGATCCTCGCGCCAGGCTCGCTGGACCGCAGGGACGAACTCGAGCATCCCCATGCGTTGTCCACGCGAGGACTTCGGCAAATAGGTCGCCGCGAAAAACGGCTCTCGCTCCGCGGTCAGCAACACCGTCATCGGCCACCCGCCGCTGCCCGTCAACGCCTGCGTCACGGTCATGTAGACGTGGTCGACGTCGGGGCGCTCCTCGCGGTCGACCTTGACGCAGACGAAGGCCGCGTTCATCAGGGCGGCGACCTCGGCATCCTCGAAGCTCTCGTGCTCCATCACGTGACACCAGTGGCACGTCGAATAACCGATCGAGAGGAAGACCGGCAGGTCACGCTCGGCGGCGACTCGGAACGCCTCGTCGCCCCACGGGTACCAGTCCACGGGGTTGCGGGCGTGCTGCTGGAGGTACGGGCTGGCCTCGAAGACGAGGCGATTGAACTCGTCGCCACCGTCGCGCGGCAACGCGGCGATGGCCTCGGCGGCGGGCAGAGGGAGGCGCATGGGCGTGCGGTGTGCTTCGCTCTGAGCCTGCTCGGCCGCGGGACTGGGCGCAGCGGGCGCGATCTCGGCCTGGCGGCAGGAGGCGAGAGGGAGCAGCAGCGAGGTGAGGAGGAGCGGTGACATGGGCCGAGGATTCCTGTGATTGGACCCGATGCCGGGATCCCGCGGCCCCGTGGGCTTGACGATTTGTCACAGGCAGGGTTCTCTTTGGTACTGGCTCGTGGCGCCAACCTCGTGATCCAGGTGGCACGCTCGCGATCCCGCGGGCCAGGGCGCTGCCCCCGCGCGCGTCCTGGCTCCATCACTCCCATCTTCACCTGGCTGCGTTCTGCCTGTAGGTCCCATGCAACTCAACCAACAATTCACCGTCGGCCGTCGAGGGCTCTTCCAGACCATCGGCCTCGCGCTCTGTGTCGCCTCTGCGGAAGCCCAGAGCTTCAACATCGACCTCGGCACGGGCCTCGCAGGCACCGTACCGACGCCGGCCTACGGGGCCGCTGCAACGCAGCCGGGCATGTGGAACGATGTGCCGGCGAACGGCAATCAACCGCTGACCGACCTCTCGGGGGCGGTGACAACCGTCAACATCAACGCGCTGGCGACCGCCAACTTCTACTTCGACAACGTCGGGACATCTGGCGATGACCAGGCGTTGATGGACGACATCCACGACCTGCCCACGACGCTGACGGTGACCGGCCTCGCGCCTGGCTCGTACACGATCTACACATACGCCTGGGCCCCGGACGATCCGATGCACATCACCAACGTCGTCGTCGCGGGTTCGCCGGACCCGCTCCAGGCGTGCGGCGGCTTGTGGCCCGGCGTCCACCAGCTCGGGGTCACGTACGCTCGCCATGCGCTGGTGATCGGCCCAGGGCAGACGGACCTCTTGATCACGTTCTCGCTCGGGGGCGGTCAGTTCGTGTCCGCCAATGGGGTGCAGATCGTTTCCGGCAGTTCGGGCGGCGTGGGCACGAACTACTGCGGCCCCGCGGTCCCGAACTCCACAGGCAGCTCGGGCACGATCAGCGGCACGGGGACGACGATCGTGCTGAACAATGACTTGGGCCTGGTGGCCTCCAACCTGCCGCTGAACGCATTCGGCTACTTCCTCACGAGCCGCACGCAGGGCATCGTCAACCAGCCGGGTGGCAGCCTGGGCGTCCTGTGCCTCGGCGGGCAGATCGGCCGCTACACGGGCCCAGGCCAGATCCAGAACTCGGGCGCGACGGGGTCGTTCTCGTTGCTGCTGAACCTGACCCAGACTCCGACCCCGACCGGATTCGTGGCCGTCGCCGCTGGTGAAACGTGGAACTACCAGACTTGGCACCGCGACGCCGTCGGTGGAGCGGCAGTTTCAAACTTCACGAACGGTCTGAGCGTGATGTTCCAATGACGCAACGCAATCAGCCACTCGACGCGAGCCGCTGACGCGTGTGGTGTTCACGAACGAGGCGACCGGGCACCGCCCGGTCGCCTCGCTCCTTGTAGGAGTGTCTTGACGGCGTTACCGCACGGCCTTCTTCGCGATCAGCTCGTCGAGCATCTTGATGAGGTACGGCGGCGTCACGACGCCCGAGTAACCGCCAAGGAACTCACCCTTCGCAGCCGCGAACATCACGAACGGCAGCATCATCGCGTCCTCGAGCTGCAGCGCGAGGTCCAGGACCTCTTGCTCGGGGTCGTCCGCGTCGGAGGCCAACGCGACGAAGTGCGCCTGGAGCTTCGGCGCGACGTCGGGCCGCGGCACGACACCCTGGACCAGGGTGCGGCATTGGCCTCACAACTCGCGCCCGAACTCGATGAAGAGCAGCTTGCCCTCGGCCTCTGCCTTGGCCTGCGCCTCGGCGAAGGACGTGTGCCAGTCGAGGGTGCCGCGGTCGTCGAAATGGGGGTGGGCGCGCATGGGGTTCTCCTGCCTGGCTCGAGCCGCGGATTGTGGCTCGAAGCCCGCGGCCTGGGCGCGAAACCTCGGGGAATCCGGGTCGTGCAAGGCAGCGCCGTTCGCGGAAGATGACCTGATACCAGTGGCTCGTCCCTGACATCGGCGCAGACATGGGCAACGCTGCTGGCCGCCGTTCTGCGCGATCGAGCGATCGATCTCGTATCGCTTCCCGCGGGTATCCTGCGTCGGCAGATGCGCGAGACCGCCGCGATCCTCACCCTCGACCGCTTCGATACGTCTGACGCCAAGACCGCGCATGGGCTCGTGCGCGGGCCCAGCCGCTACGAGGTGGTCGCGGTGCTCGACAGCGTTTGCGCCGGCCGCGACGCGGGTGACGTGCTCGACGGACACCCGCGCGGGATCCCTGTGCTCGCGTCGCTCGACGCGCTGCTGGAGACCGGCGTACGGCCCACGTGGTGCATTGTCGGCGTCGCGACGTCGGGCGGGGTCCTGCCGGACAGTCTGCGCGCGCCGCTCCTCGCTGCGCTCGCGCGCGGCATCGGCGTCGTCAGCGGCCTGCACGAGCTCTTGGCGGAGGACGCGGATTTCGCCGATGCCGCGGCGCGCGGCGGCGCGCGGATCGTCGACGTCCGGCGGCCCAAGCGCCGCGCCGAGTTGCACTTCTGGAGAGGCGAGATCCAAACGGTGCGCGCGCCGCGCCTCGCGCTCCTCGGGACGGATTGCGCGCTCGGAAAGCGCACGACCAGCCAAGTGCTGGCCGCGGCGCTCCGCGCGCGCGGCGTGACGACCGAGGTCATCTACACCGGGCAAACGGGTTGGCTGCAAGGGTGTGAGTACGGCTTCGTCCTGGATGCCACGCCGAACGACTTCGTGTCGGGCGAGCTCGAGCACGCGATCGTGCGCGCGGACAAAGAGCGCTCGCCGGACCTGATCGTGCTGGAGGGCCAATCGGCGCTGCGCAACCCCGCGGGCCCGTGTGGCGCCGAGCTGATGCTGTCGGGCGGCGCGCGCGGCGTCATCCTCCAACACGCGCCCGCGCGGCGCTGCTTCGAGGACCAGGAGCACCTCGGCAACGTGATCCCATCGCTGGCGTCCGAGCTCGCGCTCGTCGAGCTCTACGGCTCGCGCGTGCTCGGCATCGCGCTCAACCACGAGCACCTCGACGAGTCCGCGCGCGCGGAGGCGCGTGACCGCGTCGCGCGCGAGACTGGCCTGCCCGCCGTGTATCCGCTGCTGCAGCCTCTCGAGCTGCTCCTCGACGCGATCGAGGCCTATATCGCGTCCGAGACCAACCGTTGAAGCTGGTCGCCGTCCACACACGCTCGTTCACGTCGCCGCTCTCGCGCCCGTACGCGATCTCAGGCGGGAGCTGGGACTCCGTGGACATGGTGCTGGTCGAGCTCACGACCGTCACGGGTCAGGTCGGACACGGCCAAGCCTCCCCCGCCGAGGAGGTCACCGGGGAGACCGCTGCATCGGCCGCGCGCGAGCTCGATCCCGCGCAGCTCGATTTCCTGATCGGGCGCGAGGCTGCGCCGCTCGCCTTGTTCGACGCGCTCTGCACCCACGTGCACGGGCCCGCGGCGCGCGCGGCGCTGGACATGGCATTGCACGATCTGTCGGCCCAACGCGCGGGGCTGCCGCTCGTCGAGCAGCTCGGGCGTGTGCACCGCGGACTGCGTACGTCGGTGACGATCGGCGTGAAGTCGCTCGCGGAGACCCTCGCGGAGGCCGATGAGTACCGCGCGCGTGGCCTCTGCCACATCAAGGTCAAGACGGGCGTCGACGTCGAGCTCGACCTGGAGCGCCTCGCGGGGCTGCGTGAACGCTTCGGCCCGTCGCTCGTGCTGCGGGTCGACGCGAACCAGGGTTACGACGTGCCGGCGTTGCGGCGCTTCGTGACTGCGACGGCGAGCCTCGACATCGAGCTGATCGAGCAGCCGCTACCGCCGGCCCTCGACGGAGAGCTGTTGGCGTTTCCCGCCGAGGTGCGGCGCAAGTTCATCGCGGACGAGAGCGTGCACAGCGAGGCCGACCTCGAGCGCCTCAGCGCCCTCGGTGCGCGCCACGGCGCGCCGTTCGGCGGCGTCAACGTCAAGTTGATGAAGTGTGGCGGGCCGACCGCGGCGCTGCGCCTCGCGCGTGCGGTGGAGCGCGCGGGTTTGGCGCTGATGTGGGGCTGCATGGACGAGAGCGTGCTCGGCATCGCGGCGGCGCTGCACACGGCGCTCGCGTCGCGCGCGACGGCGTACCTCGATCTGGACGGCAGCCTCGACCTGGCGGAGGACCCATACGTGGGCGGCTTCACGCTGGATGGTGATCGGATGGAGACCTTGCCCCGGCCCGGCCTCGGCGTCACGGCGTCGGCTGCGCCGACTGACGCCTGGGAGCAACGCCGAGCCTGACCCGGCGCTGCCGATATCACGCGTTCAGTTCGTGTTCGGAGGGGCCCTCGCAGGCCCACGCGCCAGGGATGCGCGCCGGCCAGGGCATATACTGCGGCAATGACCCTTCGCCCGCCCACCGCAGTTCGTGCGGCCGCCGCACTCTGTGCTTTCGTGAGCGTTGCCTGTGGCGGACGTGGCGGCGCGGCCCTCGACCCGTCGTTGATCCATACCGTCGCGCGCGGCGACCTGGTCATCACGGTGCGCGAGCGCGGCGAGATCAAGGCGGCGCACAACACGCGCGTAGCCTCCGAGGTCGAGGGGCGCGCGACGCTGATCCGGCTGGTGCCCGAGGGCACCGTCGTGAAGACGGGGGACATCGTCGCCGAGCTCGATACCAGCGCGCTCGCCGAGAAGCGCGCGACCGAAGAGATCTCGGTCGCGAAGGCCGAGGCCGGCGTGCTGCAAGCGCGCAAGGCCGTCGAGATCATGGAAAAGGAGCTGCGCTCCGAAGAGAGCGCGCGCGAGAGCGAATTCGAGATCGCGCGCCTCCGCGCGCGCAAGCTGCTCGGGCAGCCACGCCTCGACGGATCGCGCAGCGGGTCGATCGATGGCGCTCTGAGCGACTTGCGATCCGATGGGACGAACGCGCGGGTGCTCGACGAGCTGCGCGCGTTGCTCGACGACGACGAGACCGACGCCCTGGAGCCGGGCGCGAACACGGCGCCGGGCATCGGCATCACCGATTCGGGCACCCCTGAGAATGGCACCCCTGAGAATGGCACCCCTGAGAATGGCACCCCTCAGAATGGCACCCCTCAGAATGGCACCCCTCAGAATGGCAACAGGCAGATAGGCGCCGGAGCGACGGTGCAAGGCGACGCGGCGGCGTTGCGTGCCGCGCGCGCGGTCAAACCCGTCTCGGATGACCTGATCGCGCGCATCATCGCGCTCTTCGACGGTGAGGAGAACCTCGCCCTGCAGATGGGCGAGATGGGCAACCAGATCCTGAAGCAGGTGAGCGAGATCAACCTCTCGAGGGCCGACCTGGAGCTCGCGACGGAGACGCTGCGCTACAGCGAGCAGCTCTCAGGTGAGGGCTTTCTGTCACGCGGCGAGCTCAACCGCGACCGCATCGACCACCAGCGGCGGCTCGCCGACATGAGCCTCGCGTGGAGCAACCTGGAGATCCTCGTCACCTACACGCTCCCCGAGGAGCGCATCACGGCCCGCCAGGGCGTCGCCGACGCGGAGCTCGCGCTCGAAAGCCAACGCGCGGTCGCAGAGGCGCGCCGTGTGCGCGAGTCGTCCGAGCTCGCGCGCGCCGAGGCCGAGCTGGAGATCGCGCGCCAGAACCTGAAACGCCTCGAAGAGCAGCTGGTGAAGGGGATCCTGCGCGCGCCGAGCCCGGGCCTCGTCGTCTACGGGCGCTTCGACTGGGACGAGCCCGTCCACGAGGGCCTCGAGGTCCGCGAACGCCAGGAGATCGTGATGCTGCCGGACATCTCCAGCATGGTCGCCGAGCTGCTGGTCCCCGAAGCGCAAGTGGACCTCGTCGCCGCGCAGCAAGGCGCTCGGGTCGTCGTCGACGCGTTCCCCGGGCGCGAGTTCCGCGCGCGGGTCGGCAGCGTGTCGTCGCTGCCC
>Ga0163154_10006618_pt1 | contig 14111 bp, 15 predicted proteins | sample OliLakLV19MP9P1_FD_148649 | JGI IMG/M metagenome (GOLD analysis project Ga0163154, IMG submission 148649) | Freshwater microbial mat bacterial communities from Lake Vanda, McMurdo Dry Valleys, Antarctica - Oligotrophic Lake LV.19.MP9.P1 | ecosystem: Environmental > Aquatic > Freshwater > Lake >... | reverse complement strand
TCGCTTCTCTTAAAAAGCACGCTCAGAAGTTCTTTCGTATTGAGTTCTTTGCTCTTACTCTTGACTGGGCTTCTTAGACTTTTGTCAGTCAATCAGCTTCCACTTAGTCTTTAGGTTATCAAACTCCAGCAGAAGTGCATTTCAAAAAGTCTTAAATTTATGGATGAAATATCATCAATTTAGGTGTCAAATATTCATGGAGCTTTCTATCTTAACTTTGCTTATTTTTTGTCTTGACATTAGGGATCACTATACTTTGCCATTAGCTTCGTTTTTAATAAGTACGTTTACGGATGATTTTAGGACTGGAGTAGTTGGTTCGGCATTTCAAACTGAAGTACTCATAGCTAGTTTAATAATTTGATTAGAATTTGATTAAGCTGGTTTTAGCTGGGACAAAAAGCTGTAATTTTAGCTTTCACTTTGAAAAGTATTGTGGTCTACACTGCGGCGATCGTCAAAGACAAAACATTTTCCCTGCCATAAACTTCGATCGCGCGGAATTTCTTCTAAATATTTGAGAATGCCGCCTTTAAGATGATAGACCTCAGCAAAACCCAACGACATCATATAGGCACTAGCTTTTTCGCATCGAATCCCACCCGTACAAAACATAGCAACTTTTCGATCGAGATTCAGATTCTGTTCTTCTATCTGATTTTCTATCTGATTATCTATATATTGTGGAAATTCACTAAAGCTCTCTAGGTTAGGATTTACAGCACCATTAAAGGTTCCGATTTCAACTTCGTAAATATTGCGGGTATCAATCACAATTACTGAAGGGTCGGAAATTAAAGCATTCCAATCCTGTGGTTCTATATAGGTGCCAACGATTTGATTGGGATTGAGTGCGGGCAGCCCCAGTTTGACAATTTCCGTTTTTAGCCGTACTTTCATCCGTTGAAATGGTATTTGCTCGCAGTAGGATTCTTTATGCTCTAGGGTGTGGAGGCGAGGATCGGAGCGTAGAAAGTTAAGTAAAGCATCAATTCCTTCCCGACTACCGGCAATGGTCGAGTTGATTCCCTCTGGTGCTAAGAGAATCGTCCCTTTAAGTTGATGGCGATCGCAAAACTCTTCTAAAACATTCTGTATTTCTTGATAATCATGGAGAGAAGTAAAATGATAGAAGGCTGCAACTACAAGATTTTGTGCAGAAATTTGCCTTGAAATTGGTTCGGGATGATTATTAACTGTCATGTTTCGATCTTGTGTAGTATCTTTGATAGGTTCTTAATTTTCTCGCTTGTTTTTTGCTTAAATTCTTTAAATTAACTATATTAGATTAATTAAATCATTTTATGACTACTGATGTAGGTTTTGACTGTGCGATCGCGCTAACTGTCACTTTAGCTATAAATGCAATGCAGGCACATCCTGTCGGGATCGAACTAGATGCTTTAATTTCGGGAACTTTAATTTCGGGAATCAGTACCGATACTCGTACTTTAAAAACAGGAGATTTATTCTTTGCGCTATCAGGTGAAAACTTTGATGGACATAGATTTGTAGAACAAGCGATCGCTTTGGGGGCAGTTGCTATTGTTGTGAGTGAGAATTGGTTTAACGAATTTAACAGGACTTTTGAAAATCCTTCTGAAAACACCTCTAAAAGTATTAATGTAAGATTTTTAGTAGTTAAAGATGTATTACGGGCTTATCAAGATTTAGCGTATTGGTGGCGCTCGCAGTGTAAATTACCCATAATTGCGATCACGGGTTCCGCAGGAAAAACTACGACCAAAGAGATGATCGGTCAGCTTTTAAGTTTTTACGGCAGAGTGCATAAGAGTATTGCCAATCATAATAACGATATTGGTGTAGCTCAAACTTTATTGGCGATCGATCCCGCTCTGCATGATTTTGTAGTTGTAGAAATGGGAATGCGCGGAAGAGGAGAAATTGCCCGATTATCGAAAGTAGCTGCTCCTAATGTGACGGTAATTACAAATATTGGCACGGCTCATATTGGTAGGTTGGGTTCTAAGGAAGCGATCGCCCAAGCTAAATGTGAATTACTAGAATATATGCCCAGTGATGGTGTAGCAGTTCTGAATGGGGAAGATAGTTTATTAATGAACACGGCATCTAAGGTTTGGCAGGGAAAAACTTTAACTTATGGATTGGATGCTGGTTTGAATGAATTAGATGTGCAAGGAGAATTAGAAGAAGATAAATTAAGAATAGATGAGCGATCGTGGTATTTACCATTATCAGGTCGGCATAATGCTTTAAACTTTTTAGCAGGATTAGCGGTGGTTAAAGCTTTGGGCTTAGATTGGCATTTAATTAGCGATCGCATTGGCGAATTAGATTTACCCGCAGGAAGGGCGCAGATTTATTATCTCCCTCGTAATATCACAATTTTAGATGAAACCTATAATTCCTCTCCCGAAGCCGCGATCGCTGCCATACATCTACTAGCGCAAACTCCGACTATTAATAGACGTTGGGCGGTTTTAGGAACTATGAAAGAATTAGGAGAACATTCTTCCGAGCTCCATATTCAAGTGGGGAAAACTGTAAAAGATGTAAATATTGATTGTCTTTTAGTGTTGATAGACGATGAATCAGATGCTATTCTCACAGGAGCGGGGACTGATTTTAAGACTGATTTCAAGTATGTAAGTGGAGCTAATACTCGTTCTGAATTAGTTGAAAAACTTCTCAATTTAATTCAAGACGGCGATACAATTCTCTTTAAAGCTTCGCACTCGGTTGGGATGGATGTAGTAGTAAAAGAATTTCGGGCGGGATGCCAGCACAAGTAAGTATTGACTAGAAATATGCTAGAAATTTGCTAGAAATTTACTGCGCGATCGCTTCGGCACCAAAAGAAAATGCTAATTTCTAATCCCATCGCGAAAAGTTTTAGCTGCTTCGAGTCGAGAGTTTTGCGCCATCAAGACGCAGCGTGTCAATAAATCCATATCTAAATTCGCCAGTTCGAGGATTTCGCTTTGGGTAATTGCCTCATAGAGATCGCCACAAAACCGATATAGACTAATCACTCCATTTTGCCAAAACCATACTTCAGGAATCCCCAAGGCTTGGTAACGCTGTAATTTTTTAGGATTGCCACTGGTAAATATTACTTCGATTACTAAATCGAGGATTGGCTTTGATATGCCAAAACAGTAAGATTCATCTGGTTCAACTGAAACTTCACCTTCGCGCTGTTGAGTCATGGAGCCTGTAGGTTCAAATTCGATCCCATTTTCTAGGCAAAAAATACTTAATAAGATGCAGATAAATCGACTAACTGTTTCATGAGCGCGTCCAGGCATAAGGATTTCGATGGTTCCTTGGTAATAAAAAAGGCGAACTCCTGTAGAGTTGGCAAAACCTGTTTGAATTAGCTTAAATTGCTCCCAAGTAATACCTGAATAGATAATACTCCGATCTTCGCTTTGCTCTATTTCGCTGATTGTGTCATTACGGGATCTGGTTTGAATCATGAAAACCTCATCATAAAAAAGAGGAAAGATAAAATATTAGGCAGAAGAGTTACTCAAATTATTGTGTTAATTCTAACAGCCTTTAAGTTTTGGCTTTTTTAATGATGCTAGGGAAGATGTTTTTTGATAGTAGACCCTAAAAGTAAAAGGGGCATAGCCCCTATAATAATTCTTTCAGTTTAGAACGGAATCTTATTTGATGAATAACATCTCTTGATAAGTAGGTAGAGTCCAGAGTTCATCAGCAACTTCACCTTCTAAGCCATCGGCAAAATCTCTAACATTATCCATTAAAGGGCGAATAGTTTTAGCGGAATATTGTAGATGTTCTTCAGGGGTGGCAAAATCATGGGTATGTAAAGCTGAATCCAATTTACTTACGGTATCCATCATCGATTTAACTAAACCTGCAACTTTTTCCGCAGTTTCCTTTTCTAAGTCAATTCCGATTTCCTTGAGTGAAGCGATCGCTCCAGATAGTCTAGTCAAATAAGTAATAGCGGCAGGATAAATAATAGTTTTAGCCATACTAATTACTAACTTTGCTTCTACTTCGATCGAGAGAATATATTGCTCGGTATAGGTTTCAAATCGACTTGCAAGTTCTACAGGTGATAGGACTCCCATTTTTTCAAACAGTTCAATAATATGAGGCTGCTTGAGTACGGGTAAAGCATCGGCAGCAGTGCGAAGATTGGGTAAGCCTCTTTCCGCAGCCAGTTTGTGCCATTCTTCAGAATAACCATTGCCATTAAAGACTACAGCCCCATGCTCATGCATTATCTGCTTTAACACCAAATGAATCGAAGCATTGAGTTCCGTTCCCTTAGCTAGTTCAGCTTCTAAAGCCTCTGCCATCCAGTTTAAGGAATCTGCCAAAATCGTATTCATTGCTACCAGTGGACCTGCTACAGATTGTCCCGATCCTACTGCCCGAAACTCAAAGCGGTTTCCAGTAAAGGCAAAGGGTGATGTGCGATTGCGATCGCCAGGGTCTCGAGGAAATTGAGGTAAAGTATCTACTCCAATATTCATCATGCCCTTAGACTTAGAGCCCGTAACATCGCCTTTACTAATTTGCTCAAACACATCCTCTAACTGCGAACCCAGATATACCGACATAATCGCGGGTGGAGCTTCATTTGCACCCAACCTATGATCGTTACTAGCTGTCGCAATAGCGGCACGCAATAGGGAACCGTACAAATGTACACCTCGAATTACTGCCCCACAAAATACTAAAAACTGAGCGTTGCTATGCGGTGTTTCACCTGGATCTAAAAGATTTCCTTGGGTAGAGTTGCCTACCGACCAGTTAACGTGTTTGCCCGATCCATTAATGCCTTTGAAGGGCTTCTCATGCAGTAAACAGACAAATCCATGCTTTTTAGCAGTATTTCGGAGCAAAGTCATTAATAGTTGTTGGTGATCTGTTGCTACATTGGCAGCTTCAAAAAATGGTGCAATTTCAAACTGACCCGGTGCAACTTCGTTATGTCGGGTTTTAGCAGGTATACCAAGCTTATAAGCTCTTTCTTCCACATCTTGCATGAATACTTGGACTCGTTCTGGAATTGCGCCAAAGTAATGATCGTCAAATTGTTGTCCTTTTGCCGCAGCTTTACCAAATAGAGTTCTACCAGCTAAAAGTAAATCGGGACGGCTATTAGCAAAATTTGCATCTACTAAAAAGTATTCTTGTTCGGCACCACAACTTGAGTTTACGGGTGCAATTTCAGTATTTCCTAATAGTTTTAAAACTTTTGTAGCCGCTTTATTCATAGCTGCATTGGAACGTAGAAGCGGAGTCTTTTTATCTAAAGCTTCACCCGTCCAAGACACAAATACTGTAGGAATACAAAGAGTCGAGCCGTTATCAGTTTCCATAATATAGGCAGGACTGGTGACATCCCAAGCGGTATAGCCTCTTGCTTCAAAAGTAGAACGAATCCCGCCATTTGGGAATGAAGACCCATCAGGTTCACCTTGAACTAACAATTTTCCCGATAATTCTGAAATTACCGAACCATCACTTTGAACCGAGATAAATCCGTCATGCTTTTCGGCGGTGGCATTAGTCAAAGGATAAAAGACGTGAGCATAGTACAATGCACCTTTTGAGGTTGCCCAATCCTTCATGGCGATCGCCACAACATCGGCGATTGAAGCATCAAGAGTTTCACCAGTTTGAATTGTCTTTTTTAACGATCTGAATACAGCTTTAGGAAGACTAGCCTGCATTTTACTCAAACTGAATACATCCTTTGCCCAGAGATCTTCGAGCCGACCTGGAGCATCAAGGCTGACCTTTTGGCGATTTGTAATTCCTCTAATTGTCTGAAGACGCGATTCATTGCTGCTCATTTTATTACCTTAATTATAATTTTAGAGTTTCTTAGTAACGCTAACAATTAATCGATTTGAAAAAAGTTACCCATAGACAAAACTTTAGGTTTTTAGTCTCCTTAAATTCAGTTAGTTCAAATAAAAATTTAGATTAAAACCCTGATTAAGTTTGAGCCAACTTCTGTTCCCAGTGATCCAAAACCGCCTTTAGCTGCTTAGGACGTATAGGTTTAGTCATGTAATCGTGCATACCTGCATTCAAGCACCGACTGCGATCTTCTGGCATTACGGCGGCTGTTAAGGCGATAATTATGGGTGATTCAACTCCAAATCTTTGCAAAATCTCTTTAGTTGTTTCAATCCCATCCATATTCGGCATTTGTACATCCATAAGAATGATGTTATAAAACTTCTGTTCTAAAGCTGCTAATACTTCCAAACCGTCCCCTGCCACATCAACGGCATAACCCATTTTATTTAAGATTCTAACCAAGACTTTTTGATCGACAAAACTATCCTCAGCCAGTAATATGCTCAAGTCTGACTCAGTTTTATGATTCTCAAGTTTTACAAAGCGATCGCCCGCATAACTAGCTGCCGAATTATAAGGAATTTCCACAGGGATACTAAGCGTAAAGGTTGTTCCTTCTCCTAACTCACTCGCAACTTTTAGCTCTCCTCCCAATAGTTGGGCAAAATGCTTACTAATCGAAAGACTTAAACCAGTTTTCTCTCCAGATCCTCTCTGTCCAAAGGGTTCAAAGATTTCATCTATTTCTATACGGGTAATTCCCGCTCCAGTGTCTTCGATTTCAAAGATCAAATGTAATTTTTCAGTCAAAATATCCGAACCAAGGAATGTGTTGAGAGTAATACTGCCTCTTTGTGTAAGCTCGATCGAATTATTTAAAATATTTACTAATATTTGTCTGACCTTGATCTCGTCAGATTGCAGACAAACTGGCACTTCTTCGGCAATTTTAAGTATTAGGTTGAGGTTTTTTTTCTCGGCTTTGGGGCTAAAAATATGTTTTAAATCATTGATCATTTCGCGTAAAACGAATACCTTCTTATCCACTTCCATCTGATGTGACTCAATTTTAGACATTTCTAAGATGTCATTAATTAGGGATAAAAGACGTTTGCCACCTTCATAGATGATCTCTGTATACCCACGTTGCTCTGTTGTTAGCAATTTATCCCAATTCATTAACTGGGAAAATCCTAAAATTGCATTTAGAGGACTGCGAAGTTCGTGGCTAATTCGGGTTAAAAACTCACTTTTAGCTTTAAGAGCCAACTCTGTAGTATCTCTAACTTTTAAGATTTGATCTGTTAATTCTAAATTTTGTTGTTTTAAGTGTTTAATCTTTTGGCTAGATTGGAGGCGATCGCTTACATCACTCAAGAAAATCGAAGTCTGTAAATCTGATAATTCACCATAGTTTGTCAAAAAAATCACAGGAATATCAGGATAGTTAACTTTAAAAGTTTCATAAAACTGTTGAGTTTCTTGCCCTTGTAATTTTCGATCTGGGCTACGAAGCACTACTTGCTCAGATAATCCGTCCGATCCTAATATTTTTTGCTCTAACTCTCTACCTAAAATTACTAGATCGGCAATTTCAATCATCACTTCACTGCATCTAACCTCTTTAACCAAATAGCCTAAGTGCCCCAACAAATCACAGATCCAGCGATCTGAAAAACTGTTGTTGACAATTATGATAGTTGCGATTTTAGAATCCAATTCTGCGCTCATGAATTCATGAATATTGTAGTGGGTTAATTAATCTTACCTAAGTGTTTTGACACTCCTCGTGCTAAAGCACGGGGATTCCTAATTCAACGAGACAACTTACCAGATAGACTTGCATCTATTTGGCAGAGGTTGGACTCATCCAAAGGCGTAGAAATTTCGGTATGCCCTACCGTATTTTTTAATCCAATCGCCAGTATATTCAGTGCAGCATTTAAATCTCTATCTAACACACAGCCACATTTACAAATATGGGTACGGGTACTCAATGTTTTCTTAACCAATGTTCCGCAATTTGAACAGTTTTGACTTGTATAGTGAGGTGGCACTGCAACAGTGACCTTACCAAACACCTTGCCAAAATACTCAATCCAATCCCGAAACATTGACCAGCTTGCATCACTGATACTCTTGGCTAATTTATGATTCTTGACCATATTGCGCACTTGCAAGTCTTCGTAAGCAATCAGGTCGTTAGACCGAACTACGCATCTTGCAGTTTTAACTACAAAATCTTTACGCTGTCTACTGACTTGTAAATGCTTTTTCGCTAATCGCTTAATTGCTTTTCTACGGTTAGCTGAACCCTTTTTACGCTTAGAAACCCTGCGCTGTAACTTTTTGAGTTTGCGTTCAGACTTTCTAAGGTATCTTGGATTTTCAACTGTCTGAGCATTAGAATCAGTATAGAAATGGTTTAATCCAACATCTAAACCGATAGTTTTACAACTAGGTTCTAATTCTTCCCTGCGGTCAACCTCAATACAAAACTGAGCATAGTAACCGTCAGCACGGCGAACCAGTCTAACTCGTTTAATCTGCTCAATCTGATAGAAATTAAGGTCACGTGAACCAACTAATTTCAATCTGCCAATTTTGAAACCATCGGTCAAAGTTAGATATTTCCGATCCTCAGAAAGTTTCCATCCAGCTTGTTTATATTCAACTGAATTACCACGCTTCTTGAATTTAGGAAATCCTTTCTTACCTGATACTTGCTTTTTGCAGTTGTCATAGAACCTAGAAATACTAGACCATGCCCTCTCAGAGCGTGACTGTCTTGCTTGAGAACCTAACTTCTTCGCGAAGTCAAATTCTTTTGCCAGCACAGCCATCTGCTTATTGAGGTCGTAGCCATTCACTTTCTCATTATCCATCCAGTACCGCAAAGCTTTGTTACGACAAAACAGAGCAGTCCGAATTGCCTTATCTATTGATGCGTACTGCTCTGCCTTACCTTTTAACTTAGCTTCTAGGACTAACATGGTTAAATTAAATCTTAGGTAGCTTATTCTAAAATAAGATTGGCTCTACTGGTTGTTAAATCAGAATATAAAGTCGTCCTGAAGGACGAGGTTTTAAACCTAATTTTCCGATAAACGTCTCTTGTGAGTTAAAATGACCAGCTTATAGCAAGAGTTTCAAGCTATAACTTATCCGAGATGTTTGTAGTGCTTTAACATATTTACGTCCTTTCAGCCGTCAACTCACATATAGCGTTTAGCAAATAGTGGAATTCAATAATCTTGCGAGAAGTTTGAAATTAATTATAAGTTGAGTTCTGTGGGGGCTATACCCCAATGAAGGGATTTCGCCTCTTAGCTACTTCTTCCATAATATCTATTCTGAAAGGAGTAGCTAAGGATATGTAAGCCCTCAATCACTAAACTAAGAACTAATCATAGTCATAGGTGATTCCTTTGTAGGCTGTTCCCCTGAATCAACTCTAGTTTTCTCTAGGGCGATCGCAAATACTAATAAGCCAAATATCGGTTTTGCCAACACATCGGCGATCGTATAACCAATCTGAACCCCTACATCTGCCGTTGCTCCTGTGATTCCCAACATCGGTAAAAGGTAAGCGATCGGATATACGCCCCAAGAGAATAATAGTAGCAAGCGCATATTTTTGACCAAGGTTTGTACGCCTGCAGGCTGACGCACCAAGGATTTAGAGAGTTCGATCCATAATACATAGAGAATGTATGCGAAGGGAACCGTACTTACTGCACCCCAAACAATACGAGTATTTAAATCCGTAGAGATTTCACCAGGATAGCCTGTGCCAATCATTAAAATTGCTGCAACCACCAATTTAATTAGTAAAGGTCGGGCTTCCATACCAGGTAAAGCCAACACCGCTACAGTTTCAACTAAGAGTAAAGGTACAGTTAAGAGCCAATCCACATAGCGATAGGCATCGTTAAATGGCACGCCCGTGAGTGTGTAATTTCCACTTTGCAAACTGTAAGCAGCTTCCCAACTACCAAAAATGCGATAATAATGATAGCCCGCAATGCTGACCACCAGAGCAGATACTATCAAAGCGAGCTGATATTTTTGTCCAACTTGTCCGCGCACACTAAAGAAGAACAAAGCTGCTGCAAACATAGTAGCGATCGCAAAAGAGAAAGCGTTGTAAACCAGATTGTACTGACTAGATGACAAGAAATCTACCTTAGATACAGTCTCTGGTAAATTTGATTGTGCGATCAGGGCAAAATCTGTAATTAAAGAAATGCTCATAATTAAAATTCCCAAAAGGTGATAATGTAACCCGAAATCAATTTTTCATGACTTAGCTATTGACGTTTGGCGAGGATCGTAAATTCGATCCTGCTCAGTGAAGGGAACATTTAGTGGGTTAGCTATTTCCCTATGTTTAAACCTTGTATGAAAATAAATGTAATAGAACTCTCTCTCTTTGTTATTAATTACTCCCTATTACAGGGAAAAATCAGCAATCTTAGAAGTGCGGGAGAGAAGCCCCCAGCCCCAGTAAAGACGACCACATTTTTGGCTTGGGGAGTAAGTAAAACTCAGACAGTTACATTTTCGACTAATTTCAAGCGATCGCCATCCTGCATAAGAGAGATTTGTCTACTATACTTTGACGGGGGTAAGACTTTATTTTAGGGAACATATAAAATGGAGATAGTATAGGACTACCCATTGAGGAGACATTGATTCAACTAACCTTTACAACTGAAGATGAAGATAAAGATGAAGACATAGAGTAACTGCATTACGAGCGGTTTCATCATCCTCACCCGCGAGTACAGAGAAAATGGCGGGAGTATACCTAAAAAGCCAAGGTTATCCACATTAGAAAATAACAAAAATAATTCGCGTCACAGAACCAACCTTGTTGAATTATTTACAAGATTACGTCTTGTATAAGTTAAAAATAACTAGCTTATAATTGGAGTTTAGACTAAAAACTGTTATTACCAGTCAAGAAAAGTGGTCAGCCATAGTAGACAGACCACTTAATGATGGAAGCTGATAATTGATAACCTATCAACTTCATTATGAACAGTTTGGAGAAAATCGAGAAATTTCGCAAGCAAACATATCAAATATTAGGAAATGCAAGAGGTGCCCTTTAATGGACTCAGTATTGACAACACGGCAAATCACCTCTTTTGTAGAGCTATCCTTAAGCCCAGTATTTCGCCGAAAATGGTCGAGTATCTACGAAGCCCCTCAAGATGACCGAGACAAACGCTGATGCAAGAATACGTGAAACATATTCCTGATACAGAAGACATCGTGCTCGCAGGAGACCATACAGCGTGCTTATGCAAAGATACTACAAGATCGTACTTACGAACATCAGCCAACAACAATCTCAGGAGCCAAACCCATAACGGTCGGACAGGGATATAGTACGATTACTTGGATACCTGAGTCTGAAGGAAGTTGGGCTTTACCATTACTGCATGAGCGCATCAGCAGCCTTGGATCGAGAAAGCCGCAAATCAATTACGCCAAGTCTGCGCTGAAATCTCAGGTCAAGTTCTATTTTTAGGGGATGGAGAGTATGGCAGTGCCCCATTTCTTAAACAAACTGCAGACATTAACTGTAACAAGTTACTCAGCTAACCGAGTTCTATACCATGCTCCAGAAGCATACCAAGGAAAGGGTAGACCATCTAAGCATGGTCAGAAGTTCAGCCTCAAAAGCGAGGATACTTGGGATCTTGCTCAAGCAGAGATCACGACCCAAACCCCTAAATTAGGTCGATTGCGAGTACGGCAATGGGACTCCCTTCACTTCAAGCAAGCTCCAGATCAGCCCTTTGTCCTCATTCTTGTAGAGCGTCTGGATGAACTCAACTCCAATCCTTTATGGTTGATTTGGCTTGAAAAAGACCAGCCTATACTAGATCAAATTTGGCAAAAATATCTCCGTCGTTTCGCGATTGAGCATTGGTATCGTTTTGTCCGTCAACGTCTCCATTGGACTGTGCCTCAACTGTCTACGACGAAACAGATGGAAACTTGGTCAGACCTGATGCCATTGATTACTTGGCAATTATGGTTAGCTCGCAATGTTGTTGAGGATACTCCTTTACCTTGGCAGAAATCCATGACCAAATTGACTCCTGGTCGAATCGCAAATTCTTTTGCCGCACTTTTAGTCAGGATTGCTTCTCCTGCTTCTCATCCTAAACCTCGTGGAAAGTCTCCTGGTTAACCTTTGGGGAAACTTAGAAGCAAACGTCCTTACTATCCAACGGTCAAAAAAGGGTTTTCTAAGAAAAAGAAAGTGCCTGAAGACATCGCCTCATAGATAATTTTCAGATTTACGAACTTATCCTGTCAGTTTTTAACTAGCGGGAGATTTCCTGCTAGAGGTACTTATTAGTCTAAACTCCAGTAGTGAGGGAGATGTGATTAATTCTTGTACGATTTTGACTGTTGCGGCTAACGAGCTTCCTCAACCAATTCACGATAGGATGCCTGTTATTTTGCAATCCAAGGATTATGATGTTTGGTTGGATCGGAGTGTTGTTAGGGGCGATCGCTTGCAACCATTACTTAAGCCATTACCATCGGAATTGATGGAATCTCGCGCTGTTGGTAAAATAGTAAACAGCCCGAAAAACGATACTCCAGAATGCCTGCAACCTTTATTAATCTGACGATAATTTCTGACTCTCAAACTTGGCTTTATGTTTTGCTCTGCGCTTCTCCCAGTTCTCAATTTCAGACTCTGGGATGCTAAATCCCCCTGCGTCTTTGAGCAGTAGAGATTTAGCATTCACAATAAGAATTTACCGATTTAGAAGATGAGCGATCGCTTATAGGGGGGGGTTTACTATTCCCCCTTTGCGATAGGTTGCCCCAAAAATACCTCATTCAGCTAGCGCAGATCCCGCCCAAAAGGTAAAAGGGCTAATGGAGCCAATTTAATATGCTGCCACGCAAAAGGAATGCCAATTATCGAGATAAATAAAGGAATAGCAATGGTAATGTGAGCTATGGCGATCGCCCACCCAAACAATACCAGCCAGATAATATTTAATATTAGACTTAGTGGATTATTGGCAAAACGAGACTCCACTAGCTCCTTGCCAAAAGGTGTCATTACCGCTGCCCCAAGTTTTATCAATTGCATTCCGAAAGGAATACCAATGATGCTGAGGCAAAGAAGCAAGCCTCCAAAAATATAAGCAATACCTGTGATAAATCCTCCACAGATCAGCCAGAGAATATTTAAAATTAAGCTCATTTTTTATGCTCTATAGAATATTTCAAACCAAGCCTGCGATCGCTATTCATATACTTCTTTCACACCCCATCTCCAACTATATCCAAAAATAGATAATCGCTGTAACCACGGAATATCTCAATGATTAAGACTAAAATCTTGACCCGTTGCTTTATTCATCAGGGCTCTCCATCGCATTACGATGATCTTGGTCAAAGCGGTTCTGGAGATCGGAAAGCGAGGCTATCATCTCTACCTTTGGCATTTTTTCATTGCCAAATAGCTGCTGCTCGCCGAAGAAAACAATGGCATAGGTGTTGTCATCATCAAGATCAAATTGAATAATGAAAGTCTGGTTGTCTTCTCTTATGCAAGATGGGAATACCTTTCTGCCATAGAGTGGATGTTCTGGAGCGATTCGCTCACGGAGATATTCGATGTATTTATCGGATACCTACAGAGGTAACATAGTCCACGGAAACTTTACCTCAAGATTTGACATTTCATTATCTGTCACTATTATTCTATCAACAAATTCTTTCCCAGCTATTTCAGCATCTCTAGGGCTAGCATAACCAGATTGATTAGTCTCTTCCTCTCCTCCATGAATAGAGCGACATTGGAACTGGTAATCCCCATCACCTTCCAAAACTTCAATAAGGTGATCCCGATACAAGCTTTTTTTTAGGAGAATATCTTCAGGAAGATTTTGCATAAATTAGGAATAGATTTCGTCTTTTAGAGTTACTGGTTAAGTAGATATTATACGGAAAGTTTGTGATTACTATTTCAGGTCGCTACAGCTATCAGAATGAATTTACACGATGCGATCGCAGCTATATAGAAATTAACTGTAACAACTCAGGTCAAAAAGAATTCAGACAAAAAGAGGATCATTGCGAAAGATATTTGTAAGAGCCCCCAATATACTAAGCCCTTGCTTTTTGAGAGTAGAAATATACCCACGAATTCGAGCAAAAGCACAAGCCCCAGATTCTGAGCGGAATCCACCTGAAATCTTCTGCTTAAGCTTAGTCATTCTAATATC
>Ga0163154_10006617_pt1 | contig 14112 bp, 18 predicted proteins | sample OliLakLV19MP9P1_FD_148649 | JGI IMG/M metagenome (GOLD analysis project Ga0163154, IMG submission 148649) | Freshwater microbial mat bacterial communities from Lake Vanda, McMurdo Dry Valleys, Antarctica - Oligotrophic Lake LV.19.MP9.P1 | ecosystem: Environmental > Aquatic > Freshwater > Lake >... | reverse complement strand
CCAAATCCCCGCGTCGGTGACCACCCCGCCCGACCCCACCGCTGCGTCGGTGACCACCGCAGCGGCCGGGTCCCTGGCTCGTGATCCCGGACCGACGACCGCCGCCACCGTTGCCTCGGCGGCCGACCGGCTGGCCGGGCCGGTGCCCGACGACGAGATCGCGCTGGCCTTCACCGTCGCGGTGCCGGCCGAGCAGAACGTGGACGCGGCCGTCGCGTCAGCGATCCTCGGCGTCACCGACCGGCGGTACGCCACAGTCACCCTCAGCGCCGATGCATCCGCCGACGACCCGGGTACTCCTGGGTCGTCGACCTGATTGAAGGAGGAGCCAACGTTGGCTAGCTGCGAATGCTGCGACGACCCGGAACCGGGCGAGTTCCGACTGTTAATTTTCATCGCCATCCTGGCCCTGGTGACCGGCTCGGTGGTACTGCTGCGGCCGTGGTTCGCGGCCGCCCTGACCTGGCTGCGTGAGCAGGACTTGCTGGTGCCGGCGGCGGAATCGGCGTCGCGGTTGCCCGGTGATGTTGGTGTCACGTGGCTGACTCTGGGTATCGGCTTCGGTGTTCTGGTTGCGGCGGCGTGGTTGGTCGTTCAGGTGCTGCGCCTGCTGGGTGTGCGAAAGACCTGACGCTCACCCGGCTATGCCCAGGCTATGCCCGGGTGGGTGAGCGTCAGGTCAGGATGTGTTCGCTCAGGTCAGGGGGCGGGGGTGAGCTCCTGGCCATTGACCGTGTTGCTGATGCCGAACCGGGAACTGTCCGAACCGGTACGCCCGGCCTCATCGGTGACGATGGCCGTAACGGTGAGGGTCTTCTGGTCCTTGGCCAGTTCCACGGAGCCACCAACCACCCAGTCGGCGGTCGTCAGTACCTTGCCCCTGCGGTTGGCCTCGCTGCCTACGATATTGAACAGCGGGGCGAGGTTTTGACCGGCGGGGATGAGGTTTCCATTGGGCTGACGAAGCGGGGCGTCGAAGGTCATGACCAGGCCCGGGAAGTTTCGGTTGGGCCCAGCCGTGGCTATGGAGGCCGCGTCGAGGATCGAGCCGAAGGCATTGACCTCGCCAGGTCCATTGCCGGGGCCGTTCTCGCTGACGCCAATGCCGGCGCCAGTGCGGTCCAGTGCGCTTACTTCAATGAAGAAGAGCGATCCGGCGGGGTTGACCGGGGTACCGAGGGGTCCGGTAGCGATGCGGCTCTTCTCGCGGGGACCAGACAACGTGACGCGGGGGCCGTCGCGGTCGTCGCGATTGTCGCCGAGGACGACGCCGGGCGGTGGGGTGAGCGCCTGCCCGGAGGCGGGGCCGTCGCGGTCCACCCGGACCTTGACCTCGTCCTTGCCTACCCTGCCGTTGTCGTCGGTGACCGTTGAGGTGATGGTGAACTTGTCGATGCTGGCAGGAATGGACTCCAGGACGTGCCAGCCCGCCCATACGGTGACGCCCGGTCCCGGGGTGTCGTCGGTGCCAGCGATGTTGAACAAAGTCGCGAGGTTGGTGTTGGCGGGGATGATTCCACCGTCAGGCGTGATCAAGTCGATGTCGGTGCGGACGTCCAGGCCCGGGTAGTTGGGGTTGGACGCGCCCAGCAGTTCGGGGTTACGAATGTCGAGGGATTCGTTGACTAAGATCGGGACGTCATCGCGGGTGATGGCCTCGACGTTGATGACGAAGCCTGACCCCTCGAATGTGCCCGCGCCCACCACACCGGTGCCCGGGGCGACGGACTTGCTCGGGGCAGTGAGGTTGACCGTGGGGCCTTTACCGTTGTTGGGGCCGTGTGCGTTGGCGGGCCCAGCGCCAGCGAGTGCCAGGGCCACGGACGCGCTGGCCACGAGCAGCGCGACGGCCGTCCGCTGCCGAGGTCCGAAGATGGTCGTGGTGATAGGGGATCGCATGCTGATGTCCTTTGCTTGTCGGGTCGGAACGCTGACGACGGGGATACGCCACGACCACGCCCACACATTCAGCCGGCGCCCAGGACGCTGCGGATGAACGGTTGCTGCCCGCCCGTCGTATCTCCTTCGCCACACATCGATCTGACGGCGTAGAGAGGCGGTATCTGGTGCGACTTACGCTGCGTTCCGTACCGATGGCCGGGCGCCTGGACGACGACGCCGTCCTGCGCGCCGCATATGACGAGCACGCCGCCGAACTGCTCGGGTTCGCGGGCCGCAGCCTGGGTGACGGTGGCCTCGCGGAGGAGGCAGTCCAGGAGACCTTCGTCCGCGCCTGGAGAGCGGCCGGACGCTTCGACCCTCAGCTCGGGTCTTTGCGGACGTGGTTGTACGCGATCTGCCGCAACGTGGTGATCGACGTGTCGCGGGCCCGGTCACGGCGCCCACTGGTCGGGCTGCCGGACGTGCAGACCGAGGATCCGGTGGCTGCGGCCACACTGGACCGGCTGTTGGTCTCCTTCCAGGTCGAGGAGGCCCTGCGCCGTCTGACCGAGCCGCACCGGGTCGCCCTCGTCGAGGTCTACCTGCGCGGTCGCCCGGCTCGTGAGGTCGGTCTCGCGCTCGGTGTGCCGGAGGCGACGGTTCGCACCCGGGTGTTCTACGGGCTCAAGGCCTTGCGCGTGGTGCTCGACGAGATGGGATGGGTCGATGACGAGTGACGACTGCCGCCCTTGGCGGTCTCAGCTGGGGATGCTGGCAGGTGGATTGCTCGACGACCACGAGCAGCTCGCGCTGGAGGCCCATCTCGACGGCTGCGCCCAGTGCCGCGCCGAACTCGCCGAGATCGCTCCGGTGGCACGCCTGCTTTCGCTTGCGGACCCCGACCGGGTGGCGGACCGCACCGTGCCCAGTACCCGGTTCACATTGCAGGTTCTCGGCGCAGTGGCCGGTGAACGGCGTGCCCGCAAACGGCGTCGGCTCGCGCAGGTGGCTGCCAGCGTGGCCGTCGCGGCGGCCTTCGCCCTCGGGTTCTTCGTGCTGACCGCACCAGGCCCGGGTCGCCTCGTGGAGTTCACCCAGGCACCGCCAGGGGTCACGGCGGCGGTAGAACTGGAGGATCGCCCGTGGGGCACCCAGGTTGAGCTCACGGTGGCGGGTCTCGATGACGGGATCGAGCACGCCCTGTGGCTGGAGCGATCCGATGGCAGCCGCGTCCGGGCGGGCACCTTCACCGCCGATGGCGCCCGCACCTTGCGGGTGACGATGGCAGCGTCCCTCTCCACCGGAGACGTCGTAGCGGTCGGCATCAACGATGTCACCGGCAACCTGGTTCTGCGTTCGCAGAGCTAGCCAAACTGGCTGGTGGTACTCCGGAGGCAGCAAGGTAGGGTTGGATACTGCAGAATGGTAGTGTTTGGATCTGCAATTAGGTAGGGTAGAAACTTGGACTACCGTTTCCAGGGTCATCGACGGCGAGCTCGACCGGCTGCTGAGAGACCTACCCGCAGTAGCAGTTGAGGGGCCGAAGGGAGTCGGCAAGACTGCGACGGCGATGCGGCGGGCGACCCGGACCATACGTCTCGACTATCCTGACGAGGTCGAGCTGATGCGGGCCGATCCGAGTATCACGGGTTCGGCCGTCCCCACCTTGCTCATCGACGAATGGCAGCGTTACCCCCCGGTCTGGGATGAGGTGCGTCGCGCCGTTGACGAGGGGGCAGCGGGCGGCTCCTATCTGCTGACCGGGAGCGCCGCGCCTGCCGGAGCACCCGTGCACTCAGGTGCCGGGCGGATCGTCAGCCTTCGGATGCGGCCGCTGTCACTGGCTGAACGCGCTCTAGGTGACTGGTGTCTTATCGATGTGGTGGCGTTGCAGACCAACGACGCCGACGGCGAGACGACGTTGACCGTCCCACGCGCCGCGCTCGACCTGCTGGCCCAGATCCTGGGCACATGAGCAAAGGCCGGGGCGTGTCGATCGTGCCGTCCACGGCCGAGCTGACCACCCAGCAGGCAGCCGACATGCTCAACGTGTCCAGACCCTTCCTCATCGGCCTGCTGAGCGCCGGTGAGATTCCGTACCGCACCGTCGGTAGCCACCGCCGCATCACGGCAGAGGATCTACTGGCCTACAAGGACGACGACGACCGTCGTCGTCGAGCGGCGGCTGACGAACTCACCGCGCTGGCGCAGGAGACGGAGCTGCTCTGAGGTGCCGTTCACCGCGGTGTACGACGCCTGCGTGCTCTACCCGAGCACACTGCGGGATCTTCTGATCAGGATCGCGCAGACCGGTCTGGTGCAGGCCCGCTGGACGAACGAGATCCTTGACGAGGTCTTCGCCAGCCTTGTCCGGCAACGACCCGACCTGGATCCGAAGAAGCTGGCCCGCACCCGGGAGCTGATGTCCGGCGCGATCCGCGACGCCCTCATCGTCAATTACCAGGATCTCGTGCCGGTGCTGCACCTGCCCGACGCCAAAGACAAGGCACGTGCTGGCGGCAGCGATCCGAGCCAGGGCACAGCTGATAGTCACGCACAATCTCCGGGACTTCCCCGACGACCGCTTGACGCCGTGGGACGTCCGCGCAGTCAGTCCCGACGACTTCGTGCTCGCGCAGATCGACCTCGATAAGGAGGTCGTCTACGCCGAGGTCACGCGCATCGCGGACTCGATGCGCAAGCCGGCCGCGACCGTCGAGGACGTCCTGCTGCGCCTCGAACGCGACGGCCTGATCGCCTCCGTGGCGACCCTGCGAGATTAGAACCGGTCACGCCAAAACTGGCGCAACGACGTAGGCCTAGTCCGGCGCCCGCACCGTCGGACAGGTCGGGTGAGGCCACACAGGACCGATGCGCAGGACTCACCGAACTCGCGGGTGCGGGATCGGCCGGCGGAGCAGATCGAGGTGCCCCGGTGATGGTGGAACCGGTGCTACCGCCTGACCCGGACTCCACCAACCCGGCGCTACCGTGACCTATGGCCACCAACGTCCTCGGCGGCGACCTCGTGATCTGCGGCACCGACCCGATGACAGGCTGGACGCGCAGCGGTTGCTGCGAGACCGGACCGGACGACGTCGGCACCCACACCGTCTGCTCGGTGGTGACGGCGGAGTTCCTCACCTTCTCGGCCTCGCGCGGCAACGACCTGACCCGTCCGGGGCCGTCGTTCCCCGGCCTGGTCCCCGGCGACCGGTGGTGCCTGTGCGCCTCGCGCTGGCAAGAGGCGCTCGTCGCGGGGCTGGCGCCGCCGGTGGTTCTGGCGGGCTGTGACATCGGGTCGCTGCGACTGGTGTCGCTAGAGGATCTGCAGGCGCACGCCATCGAGTGAGCTGCCGCGACGCAGGCGATGTCTGGGATCCTGACGCGCGTCGTCGGCGGACGCCAACGTGGAGATCGGAGGCAACGGTGGCCAAGACCTCAGCCCGCCGCGGCGGAGCACCAGGCGGTGGGCCAGACCCGACCTTTCCCTTCATGGGCGCCGAGGAGGCCTCAACCGTCCGCTCGCTCGCTCAGCGGGCCTGTGCCGAAGCCGGTGTCGAGGTAGTCATCCACGCCGGTCACCTGGTAGGGCTGGGAGGGGCGGAGGCCGGCCTGCGCAATCTGATGACCGAGTGCCGGCATGCCCCGGGCGGGCGACGCGACTGGCCCGAGGTGGTCAACCGTCACGTCCAGGCGCTGGTGGCCGTGACCGCCGCCCCGCATCCCCTGGACGGGATGAGTCGCGACAAGGGGCTGTCCCGGACGTACCTGCGAGTCATCACCGCCCCGGCGCCCGCCGCGCTCGCACCACACATCACCTACGCCCGCTCGCCGGCCGCCGGGCTCATCGAGACGCTCGTCGTCGACACCACCAACGCCCTGATCACGCTCACCGACGCCGACCTCTCCCGATGGGGAGCCGAGGCGACCAGGACCGCCGGGGAGACGAACCTGCGACGGGCACAGATCGATGCGGCGGACGAGCTGTCGCTGGGTGACGGCGTCACCATCCGGCTCGTCCGGGGTGGCACCCATACCGCCAGCTTGGTCTTGGTTCTCACGGACCTGCTCAGCCGGCTCGACCGCCATCGCGAGCATCCCGACGGGGTCCTCGTGGGCGTGCCCTTCCGGAATGTCCTGGCGATCCATCCGCTGGCGGGGCCCGAGGCCGCCCTAGCGCTCACCAAGCTGGCCGGCTTCACCCGCCTGGCCTACGACAACGAGTCGGGTCCGGTGTCACCTGCCGCCTATTGGTGGCGTGACGGCACGATGCGCCTGGTGTGCCTGATGGACGAGGGTGGCCGCACAACGGTGACCGACGATGAGGAGTTCGAGGACCTGCTTCGCCGGCTGGCGGCGCGGGGGCGATGAAGGAGCCTGCATGACGGTCACAAACGATTCGACGCCGCCGTCCGGGTTCGGCGTGGACATCGGAGGGTCGGGCGTCAAGGCCGCCCCCGTGGACCTGCAGGCCGGCGCGTTCAGCCATGAGCGGCTGAGGATCCCGACCCCGTCTCCCTCCATGCCCGCCGCGGTGGCCACCGTGGTGCGTGACGTGGTGACGCACTTCGGTTCGGCGTCCGGAGACGGGCCGATTGGGGTCACTTTTCCCGCCGTGATCCAGAACGGGGTGGCGAGGACCGCCGCCAACGTCGACGCCAGCTGGATCGGCACGGACGTCGCCCAACTCTTCACCGCCACCCTGGGCCGGTCCGTCCACGTCATCAATGACGCCGACGCGGCTGGTCTGGCCGAGGCCCGCTACGGCGCCGCGCGCGGGATTCGCGGTGTCGTGGTCATGGCCACGCTCGGCACCGGGATCGGGTCGGCCTTAGTGATCGACGGGACGCTCGTACCCAACACCGAACTCGGCCACCTCCAGGTCGACGGCCACGACGCCGAGACGCGTGCGGCCGACAGCGCGCGCGAGCGCGAGTGCCTCTCGTGGCACGAGTGGGCGAAACGGCTGCAGCGGTACTTCTCGGTGGTCGAGGACCTGTTCTGGCCGGATCTCATCATCGTGGGCGGAGGCGTCAGCAAGAAGGCCGCGGAGTTCCTACCGCTGCTGCACCTGCGGGCGCCCATCGTCCCGGCTCAGCTGCGCAACGACGCCGGGATCATCGGGGCCGCCGCGCTGGCCGCCGACCGCGGCTGAGGACCAGCCGCAGCCCTCGCGGCGCTCGAAGTCCAACGTGCCGGCGGCCTGGTCGAGGATGGGCAGGGACTGGACGCTGATGAACTGCACCTCGGCGTGGCTGACAACGCCGTGGAAGACACCGGCGTTGACGCGCATCCGGGTGCCGGGCGACACCGGAACCTCCTCGTCGTCGAGGATGACGGTCGCGTCACCGCGGAGAAAGTAGAGGACGGTCTCAGCCCGGTTGTGCCGGTGGATGCCGGAGCGCTGGCCCGGGTCCATGGCGACGAGGTCCGCGGCAATGAAGCCGGCAAGCAGGGTGTCCTGGGTCAGCTGCGTGACGTGGAAGACGTCCTCGTGCGCAACGGCCACGTCGGTATCGGTGACCGGGAACGACATGGGGCCTCCTCAAGCGGGTGGGGATCGGATCGCGACGCCGGGGGCCTCCGTCAGTCGCCGGTCCACCCCCTGATCACCGCCACAACGCCGAGATCGGGGCCGCCCACAGACCCCCGCCGAGCCGGTGCGCCCGCCTCGTGGTGCACAGCAGGACACCACCCACGAAACGTTTGCCGATCTGGGAACGCAGCCATGTGAGCTGACGCGCGTCACTGGGCTTCGGCGCCGCGGTCGCCTTGACCTCGATGGCCAGCAGCTCCCCATCCGGGAGGTCGATGACAATGTCCATCTCCGCCCGCCCGCCCTCCGTGCGTAGGTGGTGCATCCGCGCACCGGGCACCGCGTCGACATAGGGCTGAGGCTGACCGGGGTCGGCCCCCTTCCGCGACGGCGAGCCCGCCCTGGCCGTCACGTCCGCCGTCGTTGCGACGGTCCACGAAGGTCGCCTGCTGATGGCGTTCCCGTCGCAGACGCAGGTCTCGCAGACGCAGGTCTCGGAGACGCAGCAGGGGTGATGGGGGCGACCGGTGCGCAGGAATGGCGGGCATCGGCAATGACGATGGCCTGCGGTAGTCACCCGTGGGACCGCGTCGTTCCCCGACCCAATCGTCGATCGCGGCGACGGCCCGCAGCGCGGTCGGACGGTCACGTGCCCGCGCTGAGCTCATCGAGCTCCATGATCAACGACCGAGGGATGCCTCAATAGAGCGAGGTCCAGCCCCGCCGTGCGGTCCATCGGCATTGCGGAGGTGTCATCCAGATCGGCGCGCAGCCGCCTCAGCTGCGCCGCTGTACGTGGACAGCGTCGGTTGAGATGCAGTAGCACCATCCTGAACCTGACTTTGCTCACGGTGTTGGGGTTCGCCGAGTCGTAGGCCTTTGACCAGCGGTTCTGCTCGTGGAACGGGCAGAATGTGTGCACTAACCGGGTCGTAGGGTGCGGGGTCGTGGCCTACGTGCGGACGGTGAAGACCGCGTCGGGGGCCACCGCGGTGCAGATCGTGCACTCCTCGCGGCGAGGGTCGCGGCGGATCGAGCACATCGGTTCGGCTCACGACGACGCGCAGCTGGAGGCGCTGAAGATCGCCGCCCGTCAACGGCTGGCGCTGGGTCAGGACCAGCTGGATCTCGGGCTCGAGCCCGGCGTGGCCGGCGGGGGTGCGCTGCCGATCACGTCGTCTCGGATGGCCCACCTGTGGGACGCGCGCTCCCGGTCCTACTCTGCGCTCGGCTTCGAGGCTGCGACGGGCAGTGACGCGGTGTTCCGTGACCTGGTGCTCGCCCGGATCATCGAGCCCACCTCAAAGCTGGACAGCCTGCGGGTGCTCAGCGAGGTCGGCGTCTCCACGGTGTCGTACGCGACGCTGAACCGTCGCCTGCCCGCCTTTGCAGCAGCCTCCTGGCGCCAGGAGCTGGCCACAGCGTGCGCGGCTCACGCGGTGCTGGGCCCTGCGTCGCTGGTCCTCTACGACGTGTCGACGTTGTACTTGCAGACCCACACCGGTGACGGGTTCCGCGAGCCCGGGGTTCTCCAGGGAACGGCGTCTGGAACCGCAGATCACGATCGGCCTGCTCACCGACGCCACGGGTTTCCCGTTGGCGTTGGAAGCATTCGAGGGCAGCTGTGATGTCGACCCCGCCGAGACCGCGACGATGCTGCCCGCGATCCGCGCGTTCATGACCGCCCACCACCTCACCGACGTCACCATCGTCGCCGACGCGGGCATGGTGTCGAAGGCCAACCGGAACGCGATCGAGGACGCCGGACTGTCCTACATCATCGGCGCGCGGATCCCGCAGGTCCCCTACCAGGTGCTGGCCTGGCGCAAAGCCCACACCAACGCCGACGGTGAGGTCCAGGACATTCCCGACGGGCACGTCTTCACCCAGCCCTGGCCGGCCACGCAGAACCAGAAGACGGCCACGCGCCGGGACAAGGTCACCTACTACCGCTACAGCGCCGACAGCGCCCGCCGCAGCCTCCATGGGATCAACACCCAGGTCACCAAGGCCGAGCAGGCCGTCGCCGGTAAGACCGCGATCAAGCGGAACCGCTTCGTGAAGCTTGCCGGTGGTGACCGCCCGGTGAACCGGGACCTGGAGGCGAAAGCCAGCGCCCTGGCCGGGCTGAAGGGCTACGTCACCAACCTCACCGCCCCGGACCCGGACTTCGTGATCGGTGCCCACCACCAGCTCTGGCACATCGAGAAGTCGTTCCGGATGTCCAAGCACGACCTACGGGCACGACCGATCTACCACCACAAACGCGAGTCGATCGACGCCCACCTCACCATCGTGTTCACCGCCCTGGCCGTCACCCACTTCATCGAGGACCGCACCGGCTGGTCGATCAAGAAGTTCGTCCGCACCGCCCGCCGCCACCGCACCATCAAGATCCGCGCCGGCACCCAGACCCTGATCGCCGAAGACCCGCTGCCAGCCGACCTCCACGACGCCCTGGCCATGATCAACTGAACGACGGGGTGCGCACTAAATTGAGCAAAGTCAGGTCAGCTGCGCCGCTGTACGTGGACAGCGTCGGTTGAGATGCAGTAGCACCATCCTGAACAACCCCGCGCCGGTCCTGGCCCATCTGAGAGACCCGGACAGCGCCCGATCCCTGGCCGAGCAGGCGCTCCGCCATCAGCGAGGCCCCCTACGGACCCGACCACCTGCACGTCGCTATCGACCTGAGCACCCTCGGGCGGGATCTGGGGGATCCGGCTGGCGTGCGGCCCTGGCCGCGGGCGTTGACCATTGCCGAGGCCGCGTATGGCCCCCACCACCCCCAAGGTCGCGGGCCACCTCGACGCCCTCGCTTAGCTAAGTCTCACGCTGTCCGAGGGCGGCCGAGCCAGAACAGCGGCGCGGCCACCCTCGGCCCGGACATCACCCGATTCAGTCATGCCCGACCTGACGAGGAGCTCGTCATGCCCGCCACCGCCCCCGCCCATTCGACGCCAATTGACTATCGCCACGACCACCTCCTCGCTGACCCCACGGACGACACAGCGGTCGCCATCGCCTTGATTCACGCCATGGGATCCGGCACCCTCGCCGACTTCCACGCCCTCTACACCGCCGACGCGGTCAACCGGGAGGCCAAGACCGAGCCACCGGACACCCGCGGTACGGGGCCGGCCGCCCTGTCCGCCACCGCCCGCTGGTTGCGCACCGCCTTCGGCGACCTGACCTGGACGGTGCATGACGTGGCCCACGACAACGACCTGGTTGTCGTCCACGCGACCATGTCCGGGCGCCATACGACGCCGGTCTCCTCGGAGAGGTGAACGAAGTTGTCGACGTCGCGATCGTTGACGAAGGCACGCATGGCGTCCGCCTGGTCAAGGCCGCCGACCCCGACCACGTTCATCTGGCTGGCGTAGGCGTGGGCGACCTTGCTCATATGGTCCGCCTGGCCGGCGCAGGTGGAACACCACGGGGCTCAGAACCACAGCAATGCGGGCTTGCCCACCAGGCTGGCTCCCTCAGACGTGGTGCCGTCGAGGGTCGTCGCGGTGAAGTCGAGGTCGAGATCAGACGCGGCAGTCGTCCCGTCGCCGGTCGCCGCCGACTCGTCTGCCACCGCCGGGTCCGCTGTCGAAGCCGCCGTGGGCCCTGCCGAATCCGATCCGACCCGTCGCCGCAAGCGGACAGTGCCAGGAGCGCCGGCCATGGTGATAGAGACGCCACCGATGGTTGCGCTGGCCCGATTCATGTGTCGTGTTTCATTTCGCTGGACGGCTGACAAAGCTGACGTCACCTCTGATGCGCCCGGAGTCCCGATCAGATGCGCGCCAGCCGGTTCATCATCTTGAACGGAGACGGCGCCGACACCACGTCGTCGCCTGTCTGGAGCTGTCCGGGCCACGTCGCAGCCCTGGCGAGGTGGACCGTGAATCGGCAACCGCCGAGCACATTCGTCACGTCGATCGCCCCGCCCCAGGCCTCCACGAGTCCGCGGGCGATGGCCAGGCCGAGACCACCTCCGGCCGAGTCACGAGGCCGGGCAGCGTCGCCGCGGAAGGCCACGTCGAAGACGTGGGAGAGCTCCGCTTCGGGGATGCCCCCACACGCGTCAGTCACGCTGATCGCGATCACCTCCGCACTCCCGACGACTCGGACGACGACGTACTCGCCAGCGGCCGTGTGGCGGATCGCGTTGTCCAGCAGGTTGTCGAGCACCCGGCGAAGATCAGACGCCGGGATCAGGTCCTGGGGAGCCAGGCCGGGCGCCATCACCACATGGACCCCGCGCGAGTCGCCGCGCGGCGCAGCGCCCTCCACCGACTCGGCCACCACCTCGCGCAGGGGAGCGAGCTGCTGTCCCGGGTCGAGTGTCCCGCTGGAGATCCGTGCCAGCTCGAAGAGGTCATCGACGAGACGGCCCAGGCGTTGGCCCTCCAGGCGCAGGGCACGGTGGTAGGACGCAGTCGTGGTCGGATCCGCCACAACCCCGTCCTCCAGAGCCTCCACCATGGCTCGGATCGACGCGATCGGACTCCTCAGGTCATGACTGATCGACGCCACCAACTCCTGGCGTGACTCCTCCAGTTCCCTGGCCCGCTGTTGAGCCTGCGCCAGCTGCTCACCCACGACGGAGATCTCCCCGGCCAACATGCGCAACTCGCTCGTAGCGATGCCCGAAGGTATGTCAATTCGACCCGGAGTCGCCGCGAGCCGCCGCGTCATCTCGGCCACCGACTCGACGGAGCGCTCGAAGGGCGCCCCGAGAAAGAAGGCAGCGCCGGAGGCCACGACGCTGCTGAGCAGCAGAACCGGTCCGAGGACGGCCAGGTCGTGCTGGCTGATGAACATCGCTCGTGCGGTCACGAGGACCCCTGCGGCGACCGCCGAGACGGTGGTCAGGCCGGTCACCAGGATCTGGAGCAGGAGCGAACGTCCACGCAGAAGCAGCCCTACGAGGCCCCCGGCAGCTGCGGTCGCCAGCGCCGCCCCCAAGGACAGGACGACGCCCTCGGCCGGGACACCGGCCGCCACCAGCAGCGCAGTCAGCGCAGTGACTGCGACTGCAACCCCCGCGAGCGCGGTCGACCGCACGGCCCGGCGAGCCCTCACGGGTCGAACCTGTAGCCGACGCCCCTCACAGTCGTGAGATGACGGGGATCCGCTGGATCGACCTCGACCTTCTCGCGGACACGATGGACGTGCACCGTGACAGTCGTCGTGTCCCCGAAGGAATACCCCCAGACGGCCTCTAGCAACTCCTCGCGCCGAAACGCTTGCCCCGGACGCGCCATGAGGAAGGCCAGCAGGTCGAACTCCTTGACCGTCACATCGACGAGAAGACCCTCGCGGCGAAGCTGCCGCGACGCTGGGTCGAGCTCCAGGTCGCCCGCTCGCCAGCGAGTGCCCTCGACCCCGCCGACCTCACCCCGCGCCCGCCGCAACACCGCCCTCACCCGTGCCGTCAGCTCCCGCGGCGAGAACGGTTTGCCGACGTAATCGTCCGCACCCAGCTCCAGACCCGCGATTCGCTCCTCCTCCCGGCCCCGGGCCGTCAGCATGATGACCGGCACGGGCGCCACCTCCCGCAGCCGCCGAAACACCTCCAACCCGTTCAGGCCCGGAAGCATGAGGTCCAACACGAGGACATCGGGCAGCGTGGCCAGCGCGCGGTCCAGTCCGGTCGTGCCGTCGCCGACCGTCTCGACGTCATAGCCCTCCCGGACTAGATAGCGCGAGACGACGTCGGCCAGGTGAACGTCGTCGTCCACCACAAGGACCCGTCCCACCGCGCCCACGCGCGCTCCCAGGTCGGGCTGCCGCCTCGCCTCCACCACAGGACGACGATAGGTGAGCCACGCGGTGACCCGGCCCGTCGGGTGCCCCTCGTTCATGGTCTGTTGAGGGCCCGCTGCTCGGGCGTGGAATTAAGGTCGCCGTAATGGTTTCTGGCTCGGACGCGGGAGACAGTGGAGGCGCTAGCCCATGAACCGTCCACCAAGGAGCCCACATGTTTCGTCCTGCCTTTCTGCCGACGCCTCGATCCGGCGCATTGCTGGTCGCCGGCGCCGTCGTGGCCGCCTCGGCGCTCGCGGGGGCGGCCAGCGCCCAGGCCGCAACACCGGTCGCCGACCTGGAGACGACAGTGCTGCGGATCGCCGGGCCGCCGGTGTCGGGTACAACGATCCCGGCGGGAACGTCGTTGACGCCCGTGCGCCTGACAACCTCGGATCCCGAGACCGTTGCCGGTGACGGCGGTGTGCTCGTAGCCGGGCAGCCAGAGGTCCGCAGCAAGAATCCGCGCTTCGTCCTCCCGGCCGTCCCGGCCGAAACGGCGACCTTCGGGATCAATGGTGTCGTCGTGGCGACCAGCGTCCCTGCCCTTCGGGCCGCATGGCTGCAGACCGACCAGGGCCCGGTCGGCGCACTCGTGTTCACCGCGGGCGGCGTCTCTTACGCCATCCCCCAGCTGAATGTGTCCGTGGGGGCCGTATCCCGCACCGTGGCCTCGTCGACGGTGAACACGTCCACCGTTACCAGCCTCATCACGTACCAGTACAGCCTGCTGCCCGTTGGTGCGCAGCCGCGTGTAGGCACCACCTTCCAGCAGTCCACGTACGGGGCGACGGTGCTGGGTTCGGGGACCGCTCCCTTCACCGTGTACGACGCTGACGCCATCCGCGGCAACTCCGACGCCGCCGCAGAGGAGCTCGTCCTCTCTGGTC
>Ga0163154_10006614_pt1 | contig 14115 bp, 11 predicted proteins | sample OliLakLV19MP9P1_FD_148649 | JGI IMG/M metagenome (GOLD analysis project Ga0163154, IMG submission 148649) | Freshwater microbial mat bacterial communities from Lake Vanda, McMurdo Dry Valleys, Antarctica - Oligotrophic Lake LV.19.MP9.P1 | ecosystem: Environmental > Aquatic > Freshwater > Lake >... | reverse complement strand
CCAGGCATACCAGGCCACTGTCCGGTAACGGTCCGCGCCCCGCCTGAGCCGGACCAGCACTGCAACCACAGCAAGGTCGAAGCCGGCGAAGAGCAACTTCCAGCCGAGCGGATTCTCGGTGAGGAGTGCGAGACGGGAGAACAGCCATTGTGCACCCGGCGGGTAGACCGAGGCCCAGTCGGGATGGTTGATAAGAGGCCACCAGGCGGTTCGAAGCGGGAGGAGGGCGGGTGAGGCGGGTTCGAACACATACGGGTTGAGACCCGCTCCCACCGATTGGATGCGCCCTTCCCATAGGTAACGCCAGAAATCATCGGCCGGGCAGGCAGCGAGCAGGAGAACCCGGAGCACAACCGCCACGCCCCAAAAGATCCAGGGGCGGCTTCGGTCAGGCAGGGCCTCGAACCTTTCGACGGCGCCCCACCACGCGATCCCCGCCGCCAGTCCCATGAGGGTGAAGCGCCACGCGGCGCCGGCTTGGGTGAGATCCGAGTTCGGGATCAGTGCGGCAACGAACGCGAGGAACGCGGCGAAGGAAACCCAGAACGCGCGGGTCATCCCGGGGGCCGGCACCGCCGGGCGCAGCCGAACCTCACCGGGACGGGGCACGGCCATCAACCATGCGGTCCAGCCCGCACCGCCGGGCAGCCGCCTCCACGAGTTGCGCGACCCGTTTTCTGAGTCGGCGCGCGCGCAACGTGAGCCAGACCAGCAGGAAGACATACGGAACCCACAACCAAAGATCATCCACCGACACGAAGAATTGGCGCCAGAGCAGGATGGGCAGAATGATCAGATTGACCAGGAGCAGGGTCACCACCGGCCGGTTCGAAAGGAGCACCCGGGTCAGACACTTGGGGCCGCCATGGTATTCCGTCACGCTCCGCAATTTCACCACCCACCAGAAACTTCCATAGATCTGGAGATCCCATGGTTTCCAACCGGTATCGATGGAGTATCTCCAACCCTCTCGCTCGAGGGCGGCCGAGACCTCGGTGAGCAGTTCCTCGCGACCCTTGCCGGCCTCGTTCCAATACTCAATCCGGCGCGATCCACCCGGGACGGGACGGTACCCTTCCTCGGGGGCCGCAATGACCGAGGCGGGGGTGCGCTTGAACTTGAGCCATGTGTAATAGCGGGCCCAGCCGCGCACGAGGGGCTGGGTGAGCGCAAGAAACATGGTCAGCAACCGGGCGCGAACGGTATCGAACCCGGGCTCGATGCGGGCGTTCATCATGTAGGAAAGTGCGACCAGAAAGGTTCCGCCCAGCATGAGATAGGGCACGATGGCGAGCGCCTTGAACGGGATCGACAGGAGAAACAGGAACAGGCTGAGGGCCACCCACTCGAGCGAACTGAGATAGGCGGCCACTTCGGACTGCGGCGCGGGATAGATCGATTGGAACAGACCGCTGCCGAATACGCCATGGTAGATGATCGGACGGTTGCCGACCCATGAAAACCGCGTCCCACCGTAGATCTGCCCCTTCCACTTCGCGGTGCCGGTCGGGCCGAAAAACACAAGGTGCTTGAATCGCAGCAGCGATTCCGCCTCGCCATATCCCTCCTGCTGCTTGCGAAATGCAGTGAGGGTGAACCGCCGATAGTGCCAGACAATGGCCGCCGGACTGAAAGCGATCACGCCGCCGTTGGTCTGCAGGCGCCAGCAGAAATCGACATCATCACCGGCCTTGCGGTATTCCGTGTCGAACCCGCCCACGCTCCAGAACGCCGCGGCATGGAAGGCCATGTTGCAACCCGGGATATGCTCGGCGATCACGTCGGTCAGGAGCACATGACTCGGGCCTCCGGGGGCGGCGGCGACCGATGCCTGCACCCAATTGACCGCTGGCGGCGAGATGTTGGGTCCGCCGACCCCCACATACTCGCCGCTCAACAGCGTGCCGACGAGATAATAAAGCCAGTCGGGATCGGCCATGCAGTCGGAGTCGGTGTAGGCATAGATCGCACCGGTGGCGGCCCGGGCGCCGGCATTCCGGGCATGGCTGAGTCCCATGTTTTCCTGCCGCACACTCACGACATCGGGAAGCGTTGCCCCCTTTACCCGCCGTTCCTCGCGGCGGGCCTGCCAGTCGCGGACGATCTCCTGCGTGTTGTCCTTCGATCCATCGTCGACGAGGACGATCTCAAAATCCGGATAATCCACGCCGCCGAGCGCTTCGAGACAGTCACGCAACGTCTTGCCGCCATTGTACGAACAGACAATGACCGAAACCCGCGGGGTCTGCGGCAGGCCCACCCGGCGGGTCACGGGTTCTTCGGGTCCGAAATACCGGCGCACCGCCTCGAACGCCGGTTTCAGCGTGCGGTCGCGACGGACGAGTCCGAACGCCCAGTCCGTGATCTCCATGCCGCCCCGGAACCACTCATCGGTCCACGCATACAGGATCGTCCCGGCGAGACCGCCCCGCACAACGCTCTCGATGTGCCAGGAAAGCATCCCGGCCTGCTCCTGTTCAGGATGACGGATGGTGTCCATGCCAAACTCACCCATCACGAGCGGACGCTCGCCCGCGAGATTCTGGAGTCGGGCGAGGTAGCGATCAAAATCTTCCTGACGATGCAGATAGACGTTGAACGTGTAAAAATCGACGTTCTGCGGCAACAGATACTCCGTGGGCGGATAGCTGGCGTAGGAATAGAGAACCTCGGGATCCTCGTCGCGTCCGATGGCCACCAGGCGCTCGACAAATTCAGTCACCCGCGCGGGCCCAAGCCACCGCACCATCGAGCTCGGGATTTCGTTCCCGACCAGATAGCCGAAGATCGCCGGGTGCCCTTTGTGCGTCCGAACCGCCTTGCGCACCATCTCCTCGACCTCCTGGCGAACCCGGGATTTGTCAAGAAAGTCGATGTGTTCCGCCCATGGAATGGAAATCAACACCCGCAGGCCGGCCGTGGAGCAGAGATCGAGAAACCACCGCGGCGGCACGTAGTAAACCCGCAGCAGGTTGCCCCCCAGTTCGCGGATCAGCCCCAGGTCGCGCCGGGCGGCCTCCGGCGCCCCGAAATGATCGCCGTCGGCATCGGGTGCGAACGGGCCGTAAGTGACCCCCTTGAGGAAAAATTTCGCCGCCCCTTCGAAGAAGAACTTGGCCCGGACCCGCACCCGATGCGCGGGAACGGATTCGGCACTGGGAGGGGGCTGCGTCACGGGCGCTTGTGCTAACCGCAGCCCGGGCGGCTGTCCAGAGGGAAGCCCTCAGAGCCTTCGCTCAACCAGCTCTTTGAGCCGGAGCATGCCCCGTCGGATCCTGGCTTTGACGGTCCCGAGCGGTTGGTTGAGGCGTTCGGCCACCTCGTTCTGGGTCAGCCCGCTGAAGAACGCCAACTCGATGGCCTCGCGCTGTTCGGGGGAGAGCTGGAGCACTGCGCTGCGCAGGATTTTCCCCCGCTCGATCCCGTCGACTGCATCCGAAGAATCGGGCACCGCCATTTGAGGGATCACCTGGGCCTCCTGCTCGACCTCGTCGCGCAGCCGGGCCCGACGCTGGATGGAGCGGAGGCGGTCAATCGAACGGTTGCGCACCAGGGTCATGGCCCAGGTCAGGGGGCGGCCCCGCGCGGGGTCGTAAAGCGCCGCCTTGTCCCAGATCTGGAGGAACGTGTCCTGGGTCACATCGAGGGCGTCCTCACTGTTGTTCAGGATCCGGAGGGCTGCGGAATACAAAATGCGGGAATAGGCGTCGTAAAGCTGTGCGAATGCCGCGCGATCTCCGCCCGCAGCCTTACGCAGCAACTCAATCTCCACGGCATCCTGTTCCGCTCGATCCATCACGCTCCAACACTAGCCGGGGCATCAACGGAGTGGGAAGCATCTTATGGCTGCCCCCGGCGCATGGTGAAGGTATTGACCCTCGCTGGAGGACACCGCGTTGTCGGTGCCAAAGGCTGCGCAGCGTGGCGGGCGGCGGGCCCGGCAGGGGTGGACCAAAGAGGGCGCGGCCTGAGGCATCGACAAGGCGATGCCCTCCAGAGCGACGGCCTCTCCGCGTGGAGGGAACCCTCTGGCGACTGCCGGATCGGTGCCGTGGAGGTGCAGGCTTCCTCGCCGAAGGCCATGGAAGTGCGGCGCGCGGGAGCGCCGCTTTGGATGGCAAGCTCAGACCCGCCCGAGATGGTAATGCTTGGGGAATTTCCGATTTCGCCTCATGAAGGTTGACGACTTCCGAGTGGAACCCCATATTCATCGCTCACGGTGCCACGGGCTGTGGCTCAGCTTGGTAGAGCGCCTGCCTCGGGTGCAGGAGGCCGCGGGTTCGAATCCCGCCAGCCCGACCCGTTTTCTTCAACCCCAACCTGCGGGCCATTCGCCCGCGTAGAGCGTCCCGGCACACCGTGCCGGGGGAGCGCGCCCAGATCTCCCCCCGGCGGATGTTTCAGTCCCAGGTGAGCCCCTCGACCCGCCCCGCCATCGTGCGCAGCAAGGGGGCGTAGGTCGTTCGGATCTGGTCGAACACCCCCGCGGAAATATCGTCGTCGTGTGCCCGGCCGAGTCGCTGCCGGTCCTCCCGCATCCGACCCCACGCGTCGGCCTCCTGCGAGGTGGTGATCAGTCCGTCGAGAAACGCATGCCGGAGCATGTCCCGGTCGGTCGCGCATTTATGCCCCTGATGCATCAAATACAATCGCATCAACTCCCACGTCCCGTCGGTCAGGCCTTCAAATCGGTGCAACGCCGCGTCACGGGCGAGGTCGTTGTCCACCACCCCCAGCACCATTTCAAGCCGATCCACACCCGTCCGCACCTGCCCCTGATGCATCAGAAAACGTTCCCTGCTCATAAGCGCCGTTGTAAGCGCGATCCGGTTCGGCGTGGAGAACATTCGGGTGACACCCGCGACACGGAACGCAAGGGCGACGGTCCGCAGCTCGGTCAGGCAATCCAACCGCGCGCCACCTCCTCCGTGGCGCCGGGCCCGACCACCGCCAATGCAATTCGCTCCGGTCGAAACAAAGCGTGCGCGACTTCCCGGATCTCCGCCGCGGTGACTTTCGCAAACCGGCGCTCGATGTGGAGCGGATCGACCAGCCGCCCGTAGCTCAGCCAGGACTCCCCGAGCCAGGTCATTTGACTCCCCGGACTTTCGAGCCCCAACTGCGCCTGCCCCACCGCGGCATCCCGCGCCCGCTGGAGCTCGGCGGGTCGAATCGATGTGTGCGCAAGGCGATCACACTCGCGCAGGATCAAGCGGAGCGCTTTCCGGCTGTTGGCCGGGTCGAGCGCCGATTGAATGCTGAACAACCCGGTGTCGGCCAGGAGCACCGAACCACTCTGGATGCTGTAGCAAAGCCCCCGCCGTTCGCGCAGTTCCTGGAACAGCCGGGAACTCATGCTCTCACCCAGCACAAGATTCAGGATGCGCAGGGCGAATCGGCGGGGATCGCGCCGTCCGAAACTCCGGAAACCCAGGGCGATGTGGGCCTGCTCGATGGGGTCGGCATGGGCAATCACCACCGGGCCGCGCCCGGCGCGGAAGGGAGCCGCGACCGGACTGGCGCTCGCGGGCAGCCGCTTCGCCACCCGCGCTGCGAGCCGCACGAACCGTTCATGATCGACCGCCCCGGCCGCAGTGAACACGACTCCGCCCGCAGCGGAAACGCGCCGGTGATGGCGAACCAGATCCGCGCGCGTGATGCGGGCCACGCTTTCCGGGCTGCCGGTGACGGGACGACCCAGGGGATGCCCGGGCCACGCGGCGGCCGCCAGTTTCTCGAGAACCAGTTGGGCAGGTTGATCGCGATAGGAAAGGATCTCCTCGCGGATCACCTGCCGTTCCCGCTCGATCTCGTCGGCAGCGAACACGGATCCGGTGATCATGTCTCCGAGCACCTCCACGGCCAGGTCGAGCCGATCCCCACCCACGCGGGCGTAGTAACAGGTGTGATCCTCGGTGGTGAATGCGTTCAGGTAACCGCCGATCCCCTCGATGGCTTCGCTGATTTCGAGCGCCGTGCGACGACGCGTCCCCTTGAACAGCATGTGTTCAAGAAAGTGGGAGATCCCGGATAACCGGGCACTCTCGTGCCGGGCTCCGGTGCCGGCCCACATGCCGACACTCACGCTTCGCACCTCGGGCATCGAGGCCGTGGCGACCATTGCGCCCCCCGGCAGTCTGGAGAGTTGCATGCTCATCGGCCGCGGGCCTCGATCCAGGCCGCTGCGAGTTCCAGATCGCGGGGCCAGGTGATCTTCGGATTCCATGCATCATTGGGCACCACGAGGACTGGTTCGCCCAGCGCGCGCACCGCCATGGTCTCGTCCGTGCATTCGATCCCGGCAGCCCGCGCCGCCACAAGCGCGCGCACGAGCAAGTCGCGCCGGCAGGCCTGTGGCGTTTGCATCGCCCAAAGCCCGTCGCGATCCACGGCACCCGTGAGGATCCCGTCCGCCCCGGCTCGTTGGAGAGTGTCGGTCACCGGCGCCGCCAATGCCACGGCCCCACGCTCCGCCGCCAGCGCGACGCACCCATCGATCTGCGAGGGTTGCACGAGCGGACGCGCCCCATCATGAACCGCAACCACCGGGCGCGCGGCGGGAGTGGCGTCAACCCCCGCCCAAACAGAGTCCGCCCTGCGCACCCCCCCTTCGGCCAGCCACACCGGTTTTCGAAGGTCTGCGGCCTCGACGAGAGCGCTCATTTCCGCGCGGCGATCCGCCCGAATCACCAGCACCAACTCGAGGATGGATTCCGCCGAATCAAACGCACGGAGCACATGGGCCAGCACCGGACGACCCGCCAGAGGAGCCGTGAGTTTGTCAAAACCCATCCGAATGCTGCCGCCTGCGGCCACGATGACCGCGGAGGCGAGCGGCGAGGCGGGACGACCGGTCATCAGGCAAGGAGGCGTTGCACCGCGGCACTCAGCGCGCGTCCGTCTGCCCGGCCCCCTGCCGCGGCCGTGGCCAGCTTCATCACCGCACCCATCTGCGCCTTCGAGGTCGCACCGGTTTCCGCGATGGCCGCCCGCACGATGCGCCCAAGTTCCTCGTCGGCCAGAGGTTGGGGCAGGAATTCCGCGAGGATGGCCAGTTCCAGGCGCTCTTTGCCCGCAAGGTCGGTGCGCCCGCCTTTCTCGAACCCGGCAATGGCGTCGTCGCGTTGCTTCGCCTGCTTGCGGACCACCGCTTGGGCGTCCGCATCGGCGAGCACGGCGTCGGCCCCGCCTTTCTCAATCGCAGCATATTTCAACGCGGACTTGAGCATGCGGAGCACGGAGGTTCGCAACGCGTCACGCGCGAGCATCGCGGTCTTGAGCTGGGCTTCCACTTCTTGCAGAATGGACATCCCCAATCCCTAACAGCGACCCACCCGGGCGCAAACGATTTCCCTGCCGCCGACACCTTGACGGAAGGGGTTTCGGCAATCCAATTGGCAAAGCACGGCGCCATGGTTTGCGCCCGATTCGGCTTTGAATCCGGACTGCGCTTGGTGCCTATTGCGGGTGTGCGATCCCCCCCAGATGCATTCCGGCACCCGCTGTTCGGGTGGCTCGCGCGGATGATACCGCTTGTCGTCGGCCTGGCGTCGCACGCGGACGCAGCCCCCGCCTTTCGACCGGGTCAGAATCTACTGACCCAGGAACCGGACGTTCAGGGTGCGTCGCCTGCCACCGATCCGAAGGGGGATCGCAACCGCCCGGTGTTTATTACGGAGCGGTTGGGCGCCATCCCGGTCTGGCGGATCACGATTCCCCCGCCCGGTGCGACGACCGGTCTGGTGGTGCGCATCCCTGGAGACAGTCTGCCACTGATTCAGCCCAAACAGCTCATCCGCATCTCAGCCCTTGCCCGTGGCAAACTGCGTGCGACTGCAGAAGCGCGAGGGATCACGCTCGGGATCCATATCGACTTGGTAGGCGATCATCGGAACCACGGCAGGGAGCTCAGGGTTGCGGCCAGGCCGGGTCGCGGAGGGTCGGGAACCTTCGCGGGCGACTTCGAGTGGATGCCGGTGGAAGCGGTATTCGCGCTCCCGGCCCACACACTCGGGATCGAGGCGCGATTCTTCAGCGACCAAGTCCATGGACAACTTGAATGGAAGCAGTTCCGGATCGAACTGGTGACCGCAGGCCGGTCAACTGTTGAGGCTCCAGCGGCGCTCGGCACCCTCCAGGAACTCGGCGCGACGCTGGCCCAGGAACGGGACGTCCGGGCAGTTGCCCTCCGTGACCGGTTGGCAATTCCCCCACCCGAGCAACTCTACCTGCCCGGACCCCTGCTCGAGTCCGCCCAACCCCGGCTCTACTTCGCAGGACGCCCGATTACCGAATGGGCGGCACGGTGGAAGGACGCGGACCACGCGGGAACCATGCGGGCGATCTCGGATCAAGCGCTGCGACTCGCTTCGCAATCCGCCGATGCCCGACTTGCGGACGGCGCGATGGCTGCTCAACTGGCGCGGTCGACGGGCCATTTTCCATTACTCGCGCTTGCGCTGCTCGGCGCCCCGGAGGAGGGGGTGCGGACCGCCGCCTCCAATGCGCTCGAACAACTCGCACCCCACACGGTCTCGGACCCGCCTTCGGGAGATCACGGCGCACAATCGACGGAGCTCTTCAACCTCGCCGTCGCCTACGATTGGTTGCGGGCCTCGGGATCGCCGACGGTGCTGGCCCCCCTGCGCATCCGTGTCATTGAACTGGCACGCCACTTACGCAGCCCGCTCAATGCGTCCGCAGCCCGTGCGCGCACGGGGCCGGCCCGCCTTGATCCCGAGGTGCTTGCGGACTACACCGCGCTTGCCGCCGCCGCCGTGGCTCTCTGGAACGACACGGGCGCCCCAATCGAGGCTGGAGAACCGAAAGCCTGGATGGACGAAGCGGTTTCGTGGTTTTCGGTCGTGTGGCGCGCGCTACCGACCGACGGCGTGCCCATGGAAGGGTTTCAGGCCCAGGATGAGACGCTCGTGCCCCTGATCGATTTCGCGACCCTGTTGGAAACCGTTTGCCAGCCCGCGAGTCGCCCGCTGGATCACCCTGCCTTTGTGCGGTTGGCTGCCGCCCGGGCCGCCGCCCTGCTGCCCGACCAGAGCGGCTATGTCCGCTTCGGAGCACCCGCGCGTTCCCCGGAACAAAATTCTACGACTGCGCAACTCCGATTGCTCGCCTCCCGCAACTCCGATCCGCTGGCGCAAGGCCTCGCCAATCTCAGCACCGCACCTCGGGTTCTCACCGCTCCCACGGCTCCCGCCACGGCCCACCGCTCGAAGGAAGAGCGGAAGGACAGCAAACATTCCGGGGAACGCCTCCCCGAGTGGCGTCTCCTTTTCTGGGGCGACCCCGCCTTCCCCGGCAGCATCGAGTCCCCGACCCATGCCGATTTTCCCGAGCTCGGTTTCTCGACCGTGCGCGGCGTCACTCCCGGCGGCGTCCCGATCCTGTTCGCACTGAAATGCGGACCTCCCCACGGAACGACGGGGGCAAGCCTGGGCGATGACTTCGCCGACGTGCGAGTGGATCCTGACGCCGGAAGTTTCTCGCTCTGGCGGGGCAGTCTCGCGGTCATTGAAGGCGTCCCCGGGGCTATCCCCACAGGATCCTCCTCCTTTCCACTTCCGCTCATTCTCCCAGCCGGCAACGACCCGGAGGTTCGGCCCACCGGTCAATCGCCCTCGACCGATGACAGTGGCAACCCACTCGCCCGCTCCACCCCCGCGCGAATCCTCTCCATCGAGCACACCCCCGCCCACCATACCTGGCTGTGCGATCTCGGGGACACCTTCCGCGAACCGCAACCTGCGGAAAAACTCATCGGCCCGGGTGCTCTCAAACAGATGCGGCGAAGGATCGTCCTGCTGCCCAACGGCGCCCTGATTGTGGCGGATCGAATCCGGGCGGTCGACGGCCGCCCCGTCGAGTTTCGTGTTCCGATCCCCTCGACCGATGTCCGATTCGACGGGACCGCCGCCCGATGGACCGTTGGCGATGGGGTGGCGCGGATCGTGGACTGGACCGCAATGCGCGTCGAACGCTCCATCAACACCGAAGCTTTTCGCACCCGGATCTGCGAGGAGGAACGGACCCTGTTCCGCTTACGCGCTGGGAAGCAGGAGACGGCGGTATTCGCGGTCGTGATCGGCATCGACGGAGCCGAAAAAGGAATCACCGTTTCCGCGGATGCCCAACGCATCCGCATCGGCGGCCTGCCGAACGGATTCGCCCAGTTCGATTGGGGGGAGTGACCCCGCTCAGTCCTTGAACACGATGGTGCGCGATCCATGGATCAGCACCCGATCCGTAACGTGATAGCGCACCCCGCGGGCCAGGGCGAGCCGCTCGCAATCGCGTCCGATCCGGAGCAGATCCTCGGGTCCGTGCGAGTGATCCACGCGCATGACTTCCTGGTCGATGATCGGTCCCTCATCGAGATCGGCGGTGGCATAATGACAGGTCGCCCCGATCAGTTTCACGCCGCGCTCGTAGGCGCGCCGGTAAGGATTTGCACCCACGAACGCCGGTAGGAAGGAGTGATGGATGTTGATGATTCGTCCGGCAAACTCCGCGCACAACCCGTCGGGTACCACTTGCATGAAACGGGCCAGGATCAGGACGTCGACGCCCGTGTCGCGCACCGCCCCTGCGATCCGGCGAAAGGCGGCCTGCTTGTCGCCCGCCTCGAAAGGGACATGCAGGAACGCCACGCCTTCGCGCGCGACGAGCGGTTCCAGGTCCGGGTGATTCGAGATGACCAGCGGGATCTCGACCGGCAGATCGCCCAACCGCCAGCGAAGGAAAAGATCTCCCAGACAATGGGGTTGCTTGCTCACCAGGATTCCCATCCGCATCCGTTGTGACTCAGACCGGATCGACCACTCGGCGCGCATGCCACGGGCAACCACTTCGAAATCCCGGCGGAACCCCTCGATCCCCTCGGGCAATGTCGCGCTGTCGACTGCCAGCCGTGCAAAGAACCACCCGCTTTCAGGCTCCGTGAATTGATGCACCTCCAGCAGATTGCCGCGCCGCTCTGCAACGAATCCGGTCAGGCGGGCCAGCAACCCCACCGCATCGGGACAGGTGAGCTTGAGAATCGTTGCATGATTCATCGGCGCCCAGCCTGACAGCGGGCGCCGGGCGGCTCCAGTGGAAATCCACGACTCCGCAGCCACCTTCTTCCTTGGCCCACCCCCCCGATCCGCGCCATCTTTCCGGGCCATGCACGAGATCGAGGTGATTCCGGAGGAGCGCGGCGAACGATTGGACGTGCTGCTCGCCCGCCGGTTGCCACACCTGACTCGGTCGCGCATCCAGCAACTGATCCGGGCGGAAGCCGTCCACTGCAACAACGCCACCACCAAACCCGGATACCCGGTTCGAGTCGGCGACCGAATCGAGCTCGAAGAGGTCCCCCGCCCGGACGAGCACCCGCCTGAGCCCGAGGCGATCCCGCTCCGGGTTCTCCATGAGGACGACGCGGTCCTCGTTCTCGACAAACCGCCCGGACTGGTGGTCCATCCCGCGGCAGGCAATTGGTCGGGCACACTGGTCAATGCACTCCTCCACCACAGCGCCACCCTCTCGTCAGGCTCCGCCCAAACGAGACCGGGCATCGTGCATCGCCTGGACAAGGACACCAGCGGTTGCATCGTGGTGGCCAGAAACGATGCCGCGCACCTGCGCCTTTCCAAACAATTCGCGGCACGCGAAGTCTTGAAGCTCTACCTCGCGGCCGTGCGCGGTGTCCCCCGCCCCGCCGAAGGCTCCATCGACGCGCCCATCGGGCGCGACCCTCGCCACCGAAAACGCATGGCCGTCGTCCGGGCGGCCTCGGGTCGCAGTGCCCGCACCGATTACCGCGTGCTCCGCAATCTCGGCACCCACAGCCTGGTCGAATGCCGTCTCCACACCGGCCGCACCCACCAGATCCGCGTGCATCTCGATCACCTCGGGCATCCGCTCTGCGGCGATCCGATCTACGGCACGACGGACGACTGGCCCCGGCTCATGCTCCACGCATGGCAGCTCGGATTTCACCACCCGGCGACCGAAAAATGGATGGTCTTCAAGGCGCCGATCCCGGAGGATTTCCGACGTGCGGGACTCGAACCCCTATCCTGAAGCACTCGCCCTGGTGCACGACGCGCTGAGCCGAATCCGGGAGGAACAGGGGGACCGCTTGCGAACTCCCCTTGAGGTGCTGGAACGGCTTCAGTCCCCGGCGATCCCCGCGGCGGTTGAGCCCCCGCCGCGGTCGGACGGCCCGGCACAGGTGCTTGCCGAAACGCCGCCCCAATTCGCAACACGCCCACCATCGGACTCGAATGAGGAACGGCTCGACCAACTTCGCACCACGGTATCGGCATGCACGCTCTGCCCGAACCTCGCCGAAACCCGAACCCAAACCGTGTTCGGGGTCGGCAACCCGGACGCTGCTCTGATGTTTGTCGGCGAGGCGCCGGGGATGGACGAGGACGTGCAGGGCGAACCGTTCGTCGGGAAAGCCGGGCAGTTGCTGACCAGGATCATCGACGCGATGGGGTTGCGGCGGGCGGACGTTTACATTGCAAACGTCCTGAAGTGCCGCCCCGACATGCCACCGGGAACCAGCGGAAATCGCCGCCCAACGGCGGTGGAAATGACGACGTGTCTTCCCTACTTACGTGCACAAATTGAATCCATCCGCCCCCAGGCAATCGTGGCGCTGGGCGCCGTGGCCATGGAAGGGCTCTTCGGAACCACCCTCCCCATGAAGGAACTTCGCGGACTGTGGAGGGATTTCCAGGGCATCCCCACCATGCCAACCTATCACCCCGCCTATCTTCTGCGGAATCAGGCCAACAGCGAGAAACGCAAAGTCTGGGAAGACATGCTGCTGGTCATGGAACGGCTTGGGATGCCGGTTAGCGCAAAGCAACGGAAGTTTTTTCTACCCAAGCCCGCACGCGTCGACCGCCCCGGCTGATCCATCCCAACCCGGCTCACTCAGCTCACTTCGCTCGCCACCATCGCATCGAGAGGCAAGCACCGAATGACGCACAAGATCGCTCTGGCCGCCCTGACCCTCGTCATCGCGGGATTGCTCGCAGTGATTGTTTTTCAGCGGAATGTGCTCGCACGCGTCGAAACCGAGGCCACCCGGCTGCGCCGGCAACTCAGCGAGCGAACCTCCGAGCATGAGTTGCTCAAACTCGAACTCGCATCGAAATCGCGCCTGCTGGCCCGGATGACTGCACCCCCCCCTGAAACCCCGGAAACCCTGTCGCCCGCGGAATCAGCCCGCCCGGCCGGGGCAACCGCCTCCGCCACCCCGGCTGCGGGCGAGAGTGCCCGCATGCGGCGGAATTTGTCGGCGATGATGAACAACCCCGCCGCCAACAAGATGATGCAGGCCACGCAGCGGGCCGCCATGGGCGTTCTCTACGAAAGCCTGATCCGCTCACTCGACATGAACCCCGAGGAAGAGGCGCATCTCCTCGATCTGCTCGTGGCGCGGCAGATGAAGCGGTCGGAGCTGAGCATGAACATCATGAGCGCCGACCCGGCGGAACGCGCGGCGCTGATGCTGGAGTTCAACCAGGGCGAGGCCGAACTGCGTTCCAACATCGAGGCCTTCCTCAACAGTCCCGATGACACCGCGAGATTCAGCCGGTACGAGGAATCCCTGGGGGAACGCATGGCGATCAGCGGCTTTGCGGAGTCGCTCTCCCAATCGGGCGTCGAATTGCCCGAGTCCACCCTGGACAATCTCGTGGAGGTCATGCGCCAGGAACGCGCCAAATTCAAATTCACCGGCAATTATAACAACCCCGGCAGCGGCATCGACCCGAGCCTGTTCACCACCAGCGCCGTGGCCACGCAGATGGCGGAACTGGAAGCGCTCGACGCCCGCATTGCCAGCCGTCTCGGCTCCACTCTGCCGCTCGATCAACTCGCTCTCTTCCGACAGAACCAGGAACGGATGCGGTCCATGACGCAGAGCCAGTTGGAGATGGCCGCGAGGATGTTCGGGGCAGGGAAGTGACCCCGCCATCCCAGTCCCCGGCGCCCGACTTTCCGCACACCCTCCTTGCCCCGCTCCGCAGAAACCGCTAACGGATTTGCCGAATGAAAACCGCGATCACCTCCCCCGACGCCCCCGCCGCCCTCGGTCCC
>Ga0163154_10006613_pt1 | contig 14118 bp, 7 predicted proteins | sample OliLakLV19MP9P1_FD_148649 | JGI IMG/M metagenome (GOLD analysis project Ga0163154, IMG submission 148649) | Freshwater microbial mat bacterial communities from Lake Vanda, McMurdo Dry Valleys, Antarctica - Oligotrophic Lake LV.19.MP9.P1 | ecosystem: Environmental > Aquatic > Freshwater > Lake >... | reverse complement strand
CTCTCCAATACTTGGAGAGGGGGAGAAAAACGCATCTTGAAGTCCCCTCTCCATGCAATGGGGAGGGGATTTAGGGGTGGGGTAAATGCATGAGCGAAAGTCCTGAGGATGGATGTTTTTTATGCGCTGGATACCAAAATACGTGATTCGACTGCCGCTGATCGTGCGGCTTGCGTTAGTTGTGCTTATTCTTCTGAGTGGAATAATCACGCTGACGCTTTTGGGCGCACAGGCGACGATAGATACAATCGACTGCCTGCGTTCAACCGATTACCTCATTGATACACGGGTGGGTCATGTTGAGCCACGCCTTTTCCTTCCTTACTCTAGTATAACGTCGCCTGATGAGCGTATGGTTGCCCAGACTTACTTCAACTACGAGACAGGCGACGGCGGGCCTGCTGCGGTGGTAGATGAAGAGGGACGGCAATTATTCGCGTTGCCCTATAGAACCTATCGCACGCAATGGACACCTGACAGCCGTTATCTGGTCTACGCGAGTTGGACTGCTGCTGAAAATGGCGCTTATGGGTCCAATCATCAGGTTTTTGTCTTGGATACGCAAAGCTGGACGACGCATACTTCGGACTTGGCTCATCATGCACTACCTAGCGAGAATGGCTACCGCCAATACTTAGCTCTGTATTTCTCCCCCGATATGCGTTATGTCGCCTTTGAGGATTATTCCGATGACTATTTATCTCAAAGCCAGATTGTTATCTATTCCATCCCCGATTTGCGCTTGATAAAACCATTCTTCCAAGATGAAATGACGACATGGCATGGTTGGTCGCCAGATAGCCAACATCTCAGCTATACGATTTGGAAAGAAACTGAAGTTACGTATGAATACAGCGAAGTCACCGTTACAGTTTTCTCACCTGAGTCGGGTGTGGTAGCAACTGTTTCATCGGGTACAACCGTAGAAGGAACGTATCTGCCGAGTTGGGATACTTCAGTAGCATGGACAGGGGATGGACAGCATGTGGCTGTCCGAATACCTGCCGCGACAGGCGGCTTGCGCGTTCATATACTGGGAATGAACGGTGAAACACCGCGTGAATTTACGGTATCGAATGACATTGATGCTGCGCCTCTGCTGTCAAACTATCTTGGCTGGTCATTAGATGACAGCAGTTTATTCTTTTGGCGCAATCAATCGCCGGATACCAATGAATTGGTCGAATATAGTATCGCGGAAGAACGGATAGAAATGCTTGTGAACGATGTCACAGGTATTTGGGGAAGTGGTTATAATCAGCAACAATATTTTCTTATCACGCGCAGCGTTGATGAGGGTGTATCCGTCGAATTGATGGATGTGTATGGGCGCGACAGAAGACAACTTTTGGAAGTGCCTTTTATTACCAGCATTGGAAGCATTAGCTACACCTATAAAGCACTGGCGATAGCGTTTACATGGACAGATGCAGATGATATTTCACATGGGTTGTGGGCGCGTACTGATGTTGATCGCCAGCAAGCATTCAGTAGTTCGGCTAATGAGTTTTTTTGGCAGGAAGACAATGTGACGCTGTTTTTTATCCAGCAGCAGCAAAACGCAATGGCGCTGTATCGACTTGACGGCATTACGGGTGAAATCAGCCTCGTTTTGGACGGGATGCAAACTATTTCACGGGCAAATTATGCAAACAACAATCAATTTTACTGGGCAACCCCGGATGGACAAAGTGGGGTTGATGTCTATTCACTTAAGGGGCAGCGTCAGCATTGCTTTGTGCTTGATCCAATGCTGCACGGTTTTGCGTATTACACACTAAGTTGGTCGTCAGATCGCACACCCGTTATCTTATCCGCTGGGTATGATAGTGACTACGATGGATTCGTCCCACAACAATTCCAATATTTTTCTGCTGATGGGATGCGTTCCCATCTCCTGCTGGAATCAGGCCAAGAGGCTAGTGCAAATATAAGCTGGTCACGGGATGGGCGAAGGTTTGCGACCAGTTCAGGGCGTAGTTATTATGAACAATTTGTCCGTGTATATAATGCTGCTGGGGAGCAAGTTGATGAATTTGGTCCGCTTTCGGACTTATTTCGCTCGAACTCAGGCCGTGACAGTGCTTATCTTGATTGGATGCGCTGCGGTGAGTAGCTGAAAGCTAATCGCTAACGGCTGTCTCCCTGCTTTTCCGGCTTGCCCAACGCGATGCGCCCGGTTTGACCGTTCACCAGCGCGGTACGCACATCGCCATCGGCCTCATACAGCGTCCCCACCCATACGGGCATCAGCACCAGTTGAAACGTCATATTTTTGACGGACGGAAACAGATTGACCTTCTTGCCTTTTTCCGCTGCGACGGCGTGACGCTCACGCATCCCGTTCCCGATTTTGCTACGGGCATTGAGCGAGGCTTTGTCGAAGTCGATGTCATAAAGTTGCGCCGGATGACTCGCCAATAATGGCGGCGTATACGGCTGCATCGTGTCTAGGTCATAGCGTCCCAATTTTTCCGTCAGCAGCCGCGCGGGTGACTTGACCGCACACACGCCGACATCGTTAACGGCATCGTAGACGATCTCGGTCTGATAACCCATCTGCGCGACCATCAACCGCTGCTGGCGCTGCATTATCAGGGCATCGCAGAAGAAGCCGCCGCGCACAAGCTGGGAAAGCAAACCGAGTTAACATGGCTCGAAGCCCGCGAGATCGTCAAGATTGTCGCCGCGATGGTGGGGCATCAGGCCAATGAAATGAGCGAATTCTTGGAAATGGATTTGGCGACGGGCAAACCTTTGCTGGAGGCCGGGCTGTAACTGCATTTAATTTTTACGAGTCAGGAAGTACAATAAAAGGGAGATTTTTTTACGCGCAAGGCTCCCTTTATGCAAACAAATAGTACTGTCCGTTTTACGACTGAGACCGAAGCGATCACTTATGTCTTTGAATCCATCGCCGCTTCAGGCTGGCAAAATCGCGGCTTAGACGAACAAACACGCGATACACATCCCACGCAAAAATTACTCGAAATACACCATCTGCTGAATATGCGGCGGGAATATGCTGTCGTCACAGGCAGCAAAGGCAAAGGGTCGGTCACGGCGCTCACGGCGAAACTGCTGCAAAGTCTGGGGCATAAGGTGGGGATGGTGACGAGCCCTCACCTGACGACCTATCGCCAGCGCTTTCGCATTAATGGCAAGATGATCTCCGAGGCTGATCTTGTCCGCCTTGTGAATGAACTCGCGCCGTCGATTGATGTGATTAGGGCGGGGCTGCGCGAAGGCCAATACATCAGCCCGCAGGGGATATTTTTGGCATTGGCGCTCAAATGGTTTGATGAAAATGACGTGACCGCTGCCATCATCGAAGTCGGGCGCGGCGGACGTTATGACGATAATGCGCTCGTGCCGAATGCACTGGCACTATTTACGCCAATTATTTTGGAGCATGTTCGCTATCTGGGGCCAAGTGTAGAGCGCATCGCGTGGCACAAAGCCGGGATCATCAAGCCGCACAGCTATGCCTACAGCCTACCGCAGTCGCCACAGGTCATGCAGGTGTTAAGCCAAGAGGCCGAAAAGCAAAACGCGACATTTGAATGGCTTGCGCCGATGGACATGGGACGGTTTGTCGCATCTACGGAAAACGGAATGCGCGTCGATTTTGGGCGTTACGGGATCGTCGATATGCCAATGCTGGGGCGCTATGAGATCGAAAATGCGTCGTTGGCAATTTGGGCGGCAGGCAACATTCACGCCCGTTTGCCGCTCAATCCGCCGCTTTCGCATCGTGGGCCGGAATATCTGGTGCATATTCGGGAGGGACTGGAAAGCATCCTCTGGCCGGGTCGCTGCCAGCAGTTGCAGGATAAGCCGCAGGTCTTTATCGACGGCGCGATCAACACCACCTCGGCGCAAAGTTTTATCGAAAGTGTGCGCCACCGTCTGACGCAGCCTGTCGTGACGATTCTCGCGGTGCCGCGTGATCGCGATTATCCAGCCGTTTATCCGATGTTTGCGCCGATCAGCCAATCATTGATTTTGACCGAAACAGACCGCAACATCACCATCAAATTTCCTGAGCCGGAGGCCGCGCTGGCAGAAGCGCGGAAGCATCATGCAGACGTAACCTATCAGCCGAATGTGGCGGCGGCGCTGGACGCGGCGAAGGCCAAAACAGGCGAGGGCGGCACGGTCTTGATGGCTGTCGCGCAGCCGGTGATTGGCGACACAATGGCTCTGTATGGGCTGGTCTATGAACAGATTTAGACTGGCAGCAGCGGATTCTCTGTCGCCAAATCCATCTCCAAAAATTCGCTGGTGATTTTGGCTTGGCTGCCGATTAAGGTCGTGACATGCTGCACAATCTGACGGGCTTCGTGCCACGACAATTCGGTACGCTTGCCCAATTTTTGCGCGATAACTTCCTCAACCAGCCGTTGGATTGTGAGGCGACTGTCGGCTGATGATCGTGCAAGCTGGCATTTTAGGCAGTTTAAGTTCTTTTTTAAGATACGCCGCCGTCCCCATAGACCTTTATAACTATCGTCGGTTGGCAAGTGGAGCAGACCACTTTCACCTGCCTAACTCGGCTGGAGCGCTTATGGATTCTCTTGGTTGTGGCTTGTACTTGGTTACTTTTATAGGGAGCGACCCTCGAGGCGCGGGGAGCCACTGTTGCCCCCCTCTTTTTTAGTGTCGCCCCCTCAGCCCGTTTCAGGGGAGATGGTCGGGGCTGGGGTTAACAGGGCAATATCCGTATTATTTTTAAAGCGAAAGTTTTATCGAAAAGCGCTAGGCGCTCTCGCTGGCAGGGTCGGGCGTGGGCGTGGGCGTTAGGCAGCGATTATCAAACGGCAGCCCATATTGATCGCGCTCGACGCACGTCAGTTCCCGCGCATAGCGATTCTCCCGCATCCACGTTAGCAGCCCTTCCTGCGTCGTGATGACCTGCCATGCGCGCACTGTCCCGTCCGTCGCGCCGGAAATAAACGAACTCCCATCTTCGTCAAAGACGAGACTCCATACAGCGGCGGTATGCCCCGTGAAGCGCTGGATTTCGTCGCCTGTTTCCACATCCCACAGGATGATAAATTTATCGCGTGAGCCGGAAAGCACATAACGTCCATCCGGGCTAAAGATGACCACGCCGACTTCGGAATCATGCCCTTCAAAGCGGCGCACAATCTCGCCGCTGCTGACATCCCATAGAATCAGGGTGTTATCAGTTGAGGATGAAATCAAACGTTCACCGTCGGGGCTGAACGCGACGGAAAGCGCCCAATCGGTGTGTCCGGTCAGGGTGCGGATAGCGCTGCCGCTTTGTAAATCCCATAGGATGATATTTTTATCAATCGAAGATGAGGCAGCTTGTGTTCCGTCGGGGCTGATAGCAACGGACTGCACCGAGGCGGTATGTCCCGTCATGCGATAAATGATTTCGCCCGTTTGCACATCCCATAAGATCAATGTGTTATCACTCGATCCGGTCAGGAGGCGTGTACCATCGGGTGTAAACGCCATACTCCACACAGTTTGGCCTTCATCATGCCCTTCAAAACGGCGGATTTCTTCACCCGATTCCAACTCCCAAAAGATGACAGCGCCGTCCAGCGAGGAAGAAACCAATTTTTCGCCATCGGGACTGATGGCAGCATCCGTGATGCCGCGTTCATGCCCGACTAATTCTCGCAGGATTTCGCCCGACCTTAAATCCCACACACGCAAGACGTTATCCAGCGAACCCGAAATAACGGTATGCTGGTCAGGACTGAGGGCAAGCGCATAAACTGTAAAGTCGTGCAACCGGAATACGTTGGTCTGTGCGCCGCTGGTCAAATCCCAAAGACGGGCGGTTTGATCGCTGCTGGTCGTCAAGAAATGTTGTCGATCTGGGGAAAAGGTCGCGGTTAAGACCTGCCCACTGTGGCCTGTAAAGCGCTGCAAAACCGCGCCTGTTTCTACATCCCATAAAATCGCGCTGCGGTCTTCCGAAACGGAAAGCATCGTCCGCCCATCCGCGCTCAAACTGACCCCAAAAACACGCCCGGTATGCCCACCGGTATAGACGCGCACGATATTGCCTGTTTCCAGACTCCAGCGGATAAGGTTAGAATCGCTGCCTGCCGTGATCGCTCCAGAACTATCGGGCAGCACAGCGACATCGAGAATCACGCCGTTATGACCAATCCCAGTATCGGCATCATCGAAGCGCAGAATCGGCTGTCCGCTGGAGGCGTTCCAGACGATCATCGTGCCGTCTTCCGACACCGAGAAAATCGCCAACCCGCCGGAAGCCACTGCGACGGCATTCACTTTATTGGTATGTCCGCCGCTTGCGCCATCGACTGTGCCAAAGCGCTGAATAATGTCACCCGTAGCGACATCCCATAGAATCAATGTTTTATCCCAAGAACCGGAGACGATTTGCATCCCGTCCGGCGTAAAAGCGACGCTGCTCACTACATCCTGATGTCCATCGCCATTTGCCCCATAACGGCGGATGACTTCGCCTGTAGCGACATCCCATAGAATCAACGTCCGATCCGATGAACCGGAAATGATCGTCTCCCCATCTGGCGAAAAAGCCACCGCCCACACCCAGTCGCTGTGTCCGTCACTGTCTCCCCCAAAGCGCTGTATGATTTCGCCAGTCGCCAAATCCCACAAAATCAGAGTGCGATCTGATGAGGCAGTGACGGCGGTTCGTCCATCCGGGCTGAAGGCGGCATCACGCACCCAATCGGTATGTCCAGCCAACACCCGCTGCGTTCCAGGTGAGAAGACCACATCGGCTAAGGTACGAAGTGCTTGCGGAGGGGCATCCGACGAAGTATTTGCTTCTACACCGAGCGCAATCGCAAGGTCGGTGTCATCACGGGCAAGGGCGAGTTGTGCGCCGGAAGCCAGCGCCAAACTCAGCGATTCGGCGGCGGCAGTGGCGGCGACATCCGCTTGGACGAGCGCTTCACCTTGTGCGGTGGCGGCATTATTAGCCTCGACGATGGCCTGCCCCTGCGCGTTGGTGGCTGTCGCGGCATTTTCGGTAGCGACTCGGCTCTGATTAAAGGCGAACACCGATAAGCCGACGCTGATAATCGCCGCCACGCTCATGACAGCGACCAGCGCCCGTAAGCGATCTCTGGAGTTCTTTTCGATTTTGGCTTTGTAGGCTTGCTCGGCTTGTTCTTGTTTCAGCAGCTCATCGCGCTGTTTGAGGCTGGCTTCTAAATATTCCGATTCAGCCGTCGTCATCGAAAATTTGTCTTTGTCTTTTTCGGCTTCAAACTGCGCCAGACGTGAGCCGGACGCGAGGTAACTTTTGTCTTTGTGGGTGTTCAGCCATTCTTCCGTGGCGGTGGTCAGGCGGCGGCTGACGAGCAAAGACTCGCGGCTTTCGTTTAGCCAGCCCCGTAACAATGTCCAGCGTCGAATCAGCGCTTCATGGGCGACTTCGACGGTTGGAGCGCGGGTCGAGGGATCACGATCCAGCGTGAGCAGGCGATACTTGACGAACAGATCAACCACCTGCTGGATTGTATCTGAGTCTTTGAGCGAAAGCAGTTCGGCCTGTTGGATACGGCGGCGGGTGTCTTCCGCGCCTTCCCCAAGCGTCACCAACCGCAAAAAGACCTGCTGCGCGGCACGTTTTCCGGCCTCGTCTAAGGTTTCATACAGGCTGTCCGCCCGCTGCGCCAATGCACCACTCACGCCGCCGATGTCACGGTAGGCTTGCAGCGTTAACCAGCGTCCATCACGCCGCTCGAAAAGCTCCGTCAGCGCGAATTGCAGCAGCGGCAGCGCACCCGCTTGTTCAGAAACATCGGTGACAATCGCCGTCACCAAGCCCATTTCCAGCCCTAATTCGGCATTTTCCGCCGGAAAGGTGATGGCGCGTTCCAGTTCGTTGCTGTTCATCGGCAGGACAATTTCACTGGCTTCGCGCACTAATTCGCCAAAATCAGGATAGAGCAGCGGACGATCATAAAAATCGGCTCGCAGCGTAACAATCACGCGCAGGCGGCTGTTAGTAACGCGGACGGCTTCTAACACCGTATTCAAAAAAGCTGAACGGGAGGCTTCATCGGCATTTTGCGTAAACACTTCTTCAAATTGATCGATAAAAAGCAATAATTCACTATCGGTTGGCAAAATCTTATCAAGAACGCTGGCTAATCCATCGCGCCGCAGCAAGCCAACCAGATTTTCCGGCGGTTTAACGGCGACTTTGAGCAGCGCCGCCGCTAATTCATCGTAGACCTGCGCCCCCGGCATCATCTCGACCACGAACCACGTATCCGAGCCTTCTAATCTGCCGCGCCGTAACGTGGGCAGAATCCCCGCCCGAACAAGGCTGGATTTGCCGCTGCCGCTGGGGCCGACCACCGCCATAAAGCGCGAGTCTTTGATCTTGTTCAACAGGCGTTCTACGAGTGTCTCTCGCCCGAAGAAATCATCTTCATCCGCTTCTTGGAAGGCACGTAAGCCTTTATACGGATTTTCTGGCGCGAGACCGTCATAACCGAGGAACTTCTCGGTGATGGGGATAGTCGCGTAAGGGTCGATTGGGGCGGCAGCGGATTCTGCTGTTTTGCCAAAAATGGCGAGCCGAAAATCACGCGCCATTGCTAAGGTGTTGGGATAGCGCTCCTCTGGTTTTTTCGCCATCGCGGTATGGATGACATCACTCACCTCTGAGGGGAGATCGTCACGTTCAACATGAGCCGAAGGCGGGAGTTCCGTCAGATGCTTCATAATCAGCATGGACGGCGCGGGGGCTTCAAACGGCGGCTTGCCGACTACCAGTTCATACAACACTACGCCGAGGCTGTAAATGTCGGTCTGTGGGCTTAACGTCTGCCCCATAATCTGCTCTGGCGACATATACGACGGTGATCCGGTAACGGTATCAGGCTCATCGCCGTCTTCATCCAGATTTGACGTAGGTTGGAAGATGTCTTTGGCGATACCGAAATCTGCTAAGTAAGCGTTGCGTTCTTCATCCAGCAGGATATTATCGGGCTTCATGTCGCGGTGAATTATGCCGCTGCGATGGGCGACGGCAAGCGCTGCCGCGATTTGATCGAGGATGTGGGCGATTTGCTCCAGCGTGAGTGACCCATGCGCCAAAAGATCACGCAGGCTTCCACCGCGCAGCCAGCGCATAACCAAAAACGCGCCTTCGGGATCACGCCAATAATCATAGAGCGGGACAATATTCAGATGTTCTAACCGGGCGACCAACTGCGCTTCTGCCTCGAACCGCCGGATAAATTCTGGTTGGCTGGCGAACTCTGGCAAAATGACCTTAATGGCGACTTCGCGTTTGACGAGCGGCTGATAAGCACGATACACCGCGCCAAAACCACCCGCGCCAATCCTTTTTTGCAGTTCGTAGCCTTTGATGACCTTGCCGCTGAGATCGTCCATGCTGCCTCATCTTCGTTTGTACCATGACGCTATCGTAGGGGCGAGGATACCTTACCTTGCCCCTACGACCAATAGCTATAGAAAAATCGCTTAAAGCACTTTTTGAACTACAAAATACTCATGAATTATCACCGAAATAACATCACACCCATTGATGAAAATGAAGTCTTTTCAGAGCGACGGGCGAAGGTTAAACGCAAAGGCGCAAAGAACGCCAAGAATCGCAAAGTGTTTTCAGAGCAGACACAAAGAACACCAAGTTATTCGCTCAATACAGAAGCATCACGATTAAAACCCACTCATTTTCAATCCCTCTTCGTGAACTTCGCGCCTTCGTGGTTCAAAACGCTTTTTCATGCCTACTTTACATAGAGCATACTTAAATAGAACCTACGCACTTAAACGCCATTTTCGTAGGAGAGAGTCTCAGACCCTCTCCTACTAAGAGGTCAACTGCATAACTTATATTAAGGCGTTGGAGGCATTGGCGAGGGACCTGGGATAAAAGTAGGGGCAGGTGTATCCGATGCTAATACAAGTTCAGGTGTTGCCCCACCATTGGACACAGGCACAATCGGGCCGCTGATGATGTCACTGCGCGGTGGAACAGGTGTCGCGGCAACATTACCGCTGCCACTGATGGCTTGCAAATAGGCTTGCAAATCGGCATCGCTCGGCAGTTCAAAGACATAGAAATGGTAAAGATCGGGGTCTAGCCCTTGCAGTGTCGTCAGGAAGGCGCGTTCCTCGGCATTGATTGGGCGAAGCAGACTCCACAATCCCTCAATAGCTGTCCCATCTTCATTTAACGGGGCATTCGCAGTAAAACCCGCTGGCACAACCACGCCGCCAACACGCGCATCGCCGGAAAGCGTAATCAATTGAATTGTGTTATCGTCCAAAATCCGCAGCGCAATCGTGGAGCTAATCGCAATTTCCTCGCCGTTCACTTCAACCAGTGTCGTCAAGTTATTGGGTCCCTGAATCACCAAAAGCGGCGGTACAGCAATCGATTCCGACGCGCCACTGGTGCAATCGGCCATTGCAGTACCGGTCTTGAGGATAAACGACTGCATCGATGTGCGGCTGGTGGTGTCATAAGCAGGGAGTTCCGAGTAGCCACCGTTAGGCGCTCCCATAAGCTGCGTACTGACCCAACCGACTTGGTTATCGGCAGTGGTGACGCGCAGCCAACTATTATCAGAGGTTAGCGCATCGGCTGTCACTTCTGTCCCTATGCCCAAACTCACCAGAACGGGACTATCGGTGCTGGGGCCGCTGCGGACATTCGCCGCCAAAAGTGCGGTTGCCGTAACACCCTCATTCGGCAAAAAGGCTTGATCGGCGCTCACTTGATTTTCCAGCGTCACGTCGCCAAACATCAGGACGGATAACCCCGGCTCACTGGACGTATACGCCAGCGGCACATTGGCCTGCACATTCAGCGCGGCTAATCCCCAATTTTCGTTTTCGAGATCAAAGGCGCTGGTGCTGATCGTCTGTACTTGTGCCAGATCAATAGTATCTCCGGCAATAGCGAAATCCGGCGCGTCGGTGATGTCGTCTGCAAAGGTGACGCTGGTATTACGGTAGCCATAGCAGGCGGTGGTGGCTTCTTTGCCGACGCAGCTTTCAGCAAAGCTATCAAATGAGGCTTGAATCAAAGCCGCGCAGGCGGTTTCAGTGGAATTCTGTGCCGTCACAACATGGCCTATCCCGATGGATAACACGACTAGGGAGGCGAAAAAGATGATGCGTTTCATGAGGTATCCTTTTGAATTTGCTTTTTACCGAAAAACGCCGTAAAGCCCCTAGCTTTAGATAGGGGGATATAAGGCGTAGAAAATCTTGAAGCTTGAAACCATTGGCGCTATACTTCCATTCATTCAATTGGCGCATTGCATGAGGCGTAAAGCCCGGTAATTGAGCCAATCGAGGCACTTTAACAACGGAATATAGGCGGTTGTGGCAAATAGGTTGCCACGTAAAATATTCAACCAACAAGGTCTGTGTTTTGAGATGGGGCATCATTAAGGCCTTCGAGTGGGCGGAGGGATGAAAACCGGTAATATCGGAAGGATAGGCAGCGGATTTACGGGTGCGAGTGTGATGATGCGTGGCAGCCAAGTGGGTGCAGGGGTCGGCGTGGGTCCCGAACCTGATATGTCGTTGCCACCGCTGTTGCTAACCCCATTGGTATTTCCGCTGTTTTGCACCCCATTTGCTGAACTTCCGCCGGAGACATTGACGATGCCGCTGCCTTCCGCGCCGGGAGATTGTGCAAGAGGAGTCGCTTGGGCATTACTGGCTTGCACCGCTTCGACGAGGGCTTGCACTTCCGCCTCGCTTGGAATTTGGAGCGCGTAATAATGGTAAATTTCAGGATTCAAGTTTTCCAAGGCTGCGAGGCCGATACGTTCCTCAGCGTTGATCGGACGCAGGAAGCTCCATAATTCCTCGACAGTTGTCCCATCTTCGCTCAACTGCGCCGTCACAGTAAACCCTGCCGGGACGACGACACCTCCCACCCGCGCCGAACCGGATAAAGTAATCATTTGCATGATATTGCCAGGTAAAATCCGCAGCGCAATCGTCGAACTGATACTGATTTCGGCACTATTAACTTCGATGAGGGTTGTCATGGTGTTGGGGCCTTGCACAACCACCATCGGCATGGGCGCGACGGTTTCCGCTGCGCCGCTGGCACAAATGGTATTTTCCGCTGCTGTTTTTAGCGTAAAAGCCTGCATCGGGGTGCGGCTTTGGGTCGTCCAAACAGGCAGCGCGGAAGCATCGAATGAGACAAGTTGTGTGCTGATCCACCCGACGAGATTTTCCGCCGCCGTCACGCGCAGCCATTGACCATCCACGCTTAAGGCATCGCCGATCATTTGTGCGCCGGCGGGAATGCTGAGAAGAATTGTGGCTTCTGCATTAGGGCTGCTGCGGATGTTGGCTGTCAGAAGTGCCTCTGCTGGAACACCTGCGACTGGAATAAAAGCCGCTTCCGGCGAAACGCGATTTTCCAGCGTAACATCGCCGAACATCAAAACTGATAATCCTGGCTCATCGGTGGTGAGCGCCAGCGGTTCATTAGCCTGCACATTCAGCGCTGCCAATCCCCAATTTTGAGACTCGCTATCGAGCGCCCCAGTGCGGATCGTCTGCATATAGGTCAAATCGACGGTATCTCTTGCCATCGCAAACAACGGTGCGGGACTTATGGCCTCGCTAAAAGTCGCGCTGACGGTTCCATAGCCGTAACAGGCTGTGCTGCTGGTTTTCCCTGTGCAGCTTTCCGTAAAACTTTCAAATGCCGCCTGAACAAGCGCCGCGCAGGTTGTCTCTGCTGCGTTTTGTGCCGTAACCAAGCGCCCAATACTGATCGAAAAGAAAAGTGCTGCCGCAAAAATGAGTGCGCGTTTCATGTCTTTAAAACCTCTGACGGATTATTTCCACGTCTTACTCTCATTATAGGCATTTTTTGATGTTGCGCTGAAATTCGTAAAATTCCATTACACTTTTGCTGCACCTTTTGGACTCAAAAACAACCGAAGTCGCTTTGGCGCATCAGTTATCTTTGTGAATGCTCGTGATTTAGAAGTGCTTCAGGCTTTTAAATTTTGCCTAAAAAACGGTGCCAGGCCCATTTTTCAGCCGCAGCACGCATAAGATGATCTGAATTTTCGAGTTCTGCTGGCGCTGTTACTGTTGCTCAGTACTGACGTTACGCCGCCGCCTCTGTTTCTGCCCTCACCCCCGGATCCTCTCCATCAGGGCGAGGGGAGACAAACGCACAGGGTATATCAAAGTCCTTCTCCATGAGGGAGAAGGATTTAGGATGAGGGCTAACTGCGTAACATCAGTTGGCAAATCTACATTACACTAACTACAGCCAACTTGGATTCGGGATCATCTCCGTCTTGCCGTCGCGCTCGACGATTAGCGATGCGAAGCCTTTTTCCGCAATCGCCGCGTAGTCATAACCCGCGTCGGAAGGATAGCAGGCGAAAAACGCGAATTCATCTTGACCCGTGTTGATGGTACGGTGTCCCCAATACGGCGGGACGAGCGCGGCGGCACCCGGTGTCATGTGCTGAACGTTCACCTCGCCCTCACGGGTTTGCAGCAGCAAAATGCCCTCCCCGCGCAGGCAGAAATAAAGTTCCGCCCTATCGCCCTTCGCGTGATAATGGCCTTTGGTGAAAAAATATTCCTCGCCGACTTTACCGGGATAAATCACCGTCGTCGAGAACGACAACTGCCCGACGACTTCCGGTTGATGTGCGCCCAAATAGACGCGATAAATAACCGGATTTTCCGGCAACAATGCGCTTTCGGCGGCGGAATCCGCGAACAAGCCTTTGAGGTCAGCCAGGTGGCGCACTTGAATGTCTTGCCCGCCGGGAATCGTGCCGTTAGCGAGATCGACCATTTTGGTAAATGGGAGCATAAGCGTCATAGCGGTTAGCCTTTAGCAATTAGCCAAAATACAAAAATATACCTGACCTTACTGAGACGCAGAAAACACAGAGATGCAAGTTCAAAATCTTGGCGTTCTAGGTGTCGTTGCTGCGCTTAGGTGGTTCAAAAAATTTGAATGACTTTCATGGTTTTACTTTAGGACTTTCGCTCACGCATTTACCCCACCCCTAAATCCCCTCCCCATTGCATGGAGAGGGGACTTCAAGATGCGTTTTTCTCCCCCTCTCCAAGTATTGGAGA
>Ga0163154_10006610_pt1 | contig 14122 bp, 10 predicted proteins | sample OliLakLV19MP9P1_FD_148649 | JGI IMG/M metagenome (GOLD analysis project Ga0163154, IMG submission 148649) | Freshwater microbial mat bacterial communities from Lake Vanda, McMurdo Dry Valleys, Antarctica - Oligotrophic Lake LV.19.MP9.P1 | ecosystem: Environmental > Aquatic > Freshwater > Lake >... | reverse complement strand
CATTCGCGACTGGCGCGTGCGCCGGGGTTATTCCCCGACCATGCAGGAACTGGCCGACGAGATCGGCGTCAGCAAGGTGACGGTGTTCGAGCACGTCGAGGCGCTCATCCGCAAGGGAGCGCTCATTCGCGAGCCCAACAAGGCTCGCTCTTTGTCGATCGCTGAAGGAATCGCGGTCCCGGACGAATCGCGTCCTCTGCGTTTCCCGCTGGTCGGCAAGATCGCGGCTGGCAACCCCATCGAGCGAGTCGCCGACCAGGAAGAGATCGATCTGGTGGAAATCCTGGGTGGGAACGGAGTGAACGCCGAGTCCACCTTCGCGCTCAAGGTCGAGGGCGAGTCGATGCGCGACGAGGGCATCCTTGACGGCGACTATGTGCTGGTCGAGCGTACTCAAGTTGCGCAGAACGGCGACCGCATCGTGGCCTTGCTGCCCGATGGTTCGACCACGCTCAAGACCTTCTATAAGGAAGACGACCACATTCGTCTTCAGCCCGCCAACCCAGCGTTCGACCCCATCCGTGTGAAGTTCTGCCAGGTTCAAGGGATTGTCAAGGGTGTCGTCCGCCGGTACGGCCGATAGGTTCGCCCGAGTTTCGATCGTCTGAGAATCGGAACTGACCCCCTGTGGCCGCCACGGGACACAGGGGGACGCAGAGGGACACGGAGGGAAAAGGAGTGAGACACGAGAGACACGGAGATGTACGAGGAGAAGGCCGAGTACTACTTGGCCTCTTCCGTCGTCGATCTCCCAGTGTATCTGCGTGGTGAGTGTTCTTTGAGATCAACACGTTGCGGTAGCCAGCCCGGGTAGTGTGGTAGTGGTGGGTGGTGGCGTTAGTGGTTGGTGGTGGCGGCGGTGGTAGTGGTGGTTGGCGATGACTGGCGCGTCGTTGCGCGTACGAACCTCAGCCCGGCCGGGTCCATTTTCGGCCCGGCGTTTTTTTCGCAATCCGGACTCAACCAGCTTCAGGTTTGGGTCGATGCCTCAGGCATGGACGCGACTCAGACTGTCTCTTCACCACGCCGTCGGAACCTGTTCCTGAACCTGGCCGTCGCCGCCAACGCGGTGCTGCTTGGTGTGTTGGTCGTGGGCCAAGGCGGTCCTTCGCCGCGCGGTCTGGAGGCTTCGGCCCTAGCTAGTCCGCCAGCGGTGAACGAAGAGAGCGATCCGACGTCGCGTGTGAACCCGGCCGATCAGCGCAAGCAGATCATCTCAGAGCTTCAGAGCATCAACCAGCGGTTGAGCGCGATGGACGCGGTGCTCAAGAAGGGCATCAATGTGCGCGTGACCGAGATGCCCAAGCAAGACAACTCTGACAAGAAGTGATCTCGGACGCTGACCCGGAGCGAGTCGTTCTTTGCGGACGTGAACTCGTCTCGCAGAAGACCCGATGATGACTATGAAACCTCGTGCGTTTCGGCTTAAGGCCGTCGGGGGAGCTGGCCGGGGAGTCCGGCCCAGGAGCTTGTCATGATCTGTACTGCGCGCGGCGTCTGTCGGGCCTACACACTGGTTGAAGTGCTGGTGGTGGTGGTGATCTTGGGGATTTGCGCCTCGATGATCACGCCGACGATGACGGGCAGCCAAGGGTTGCGCGTGCAGGCGGCCGTGCGCACGATCGTGGCGGACATCACCGAGATGCAATCTGACGCGCTGGCGTTCCAGAAGGGTCGGGCGCTGGTGTTTCACACGGACAAGAACGGCTATGCGACCGTGGAGATCAACGGGACGTCGATCAACGAGACGCTCGACACGCTCTCGACGACCACGTTCAACCGCGATTCGTTCGGTGACGCGAAGATCGCCGAGGTCGACTTTGACGATACCTCGGTGCTGATCTTCGACGAGCTGGGCTCGCCGGTGACGACGCCGGGCGGGGGCACGCCGTCGAGCAACGGCACGATCACGATCACGGGCGCCGGTGAGAAATATCAGATCACCGTCGAGGCGTACACGGGGCGTGTGAGCGTCAAGAAGATCTCGTGATCGCGATCGATCTCTTGCGGCTCGATCGGTTGGCCTTTGGCCGAAGGAATTGACTATGCAGATGGCGTGCTCGCGCAAAAAGAAGAATTCTCGGCTTCTGAGCTTGGTGGCGGTGCTGGCGCTAGGGCTGTTGATCTGGACCAGACTGCGGCTGGTGTCGCCGTTGCCGCGGACGGTGTATGCCGACCCCGGAGAGTTTGCGGGGGGTGCGTCGGAAAACGGGGCGGCGGTGCAGAGAGAAGTGCCCAAGTCGGCGCAGGCGGATGGTTTGGTGCGCGAGCCGATCGAGGCGGCCGGGTCTCGATAAGGGGCGGGTTGTTGGATGAGGCCTCGCGCGGCTGCGGGGCATCGAAACGAATCGAGAACTTTGATACCCCTCTCGTCCCGGGAGGGGTTTTTGTTTGGATGCAGGGCGGGTGGAACGACTGGCGCGTGAGGGGAGACAAGAACGAGCGGGCACTGACGAGCGTCAGAACCGCGCGTCTGCGGACAGGCTGGGGCGGTGTGTGTTCGTGATCGGTGTGGCGTGTGCAAGTGCTGGCTGGCCCGCATATTCGGCACGGTCTGACCAGTCGTCACATACGACTCGGTGGGTGGTTCTTGTGTGAAAGTCGTTTGACGGAACAGACGACAAGTTCCACGCGGTCGGGACTTTCCGATCGCAACACGCGGGCTTGTGCCCGCCGGGCTCGCGAGTGTTGTCAGCTCGTCGGCTACAGCGAAATACCTAGAACCGAGGGCCATACATGTCCACAGAAATGAACCGCAACGGACGGAACCGTGATCGAGCGACCAAGCACTCCCCCGCGGCCGTCTCGGCTGCCTTGATGGTGTTCCTGGCGAGCGGCGCTTCGGCGTTCGAGCCGACCAAGCACACCAAGCCGACGGCGCCCCCGGCGCCAGCCGCCGCGACGCCGGTCGCGGGTGAAGCGCCGGCGGTCGCGGCTCCCAAAGCAATTCCCAGCGCAATCTCGAACGCATTCGGCCGCAACCGCGGGGGCAGCGCGACCACGCCGTCCGCGACGAACGCTCCGGCGGCGAGCAACCCGAGTGGCGCTGCCGCCGCGGAAACCTCTAGCGAGCCCAAGAGCGACTCGGTCGTTCGCGTCAACGACAGCCTCGTGGTTGACCTGCACGTCAACGACGAGGACCTGACCAATGTGCTTCAGATGCTCTCGATCCAGAGCCAGCGGAACATTGTGGCGAGCAATAATGTGAGCGCGAAGGTCAAGGCCGACCTTTACGGTGTGACGTTTTACGAGGCGCTGGACGCCATCCTGCACGTCAACGGGTACGGGTACATCGACAAGGGCAATTTCATTTACGTTTACACGCTCGAGGAGCTTCAGCAGATCGAGAAGGCGAGCCGGGTGCGGGTGTCGAAAGTTGTTCACCTGAACTTCCTGAACGCGATCGACGCGGCCGAGTTCGTCAAGCCGCTGCTCAGCGAGGGTGGTCAGATCAAGACCAACGGCAAGACCGAGGACTTCGCCGCGGCGAACCTTCCGGTGGGCAAGGACAATTTCGCGCACGACGCCACGCTGGTGGTGTACGACTATCAGGAGCACGTCGAAGAGATCGAGAAGCTCGTGAAAGAGCTGGACACTCGGCCCGCGCAGGTGCTGGTGGAAGCGACGATCCTGCAGACGCAGCTCAACGAGACCAACGCGTTCGGCGTGGACTTCTCGCTGATCGCCGACCTGAACTTCAGTGATTTCTCGGGCTCGGGCGGCCCGCTCAAGTCGGTCGACAATTTGATCACAGGTCAGGGCAAGTCGGCCGCCGGTAGCAACGGGACGATCCCGACCGAGACCGATGGCAAGACTCCTCAGGCTCGTGCGATCCAATCGACCCCCGGCAACACCTCGGGCCCCGGCACGCTCAAGCTGGGCCTGGTCGCCAACGACGTTGCGGCGTTCGTGCGCATGCTCGACGAAGTGACAGACACCACGATCCTCTCGAACCCCAAGGTCATGGCCCTGAACCGTCAGCCAGCCCGGGTGCTGGTCGGTCGCAAGGTCGGTTATTTGAACACGACGTCAACAGACACGACCTCGACGCAGTCGGTTCAGTTCCTGGACACTGGTACGCAGTTGAACTTTCGTCCGTTCGTGTCCAACGACGGGCTGATCCGGCTTGAGCTCAAGCCTCAGGTTTCGGAAGCGGTGGTTCGCGACACCCGGGACGCCACGGGCGCCGCGGTGACGATCCCTGACGAGATCACCAACGAGCTGGTCACCAACGTGATGGTTCGCGACGGTCAGACGGTGGTGCTGGGCGGTCTGTTTCGTGAATCCACGCAGGCGACCCGTCGTCAGGTTCCATTCCTGGGCGACGTTCCCTTCCTGGGCGCGGCCTTCCGCGGGCACGAGGACGAGACGCAGCGCCAAGAGATTATCTTCCTGATTACTCCGTCGATCGTGAACGATCAGATCCTGACGGCCAATGGCAAGGACGCGGTAGACTATGTGGACCGCGCCCGGGCCGGGGCTCGCGAGGGGATCCTGCCGTGGAGCCGCGACAAGCTCACGAGCATGAAGCTCGTCGAGGCCGAGAAGTTGGCCGCCGAGGGCAAGACCGAGAAGGCGCTGTGGAAGATCGACCAGTCACTCTCGATGAACCCGGTGCAGCCCGACGCGATCGCGATGCGTGAGCGTCTGACCAACGAGCGGACCGTGAGCCCGAGCCGGAGCATGCTCCAGCACATCCTGCACAAGGAATCGCGTTCGAGCACTCGGGCGGGGATCGACGGGGCTGATTTTCAGCCGCTGACCAACGGCCGGAAGATCACCGCGACGGCCTCGGTTGAGGACGCGAGCGATGTCTCGACCTCGGTGAACGCCGACGCGGCCACGGTCGAGGAAACGATGCCGGCAACTTCCGACATTCACAACGAGATCGACACGGAGGATTCATCGATCGGTTCGACAACCACGAGCGAGGGTTCGGCCGGGCTCGACACCCTGCAGAATGATGGTGGCGGCTCGGTGATTCCTGAGGCGACCCCGGCTATTCCTGAAGTCTCCCCTGTGAACGTTCCCGAGACCACGCCGGTCGCGGCCCCGGAAACTCTGCCTGCCAACCCCGAGGTTGCTCCAGCCACGAACCCTGATGCTGTGAACCCCGAAGTGATTCCGGCCACGAGCCCCGACAGCGGGACAGGCGTGCCCTCGACGCAGCCCGAAGTTCAGCCGGGGACCACTCCCAGCACCGAGCCCAAGACCGACGGCAAGCCGGTGACTCGTGCGAACATCAAGACTCTCCCTGCCCAGATGAACAGCAACGCGATATTCGTGATGAGCGGCGGGGTCTTTAGCGACGCGGCGAATGTTGCGGACGCCTCGAACATTCTCTGGGGCAAGGCGACGACTGTCGCCGCGGGCCGCGCGAACTCCCAAACGCTTCAATCGCAGGCCGCGATGAGATTCTGGTTCCGGCACGGCGGGTGGAAGACGATCGAATCTACCAGCGTCTCGTACACCGGCCTGGTCCACGGCCTGGCGAAGATGTGATGAGTTGACCCGACGACGGAGCGGCACGATACGGGAGCATGAAAGCTCTTGAGTGTGTGCTGAGCGAATCTGTGCTGAGCGAAGACCGTTGATTCACCGGGGGGAGGGCGAGCCTCTCCCCGGTTTCTCATTGGCTGCCGGAGCGGAAGGTTGGATCGGGCTTGCGGTTGAGATGTTGCGGAGGCGGCACCAGACTGTTTTCCTTCGAGGTCGGAATCTTCAGAAGCATCGTCAAATTCGGCAAACTCCGCTTGGGTCGGGTGATGGGCGCGTCGATAGAACGTCGCCGAGAACCACAGACCAGTAAGGAGCCTCACTGATGACCAACACGAACCGCACGAATGACTTCCGGACAAACATTGCTCGTAACTTTGGCCGTTCGCGGCCTCGTCTCTTGCTGGCCTTTGCGCTGTCGGCCGGGCTGGCGATGGCGACCGGGCTGGGTGGGTGCGCGGGCGCCTTCACGGGCGAGGGCGCGTCCAAGGCCAAAGAGAAGATGGACGTGATGAAGTCCGCTACGGAATGGCAGACGGCCCACCAGGCGTTCCTTTCGGGCGACCTGAAGAAGGCTCTAAAGTCGGTGGACCGGTCGATCGCGCTGAGCCCCAACGTTCCCAAGAGCCACGTGCTACGCGGGCGGATCTCGATGGAGCAGAGCAACATGGAGCAGGCGTTCAAGTCGTTCGCGCGAGCGAGCGAGTTGGACGCGAGCAACGCCGAAGCGCCGTACTACACGGGTATCGCGTATGAGCGAATCGCGCAGCCTCGGAAGGCGATGGAGTTTTACAGCAAGGCCGCGGACATCGACCCCGAGAGCGCGCAGTACGCGATCGCGACGGCCGAGGCCATGACGGATATCGGGCAGGTGGACGAGGCGGAGACATACCTGACGACGCGGCAGGCGGCGTTCGAGCACAACGCGGGGATCCGACAGACGCTCGGGCACATCGCCACCATGCGCGGCAACCACACCAAGGCGGCGCTGCTTCTGAACGACGCTCGGCTGCTGGCCCCGGACGACCTTGGGATTACCGAGGACCTTGTGCGCGCACAGGTCGCCACCAGCAAGTTCAACGACGCCGAGTTCAACCTGACCAAGATGCTGCAGAACCCGACGCTGGCGGACCGCCGCGACCTGCAGCACCTTCGTGTGCGCTGCCTCGTCGAGGTCGATCGTCTTCTTGAGGCTCGCGAGCTGGCGATCAAGCTAACCAACGGTGACATCGGGCAATCGGACGTCGAGTCGTGGGTCCAGCTTGGGAACATCTCGTACCTTCTCAAGGACAGCAACCGCACGAAGCAGGCCTCGGCGCGGGTGGTGGCGCTCGCGCCAGATCGTGCCGACGGCTACGTGATGCAGGGGCTGCACTATCGCCGCGAAGGGAACCTGGAGCATGCTCGGATCTCGTTCCAGCGCGCGGCGCAGATCCAGCCAGCTTCTGAAACGCTGGTGATGCTGGGGCTGGTGCAGCGTGATCTGAATCAGCCGGGCGCGGCGCGGCAGAGCTTCGCCGAGGCCGTGAAACAGAACCCAAGTGACGCGACGGCGACGCAGTTATTGGCGGAAGTTGAGACCGGGCAGTAATCTCATTGCGCGGCACTGCGAACGGTGGGCGGCCTCATTCCTGTGATCGAACACTGAACTTCTTCAACGGCTCGGCCTGATGGCCGGGCCGTCTTTGATTGTGGGCAGCGCAGGGAGTGCGCTGCGTGCGCAAGAATCGAACGAAGTGCGCTCGGCGCGGCGCAGGCCTAGCGCGGGGGATTCACGGGATCAGGTCCGCGAAACACGTCCGATGATTTTGGCTGTGGAAGATCAAAGTCGCGGCTCTTATCGGTCGATTTTTACGGCGTGCGCTCAACGCGCCGAACGGGAGCCTGAACATGAGCACGGCCGCAACGAACATCAACGACGGACAGAACGATTGGAGCGACGACCAACTGCCTTCTCATTTCCGAGCGCCGTCGCACGGCGACGCCGGGTGCGAGTCTGGTTACGAGCTGGCCGACGCGGCCGGAGGAGAACTCGGGCGTGAGCCGGACCTTGAAGAGTTCGGTGATTCCTTTGGCGAAGCTGGTTATCTCGTAATACCCGAATCGGACCTCTTCGAAACGGAGACGGAGATGGTTCTTGACGCTGCGGCCCTGCGCGACTGCACGGACAGCCTGACGCCGCTGATCGAGCGGGCAGCGATCACCTGCGAATCGCTGCGTGAGAGTTGCCGTATCGCAGAGCCCAGCGAGAAGGCGCTGCGCGAGACGCTGGGCGAGGTGGCGACGCTGCTGGACCGCGCGGAGGTGCTGCTGCCGACGCTCGCGCGTGGTGTGGAGTCGGTTCAGGTTGTGAGCGATCCGTCGCCGAGCGTCGAAGTACGCGAGCTCGTGTACGACGCGATCGCGTCGATGCGGCAGGAGCTTGATGATCGCTCGCGGGCGGAGCGGCAGAGGATTGATCGACTGGAGTCGGAGCTGAACGATCGTGTCGCGGCGCTCGGGGAGCGGGTCGAGATCGCGAGTTCGTTGACCTTGTTCGCGGGTCGCGTGGAGCAAGAGGGCGACGTGGAGATCGGCGCGAAGATCGGCGCGGATGGCGACAGCGACATCAACAGCTTTGAACAGAGAGAACGACCCGAAGCCCAACGGACGCTGATCGAAGCGATCGTCGGTGCGCCGGTCGTTGATCGCGACGCCGTGGACGCGGTGATCGAGCAGGCGATCGGAGAGGGCGTCACGCGGACTCTCGCCCTGTGGGAGCGCGAAACGGTGCAGTTGATGGACCTGTTCCGGGCTCGTGTCGAGCGTGCGATCTCCTCGGTCGAGACGGCGGCGGCGGACCGCGCGCGCCAGCTCGACGATCTTTGCGGGAAGGCCGACAAGGTCTTTGCGCTGGCGGGCGGTGATCCGGACTCGTTGACAAACGTGGTTGGCGAGCTGGTCGAATCGATGAGGCCCTGGCGCGGACTTTTGGTCGAGGGCAAGTGCGGGCCCGATCTTGCGCCGCTTGTGCAGACGATCGTGGAGCGTGTTCGAGCGGATGTTCGTGGCGAGCTTGTCGGGCGCCTTGATGAACTCGACGCGACGGTGAGCAAGGTCGCGGCGCGAGCGGTGACGACCTTGATCGCGACGGAGAGTATTGATCAGGGCAATGCGCTTCAGGGGTCGAGCGCGATCGGCGTGATCGACGCTAGGCCGGTGGCCGTGGTTACGAGCGTGAGACACCTGCGGGTCGGTCCGGCGGGGATCAGCTCGACATCATCAAAGCCCGCCGCGCGTTCGACGAAGCCCGCAAATCTGGTTCGCGTGGAAGAGAAGGACGGCGCGCGAGCCACACCCAGAGAGGGAACGGCGGCCAAGACTCCGCCGCGTACCACCAAGGCTACGAAGCGGCGCGCCGCGTAGCTCGACGCGGCGCTGATCGAGACCTGCACAGCCAGGCCGAGCGCGGACGCGAGTGTTCTGGTACGATCGAGCGATGTCGTCCGTGTTCGAGAATCTCGCCACCGCGCTCGCGCTGGGCCTGCTGGTCGGCCTGCAGCGCGAGCGGTCGGACTCGGCGGTCGCGGGGATCCGCACGTTCCCGCTGATCACCATGCTCGGGACGGTGTGCGGGCTTCTTTTTCCTATGCTCGGGCCGTCGGTCGTTGTCGCGGGGTTCGGCGGTGTGATCGCGCTGATCGTGATCGCCAACGTGCTCAGAGCGAAGTCCGCGTCGAGCGGTTCGGGCGCGACGACCGAGGCGGCCGCGCTGCTCATGTTCGCGGTCGGCGCGTACGTGCCGCTCGGTTCGGCGACCGTCGCGACCGCGATCGGTGTCGGCGTGGCGGGGTTGCTCAACGCCAAGGACTACCTTCACGCCTTCGCGGGCAAGCTCGGCGATCGCGATGTTCACGCCATCATGCGCTTCGCGCTCATGAGCTTCATCATCCTGCCGCTGGTGCCGAATCGGACTTTCGGACCCTTCGATGTTCTGAACCCGTACCAAGTGTGGCTGATGGTGGTGCTGGTGGTGGGGATGAGCCTGGGCGGGTTTCTGCTCTACAAGTTTGTTCAAGGCCGAGCGGGGTTGTTGTTCTCTGGACTGTTTGGCGGCATGATCTCGAGCACGGCCACGACGGTGAGCTATGCGCGGCGCTCGGCGGCTTCGCCTGATCTGGCTGCGCCAGCGGCGTTCGTGATCTTGGTGGCGAGTTCGGTGATGTACGCGCGGCTCTTGATCGAAATTGCCGTCGTTGCTCCGAACCACGTTGTGGAGATCGGTACGCCGATCGTGCTGATCGGTGTTGTTGCCATCGTCGTCGCTCTTCTGGCGTGGCGGCGCACGAGCGTGGCTCAGAGTGGGCTTCCGGAGCAGACGAACCCGACCGAAATCAAGGGCGCGCTGGTGTTCGGCGTGATCTACGCGCTGGTGCTGCTGGCGTCGGCCGCGGCGCGCGAGCGCCTGGGCACGTCGGGGCTCTTCGGCGTCGCGGCGATCTCAGGGCTGACGGACATGGACGCGATCACGATCTCGTGCGCGCGGATGGCCGACGCGGGTCGCATCACGCCGACGCAGGCTTGGCAGGCCGTGGTGATCGCGGTGATCTCGAACACGATCTTCAAGCTCGGGGTGATCGTGGTACTTGGCTCCCCGGCGCTGGCCAAAAAAATTGCGCCGTTCGTGGGGATCAAGGTCGCGGCGGCGGTGATGGTGTTGTGGTTGTGGGATTGAAGGCGACGCGCGAATTAGCACGTCGCCGCGCTGAGCCTGATTACTTCGCCGGATACTCGAACACGCCGCGGCCCGTCTTGTCGCCGTACCGTCCCGCCGCGACCAACTGACGCAACAGCGGGCAGGGCCGGTATTTCGAGTCGCCGAGTTCGCGGTGCATGACGGTCATGATGTTGAGGCAGGTGTCCAGCCCGATGAAGTCGGCGAGGCGGAGCGGGCCCATCGGGAAGTTGCAGCCGAGCTTCATGATCTCGTCGAGGTTGGCGGGCTCGGCCACGCCTTCCATCCACGCGAAGAAAGCCTCGTTGATCATGGGCATCAGCACGCGGTTGCTGACAAAGCCGGGGCGGTCGTTGGCAGGGACGGCGGTCTTGCCCATCGCTTTGGCGAGTTCGATCACGCGGTCGGTGGTTTCCTGGCTGGTTTGCAGGCCTCGGATGACCTCGACGAGTTTCATTACGGGGACGGGGTTGAAGAAGTGCATGCCGATGACTCGGTTGGCGGCGTTGGGGGCGTGCGCGGCGATGTCGGTGATGCTGATCGAGCTGGTGTTGCTGGCGAGGATCTCGTTGTGGGTGAACATCGCCGCGAGTTTGTGGAAGAGCTCGCGCTTGATGCGCACGTCCTCGATGATCGCTTCGATCACGACGTCCGCGCCCTTGAGCATGTCGAGAGTTTCGACATAGTGCAGGCGCGAGAGGGTGGCGTCGGCCTCGGGCTGGGTGACTCTCTGTTTTTCAACTTCGCGAGCGATGCGCTTTTTGTGCGCGTCTTGGCAGCGGCCCAGCGCGCCGGGTGCGGAGTCGCAGAGGAGAACTTTGAACCCGGCTGCGGCCGCGACCTGCGCGATCCCGCCGCCCATCTGCCCTGCGCCCACCACGCCGATCGTCTGAACTTTGTGCATGAAAAGCCCCTGTGCTTGAGTGTTACACAGGATAGCTACTTTCGGGGCGTCAAGAAAAAGAGGGCCGCGAGCGAACGCCCACGGCCCCCCACACTTCTCGAACCGACCTTGCGGCGCGGCGCGGCGCTCACGCCTCCCGCGTCTGGTTTTCATGGTCTTTTCGTCTTACTTCACCACAGCGTTCGACACCACCGGCGCGGGCTCGGCAGACGCGAGAATCTGAGAAGTGAGCTCGGATGAGTTCATGGCGATCAAAGCGCTGGCGACCGCGGGCGTGGCCGAGGGCGTTGGCTTGCTCGTGATGACGCGGATCGGCGGTGTGTAAGCCTTGGCCTTGGCAGCGGCGAGGGACGTGCGCGACTTGAGATTCGCGGGCGCGGCCTCGGGCCAGGAGACGCGCAGCTCGCTGTCCGAACCGGCGAGCGTCACGATCGCGTCGGCGCCAGCGTTCACCTGCATGCGTGAGCGGAAACGCGGCTGATCAAGGGGTAAGTGCATAGTGGCCCGCGGAAGAGATTCGCCAGTCTGGGCTTTGTTTGCTGATTCGGCCGAGGCGACGCGATCGCCGCTGCTGAAGTAATAGTGAACGAAGAGATCGTTCACGAAGGTGCGCACGCCGCCGGTGTAGCCGCGCTCGCTGAGCCATCTGTTGCGAGACATGGCGAGCGACGCGTTGCCTTGGCCCTGAACGTTTTCCCACGGGCTGAGGGTGACATCGACCTGCCCGATTCGAGCGTGGACGGTCGCGCTGCTGTACTCGTCCGCGCCGTACGCGGCCGGGCCCGGGTCGCCCCAGCCCAGCGGGTATTGCTCGTTTATTCCGCCGATGATGGGGCGTGAGATCCAGAGCCGGCCGTTGAACCCGGGGCGGCGCACGGAGTCGGCGCGAGCCGCGGGGTAGAGCGGGCGCGAGGAGAGCTGGCCTTGCTCGTTGAGGTAGTTGTACTCGCGCGAGACCTGGGCGGAGGCCGAGCCAGCGAAGGACGCGAGGGCGGCCGCGACGGTGGATGAGATGGCGATGACGGAACGAGACGTATTCGTGGACGGGTGCATAGTGGGCTGCTCTTTCTGTTGTGAGTTGCTCTTGAGAATGGCTTGGCGGAAGACTGGACCGACGCGAAGGAAGACTCACCCCGGCGACCGAACCGAGCGTGCGTAAGCTCGGGGCACTGACAGCGTCGGCGGAGCAGAACGTGAGACGCGCGTCTCGGCCGGCACTTGAAGCAAAGCCGGTCACTGCGGGCGTCCTGCCCAACTTGGTCCGTCATAGACCCTACGAACAGCATGACACGAAATGACCTGCAAATCCAGTGTATTGTGGGTATTTTGAGGTCCGAAAAGCTGCGGGTGCGTTTGCGTTGTCCGGGCTGTGCTTCTATAGGTCGTGTTCGTTCCTCGATGAAAAAAGCCGGACCGCATTCGCGCCGTCCGGCCTCTGTTGAATTTCGAGTTGGTGCTTCGACATCGGGCTCGGACCTTCGCAGAGCCTTAGGTTCGGCGTCCGTGTGCGGGAGAAACTATCAATGCTCGCGGACAGGATCAACCTTAGCGGTTGTACCCGATCGCGTCGAAGAGCGTGATGTCGCTGGTCCTAAAGAAGTTCGGGTAGAACGTTTCGCCGTAGGCGAACGCGGGGTCCATGATGCCGATGGCGGGGACCTGCTCGCGGAAGTGGCTGGCCTGGTAGGGCGAGCCGTCAGAAAGGCGGTACTCGGTGGCGCCGATGGTGTCGAGGTTCTGATCGTCGTTGGGGCTGTTGAAGACGCACCAGCGTGGGCGTGCGGTGAACTCGGCGGTGGTGTCGGGGTTGAAGTCGCTGGCGCCGTCGGTGCGGCGGAAGCGGAAGATATCGATGACCTCGACGTCGTTGACGCGGAAGTCGACGCCGCTGGTGCAGCCCAGCGCGTGCCCGGTCTCGTGAATGATGACGTCTTGCAGCGAGATCGTGCCAGCCGAGACGCCGTTGGAGGGGTCGAAATCGAAGGGGAAGGCGGTGGAATACTGCATCGTCGCGTCGTTGCCAGCGACGCTGCCGCCGTTGGCCTTGAAGTTGGCGAACGTCCAGAAGACGCGGTTCTCGGCGGTGGTGGTGTTGGTGGAATAGCGGACCGGGAGCGAGGCCGTGGGCAGGAAAGATTGGATAGTGTCGTTGCTGTCCGCGCCAGCGACGAGGGTGGATCGCGAATCAACCCACGAGAGCGTGCCGTAACTGCTGCCGGTGCCGCCGATGACGCCCGGCGAAAGTGCCGCGAAGCTGACGGGGATCGTCACGGTCATGGTGTCGCCGGTGAACTGCGATTCGAGATAGGCCTCGGCGGCGGCGAAGGCGGGGATCGCGGCCGCGGGAACACCGGCGCCCAGTACGAACACGACATTCAGGCCAGCGCGTTTGTGCACGAGGTTATCGATGATGGTGTTGAGGGCTGGATCGGCGAGGTCGGCGGCGTGCGTCGCGGCCATGGTGACGAGGTCGGCCTGCGTCATCGCGGCGCGGTTGGAGCAGACGGGCTTCCAGACTTCCTGTGTTTGCGTGGTTGCGAGCTGGCCGCCGGGCAGCGCGATGATCTGCCTCCCTCGATCGATCGTGTGACGGACCGAAGGCGGGATGACCGGGGCGTCGTGCTGCGCGGTGACCGCGGTGACGAGCTGTGCCGAAGCGCTCCCGGCGCAGAGCGCGAGGGCGGCGGCCGAAGTCCAAACAGCACGAGCGTAGAGAATGTGACCCATCGGGAAGACTCCTTCTGGTAACCGGATTACGCATCAATCCGGCTGCTGGGCGCGTCGAGCGACGCTGCATGATCCCAAGGCCGGCCCGGTCCACGAGCCGATGAGACTACCGGAGACTCGTGTTCGTTGTCAATTCTCATTTTCGCGCGAGCGGTGGTTATGCCGGGCGCCCTAAGGCGAGCGCGATCTCGCGGGCCAACTCGCGCACCTGCTGTTCGTTCATTGTTCCCGCGAGCGCTTCGGCGCTCCAACCCCAGATCGCGTTGCGCGGGTCGGGGTCG
>Ga0163154_10006609_pt1 | contig 14128 bp, 8 predicted proteins | sample OliLakLV19MP9P1_FD_148649 | JGI IMG/M metagenome (GOLD analysis project Ga0163154, IMG submission 148649) | Freshwater microbial mat bacterial communities from Lake Vanda, McMurdo Dry Valleys, Antarctica - Oligotrophic Lake LV.19.MP9.P1 | ecosystem: Environmental > Aquatic > Freshwater > Lake >... | reverse complement strand
CCCTCACCGACGACCCGGCGCTCGTCGGTGAGGGTTTCTTCGCGGACCTGCACACGCTCGAGGCGAATCCGCGGCTGCGCGGGACGATCGTCGTCGCGATCGAGAACCTCCTGCGTTGATGGCCTGAGGCCCGCGAGCGCCTCGCGTCATGGCCCGAGCGCCTCGGGCCTCCGTATCGAGGGCCCGGGCGGCTTCGCACGAGAGAATCACTTGCGCGGGAGGCGGCCGCGGCGGACGCTCTCCGCGTGCCGTACACGACCTTCATAGGAGTCCTCCGCCAAGCCTGTGTCCTAGGCGTGCTGGGGGTCGTCGTCGGCGTCAACGCCGGCTGTAGCTTCGACGGCGTCCTCTCGTCGTTCGCGCCGCGTGAGGTCGGCCAGGGCGCGCGGCTCGACCGTCGGCTCGCCGAGCTGTGGCTGGAGACGCTCGATCGGGCGCCGGAGCGCGCGACCGTCGTGGGCCGCACCAAGGATGCAATCTATTGGAACCCGAGCGGCAGTGCGGCGCGGCGCGACGCCGCGAGCCAGCTCATGGCGTCGCTCGCGCGCCTGACGGAGGATTTCCCGCAGCGCGACCTCTCGCCCGAGGACGCGCGCTCCGTCGCGCGCGCGGAGCGCCTGCTGCAGAGGGAGTGGCGCGCGCTGACGACCGACGAACCGCCGCGCCCCCACGCGTGGGTCGGCACCGTGACCACGGCACCGTCGTTCCTCGCGCACTTGCAGCCCGCGGCCGACGGCGAGGAGCTGCGGCGGTGGGTCCAACGCCTCGAGGCGCTCGCGCAGGTCGTCGAGTCCGAAACGGTCGCGGTCGAGGCGCGCGCCGGCGCTGCGCGACTCCCGCGCCCGACACTCGAGGCGACGCTGGAGCTCCTCGCGCCGGTCGCCAGCGGCGTGCCCTACGACCCGCTGCTGGAGCCGTTCGAGGCGGCCGCCGCGCGGCTGCCCGCCGCGACTTCGGAGCCGCTCGTCCGCCGCGCGCGGCAGGTGGTGCGCGAGGCCGTGCGGCCTGCGTACGCGCGCTTCGTCACAGCGCTGGAGGCCGAGCGAGGCCGCGCGAGCGAGGTCAGCGGCGCATGGCGCTCGCCCGAGACCGAAGCCACGTGGCTCGCCCGCCTCGCGGAGTCCGCGGGGCCTGGCTTCGACCCGTTGACGCTGCACGAGCTCGGGCGCGCCGAAGTCGCTCGCCTGCACGGTGAGCTGCAAGGATTCGCGACGGACCCGGGCGGACTGCCCGATTGGTTCGACGAGCTACGCAAGGACCCCGCGCTCGCGCCAGGGTACGAGCTCGGCGTGCGGCCGCCGGCCGAGCTCTGGGGCCTCCTGCAGCCAGTCCTCGGAGAGCTCGTCGCGCGCGCCTCGGCAGAGCCGCCGGTGGCCGTGCGAGCACAGGCCTGGGACCGCCCGCGAGGGCGCTGGTCGCCGCTCGTGCCGGCTTCCTCCGACGGCGCCCGCCGCGCGCAGCTCCTCGTGCAGAGCGGCGCGAACGCGATCGCGCCGCCCTGGCTGCGGGAGTTCCAGGCGCTGCGTCACGGGCTGCCGGGGCGCGCGCTGTTCGATCAGCTCACTGTGAGCGCCGACGTGCCAATGCTCCTGGCACACGCGGTCGAGGACGCACACGCAGAGGGTTGGAGCCTCTTCGTCACGCTCGCGGCGCTGGAACAAACGCCCGGCCTCGAGCGCGACGGCGGCTTCGCGCGCTTCGCGGCGGAGCTCGTCGAAGCGACAACGCTCGTCGTCGATACGGGCCTGCACGCACGGCGCTGGTCACGCGCGCAGTCACTCGATTTCCTGCGCGAGATGACACCTCTGACGGTGCCCGCGGCGGAGAACCTCGTGTTGCGGATCGCAGCCGAGCCCGGACGCGCCGCAGCGCCGTACCTCGGCCTTTTGAAGCTCCGGGGGCTCGAGCGCCGCGCGCGGCAGAGCCTCGGGACAGACTTCGTACTGGCCGCATTCCTGCGCGCCGTCGTCGACGAAGGGCCGCTGGCGCCGATGGAGCTCGACGACCTCGTTTCGCGCTGGATTGTCGCGCGATCCGAGGCCATTAAGGAACGGTGACCCACCAGGAGCCCCATTCTGCGTATCGCGCAGAGTGGTCAGGCCGCACTACCACCCGATCGGCAAGCGCGATGCGCTCGACGCCGAAATCACGGCTGTAGTCGATCAGGTGATCGCAGTCACGCGAAGAGGTGCAGGTCCGCAATCATCTTGTCGACCTCGTTGCGCACGAACTCCACGTCCAGCTCGCAGAACAACGATCGATCCTCGGTGCTGCCGCGGACCAGCGGCCCGCGTCTCTGTTGCCATTCGACGTACTCGAGGCCCAGGGCGTCTCCGGTGTCGAGGGCGCGGAAGCGCGGCTCGTCCCATGGGATCCAGGCGCGCTTGTCGCTCGAAGGCGAGACGATCGCCAACGCGGGCAGATCGACCGCCTGCGCGATGTGCCGCGGTCCCGTGTCATTGCCGACGTACAGCGCGCAGTGCCGGAAGACCATGGCGAGCTCACGGATGCTGCGCGTGTCGACGTCGTCGAACACGGCGGCGCGGACATGCTCGGCGAGCATCGGCCGAAATGCCTTGCTGTAAGCGCACTCGCCGGGCCCGAAGAACACGAGCAACTGCACGCCATGGACCTCGATCAGCCACGTCGCGAGCTCGGCGTAGTACTTTCTCGGCCAGCGTTTGTAGTCGTCGCGGGCATTGATCCCGAGCGCCACGATCGGCCGCGCGAGGTCCAGGCCCGCCGTCTCGATTAGCGCGCGGCCGCGCGCGACCTCGGCCTCGTCCAGCCAGATCCGATAGGTCCGCGGTTGGACGGCGGCGCCGACCGGTGTCAGCAGCTCGAAGCGATCGTCGATCGTCCAGCCCTGGCCCGAGGGCTCTGTGTAAGCCCGCAGCCGGAACGAGTCCGTGTGCGCGAGCCGCCACGGGAACCGATCGAACCCGATCCGCCGCCCCGACCAGGCGGCGACACAAACGAGCAGCCCGATGAGCTGGCCCTGGAGATTGAAGACGACGTCATAGCGCTTGCGCCGGACGGTCCCGAGGAGCTTCGCCATGTACCGCACGTGGCCGCGGCGCTTGTGCTCGAGGACGAGCACCTCGTCGATGTTCGGGTTCTGCTCGACCACGCCCACACAGTGGTCCATCGTCAGCATGTCGACCGACGCGGACGGGTGCGCCGCCTTCAGCGCGTTGCAGAGCGCCGTCGAGAGGAGCACGTCGCCGATGTCGCGGGTCTGGATGACGAGGAATCGCATGAGTCGAGCACTGTCGATCGTGGCAGACGGGCGCGCCTCTTACGTAGGGTGAAACTTGGTCGAAACCGAACCGAGCGCCCGCATATGCTGGTCGCGCGCTGACCCCCGTCGGCCTCCATAGACCCTATGCAGAAGATCGCTGGCCGAGCAGCGCTCGTGTGCGCCGCTCTCTTGGTCGTGGTCAAGGCCGCGGCGCTCATCCTGGACCCGGTGAGCTTCTCGCCGCGTGTCCTGCCGAACCTGTGGCTCGTGCTGGTACTCCTGGCGCTCGTCCGCGGTGGGAGGCGGGCTCTGCGTGCGACCGAGTGCGCGCCGCTTCGCCGTGGCGGGCTGCTGGCAGTCCTGTTCATCGGTGGGCTGACGACCGCCCACGTCGCGGTGATCGCCTGGGTCGATCACAACCTCGCAACGCGTGCCAATACCGGTGTCTACGACGACCCGCACAAGGTCTGGTCGAATCGGGGCCTCGTACTGGAGACGAACGAGATCCTGCGCGACGGCAAGCACAACTCCATCGAGAGCGTCACGCTGGCCTTCGACCGCGGCGCCAAGGGCGTGGAGGTCGACGTCTTCTACGACTCGGAGCTCGCGCTGTTCATCGCATCGCACGACCGCCCGTACCACTTGCAGAACGGCAAGCTGCTGAGCCTGCGCGAACTGCTCGCCGCGGTCGGGCAGCGCGGCGAGTTCTGGCTGGACTGGAAAAAACTCGGGCACCTCGATGCAGCGTCGGTAGAAGCGGCGCGCGCGGAGCTCGAGGAGCTGACGACGCCAGGGGGGCTGAAGCAGCGCTTCTACATCGAAGGTGAGGACCCTCTGAACCTCGGGTTCTTCCGCCGCGCGGGGTTCAAGACGATCTTCGATACGCGGCCGAGAGATGACACGAGTGTCATCACGACGCTGCTGGTCGACCTCTACAAAGCGGTCTACTACTTCGGCGGGCACACCGTGATGGGCATGGACACGGGCACGGCCGACGCGCCGATCTACGGCCCGGAGACTCGCCGCCTGCTCCGCAACGTTCCGCTGTTCCTCTACCACGCGCCGGACGACGCGGCGTTCCTGGGCGAGCTCCTGGGGAGCCCGGACATACGAGTGCTCTTGATGCAGGACCATTCGCTCGTGCGCTACAGGTTGCTGGCGCCCGCGCCAATTGCGCGCTGAGTGTCGGTGGGGGTCTTGGGCACGGTGTAGAGCCGGTCGCGATACAGGAACGAGGGCAAGAGGGCGTGCGCGAGCGCCTTCCGCGCGAAGCCCGGGTCCAGCTCCGCGGGGTGCAAGGTCTCGCCGTCGAAGCGGTACTGTGTCGGTGGGCGCTGCGGCTGCAGGACGATCACCCGTTCGCCCTCGAGGAAGGCTTGGTTGTCGTCGTACTGCATGATCGCGCGCCCGACCGCGTCGGCCGGGAGCCGCGTCAGGTCGTGCCCGACCATCGGGTGGTCACCGCCGACGCCGATGAGCGAGAGCAGCGTCGGTGCCAGGTCGATCTGACTGACGATGCGCGCATCGCGCCGCGGCTCGATGTCCGCGCCGAGGATCACGGCCGGGATGTGGAAGTGCGGGATGGGTACGAGGGACGCACCCAGGACGCGTGCGTCGTGGTCCGCGATGACCACGAAGACGGTGTTCTTCCAGTATGGCGCGACGCGCGCCTGCTCGAAAAAGGTCGCAAGGGCGGCGTCGGCATAGCGGACCGAGTTGGCACGGTCGAGGTCCTCTCCAGGCGTGTCGTACGGCACGATGCGGCCATCGGGGAACTCCCACGGAGAGTGGTTCGAGATGCTGAACGCGAGCGAAAAGATCGGCCCGTCCCCCGCGGCGAGCAGCTCTTGGTGCAGGCGCGCGAAGATGTCGTCGTCGCACACACCCCACGAGCCAACGAACACCGGATCGACGAAGTCGTCCTGGTCGATGATCTCCTGGAAGCCGTTGCCCGTGAAGAAGCGGGCCATGTTGTCGAAGTGGCCTTCTCCTCCGTAGATGAACTGCGTGTGGTAACCCTGTCGTCCCAGGTGATCGGCGAGCGTGTAGAACCCCTGTTGCGACTTGCCGAGCTTGACGACGGCGCGCGCGGGCGTGGGCATGAAGCCGCTGACGACGGCCTCGATCCCGTTCACGGAGCGCGTGCCGGTGGCGTACATGCGGTCGAACCACCAACCCTCGTCGGCGAGCGTGTCGAGGAACTGCGTCACGGGCCGCCCGCCCAGCGCGGCGCAGAACTGCGCGCCGAGCGATTCTTCGAGCAGGATCACCAGGTTCAGGGGCCTTTCACGGGGCCGCGTGGGCGTCGTGCGGTGGAGTGTCGGCAGCGCGAGGTCGATGAAATCCTCGGTGCGTACGGTGACCATCGCCTTGCGCACCTCGTCCACGACAGCCGCGGTGCTCTCGAGCTCGCCGTAGACAGCGCCCGCGTCGGCCTCGTCCTTGATCGCATAGGCCGCGTAGAGCACGGAGTACCCCGAGGACAGCGCGAGATCGTTGACGAGGTGGTCCGACGAGAACGCGACGGAGCTCGCATTCGCAGGGCGGTGCTGGAGGCTCGAGCGAGCGCCGAGGAAGAGCAGCGGCACGAAGAGCGCGAGCCAGCCAGCGCGTTGGAGCGGCCCCATCGCGCGAACCGGCGCTGCAGCGCGCCCGAACGTGCGCCAGGCGAACAGCAACGCTCCCGCCGAGAGCACGCTGCACACGAAGAGTTCTAATTTGTAGCCCGTCAGCAGCATTGCCGCGATCTCGCGCGGGTGCACGAGGTACTCGAGGAACAAGCGATCGGGGCGTCGGTCGAACTCGATCACGAAGTTCGGCGTTGTGATCTCGAGCAATGCAAAAAAACCGGCCCAAACCACGAAATACACACGCGCGAGCTGGAGCACCGCTCGGCCGACGGAGTGGCGCGCTCCGAGCACCAGCGTCACGAGGAGCGCGGGCAGCGTCACGATGGAGAGCACCAGCACATCCATCCGCAGCCCGCCGAGGAAGACCTCGGCAAAGCCATCGACGGCGGCAACCCGCGGGCCGAGCCACGCGACGTGCGCTGCGCGCGACAGCGTCAGCAGTAGGAGCACACCCCCGAAAAATGCGGCTGGAGCGAGTAGGAGCGAGCGCGTGCGACGAGTGGGGTCCGACACTTGGAATGGATCGAGCGCTGGGATGGAGGGACGCCAAAGGCCGCCGTGGCGAGCTGAAGGAATGCGCGAGCGTAAGGGGGGTGACGCGTCGGCGCACGTTACGAGGAAGTCATTCCGGTCCGAGCCGGTGCTGACCACATGGAGAATCTCTGCTCGCGGCCCCGTCAGGGGCCCGCGCCAGGGGCATCTGACGCGTGGCCCCGTCAGGGGGTGCGCCAGGACTACTGCGACCGTGAGCAACGACAATCGACCGATAGTTGCTCACGCTCTGAGGCCTCCCCTGCGACCTCGGGGACGTCCGTTCAGGTCGTGCACCCTGCCAGGTAGACTCGCGGGGTGCTCACGCTGCTCGCCCTCGCTTCGTTCGCCGCCCCATTGCTGCAAGACACGATCGGCGTCGCAGACCAGGTGGATCCGCCGTCGCGCGGCGAGTTCGATGGCGTCGACCTGGGCGAGAACGTCTACGCGACGCCGGCGTTGGCGCCGGGCCGAGTCTTCCTGCGCACGACCGCTGCGCTCTACTGCTTTGGCACGCGGCCTTGAGCGCGTCCAGCAACGATCCGCCGCCGCCGCGCGCGGTCGATCTTCTGCAGCTGCCGTCCCCCACCAATCGGCAGCTCTTCGCCTGGATGGTGGGCCTCGCGCGGCCGGTGCGTGCGTTCGTCGCGCTCTCGGTGCTGTGGCTCGTGCTGTGGACCGCCGCGGAGACGCTGACGATCCGCCAGGCCGGGGAGGTCATCAACCAGATCCACGTCCTGCGCCCGAGCGAGGGCGCGGCCGTGGGCGGGTTCTGGGCCTGGCTCCAGGGCGGCGACCTCGCGACGCGGCAGCTCCTGCGGTCCCTCGCGCTGTTCACCGCGCTCGTGCTCGTCTACACGACGTTCCGGTACATGCGCATCGTCGCCGACGCGAAGATGAGCATGCACATGGTCTTCCACATCCGGGCGGCGGTCTACGACAAGTTGCAGCGGGTGGGATTCGGCTTCCATGACGCGCTGTCGACCGGGCAGCTAATCAACCGCGCGTTATCGGACCTGCAGCACGTACGCGCGTTCATCCAGACCGCGATCCTCATGTCGCTGGAGATCACGCTGGCCGTGCTCTTCAGCATCGTCCTGATCTATACGCGCAACCCGTGGGTCGCGCTCGCGGCATTGGCCCCGCTGCCGTTCTGGGTGCACTACGTGCTGCGCTTCAGCCGCAAGATCCAACCCGTCGCGAAGCGCGTACAGGAGGCCGAGGACCGCAACGTCTCGCTCATCACCGAGAACATCGCTGGCGCGCACGTGGTCCGCGCGTTTGCCGCCGAACGCACCGAGATCCAGAAGTACGTCGCCAACTGCGACACCTTCAAGGAACGTGTGCTGACCCGCATCCGCATGTTCGCGGACTTCAATCCCGTCATCCGCGGAATCGCGCTCGCTTCGCACATCTCGCTCTTCGCGGTGGGCGGCGTGCTGATGATTCGCGGTGAGATGGCAGCTGGCGACTTGTTGATCCTCGGGGGCGCCATGAGCCTCGTGCTGCAGCGCCTGCAGGGTGTCGCGACGATCAATGAGCAATATCAGAACGCCATCGTCTCCGCGCGGCGGCTCTACGAGGTGCTTTTCGCGACCCCGACCGTCGCACAGAGGGACGGCGCGCGGACGCTGTCAGACGGCCCCGGTGAGGTCGCCTTCGAGGGTGTCACCTTTGGCTACGACCCGGCGAAGCCCATCCTGAACGACTTGAGCTTCCGCGCCAAGGGGGGTCAAGTCATCGCGATCGTAGGGCCCACGGGCGCAGGAAAGTCCTCGCTGGTGAACCTCATCGCGCGCTATTACGAACCACAGGGCGGGCGCGTATTGATCGACGGCGTGGACCTTCGCGACATCGCGCTGAGCAGCCTGCGGACAGCCGTCGCGTTCGTCTTCCAGGAGACCTACCTGTTCAGCGACACCGTCGCCGCCAACATCGCCTACGGCCGGCCCGGTCTCGGCGCTGCGGAGATCGAGGCCGCGGCGCGGCTCGCGCAGGCACACGAGTTCATCGAGGGTCTGCCCGAACGCTACGACACGGTGTTGACCGAGCGCGGGTCCAGCCTCTCGGGTGGTCAGCGACAGCGCCTCGCGATCGCTCGCGCGGTGGTCACAAATCCACGGGTGCTGGTCCTGGACGATGCAACCGCCGCGATAGACCCCGAGACCGAGAACCAGATCCGCAGCTCGATGCGCTCGGTGATGCAGGGACGGACGACCTTCATCATCGCGCATCGCATCAGCACCGTGAGGCGCGCGGATCTGGTCCTGGTTCTGGAGCGCGGCCGTGTCACTCAGAGCGGCACCCATGTAGAGCTCATGCGCCAGGACGGGCACTACCGCTCGATCGTCGATGCCCAGCTACGCCGTGACGACGACGCCGGCGCGCCGGCCCTCGCCAGAGCAGATGCAGGTGACACGCGATGAGCGCTCGTGCCAAGGAGCAGCGCGGCGCCACGCAGCCCAAGCCGACCGCGCCTGCCACCGACGACGAGCCGCGCTACCGGGACATCGACCTGGCGCTCGTGCGGCGCCTGCTCGTTGCGTTGCGCCCTTATCGACGCGAGTACCTCATCGCGATCTCGGTCGGCCTGGTCCATGTGCTGTGCGACCTGAGCGGACCGAAGTTCATCGAGTGGCTGATGCGCCATTGCAGCGGTCCCGGCGCGGACATCGCTGGCGTCGCTCGGATCATCGCACTGTGGGCAGGCGTCGCCGCGTTGTCCGTCGCAATGCAGCGTTGGTGCATCATCCTGATGACTCGCGCCGGGGAGTCCGTGCAGTTCGACCTGCGCCAGCGGATGTTCGCGCACCTGCAAGAGCTGTCGATGAGCTACTTCGACAAGACGAAGCTCGGTCGCATCATCAGCCGCATGACCAGCGACATCAACTCGATGCGCGAGGTCAACGTGTGGGGCATCTGGCAGATGGTGGCGAACCTGATGATCATGTTCGTGGCCGCCGCGATGCTGCTGTGGACGAGCCCACGACTCTTCATGTGTGTCGCTTGGCTCGGCCCGATCCTCTTCATCGTCAATGTGATTTACTTGAAACGCGCGGGTCACATGCACCAGGTCGTGCGCGAGCACTTCACCCGCGTCAGCTCGAACCTCGCCGAGAACATCAGCGGCATGCGCGTCGTCGCCGCGTTCGATCGACAGGAGAGGAACCTCGCCGTGTTCGACGAGCTGCAAGAGGCCAACACGCGGAACAACGTCGCAGTGGCGCGCATGAACGGCGTCTATCAGCCGCTGTTGCAGGTGATCGGCTTCATTGGACGACTGATCATCCTTGCCTACGGCGCGCACCTCATCGCCGCGGGCCAGCTCAGCGGTGGCAGCGTCGGCCCGGTCGTGGCTGCCTACCTCTACTGGGATTGGTTCATGGGTCCCATCCTGAACCTCGGCAACTTCTACAACCAGATGCTGCAGGCCATGGCCGGCGCGGAGCGTGTGTTCCACTTGCTGGACATGAAGCCAGACGTGGCCGACGTACCTGACGCAAAAGTGATGCCGCACATCGTCGGCGATGTGCGCTTCGAGGACGTCACGTTCGGCTACGACAGCGCACGCCCAGTCCTCGAGTCCGTGTCGTTCTCTGCCGCTGCGGGCAAGACGTTTGCGCTCGTGGGCGCGACTGGCAGTGGCAAGACGACGATCACTGCGCTCGTCGCGCGGTTCTATCAGCCGCAGGGGGGGCGGGTGCTCGTCGATGGCCAGGACCTGCGCTTCGTGACGGGTGAGAGCCTCCACCGCCAGATGGCCGTCGTCTCCCAGCAGAACTATCTTTTCACTGGCACGGTGTTGGACAACATCCGCTATGCCAGGCCCAGCGCGTCGCGCGAGGACGTCGTCGCGGCCGCGCAGGCGCTCGGCACGCACGATGCGCTCGAGGCGCTGCCCGACAAGTACGAAACGCAGGTCGGTGAGCGCGGCGCGAGCCTCTCCCTGGGGCAGCGGCAGCTCGTCTGCTTCACACGTGCATTCCTGGCCGACCCCCGCATCTTCATCCTCGACGAAGCGACCAGCGCCGTCGACACGGCCACCGAGCAGGTCGTGCAGCGGTCGCTCGACAACCTGCTCGCCGGACGCACCACGTTCATCGTGGCGCACCGCCTCAGCACGATCATGAACGCGGACGAGATCCTCGTGATCGACAAGGGCCGCATCATCGAGCGGGGGACTCACCGCGAGCTCCTGGTCGCTGGAGGGAAGTACTCGCAGCTCTACCACCAGTTCGGTTCGGAGGGTGTCTGAGCCCAGCGATTGCTCGCCGAGGACTGGCGTCAGGAGCGTTGGGCACGGACCATGGGACCCATGGTGCTCCAATCGACCCTCGCCGCGCTCGCGGTGCTCTCGACCTCATGTGATCACGCCACGCTCGTTGGTGCTGACGAGCGGCTCGCTGCGGCGCTCCGGCATGCCTCAGCGGCCATCGAGGAGTCCGTCGCGGCGCACGCGATCCCCGGCGCGGTCCTCGTCGTCGGGCGCGGCGACGAGGTCCTGCACCGAGCGGCCTACGGGAGCCGCGCGCTGCAGCCCGACGTCGAGCCCATGACGGTCGACACCGTCTTCGACCTGGCGTCGCTCTCGAAGGTGGTCGCGACCGCGACCAGCGTCATGCAGCTCGTCGAGGCGGGCAAAGTCGCGCTCGAGGCCCCTGTTGCGCATTACCTGCCGGGCTTCGGCGCGAACGGCAAGGACACGATCACCGTCGAGCAGCTCCTGCTGCATCAGGGCGGCTTGATCCCCGACAATGCGCTCGGCGATTACGAAGACGGCCCGGAGCTGGCCTGGGAGCGCATCTGCGCGTTGGGCGTCAGGTCCAAGCCCGGTGAGAAGGTCACCTACACCGATGTCGGTTACATCGTGCTGGCCGAGCTCGTGCGCGCGGTCGACGGGCGCGCCCTGGACGTCTTCGCGCGCGAAGAGGTCTTCACGCCCCTCGGCATGGCGGACACGACGTTCCTGCCCAGCGCCGCGCTGATCGCGCGCGCAGCCCCTACCGAGCAGCGCGATGGGCGCTGGATGCGCGGCGAGGTGCATGATCCACGCGCTCACCTCCTGGGCGGCGTCGCCGGTCACGCGGGGCTCTTCTCGACGGGTGACGACGTCGCGCGGTACTGCCGAGCGATCCTCGCCGGCGGCGCGCTCGACGGACAGCGCGTGCTGTCCGAGGCGACCGTGCGCGATATGACACGACCGCGGTGGCTCGCCAATCGCAAGGATGCGCGCGCCCTGGCCTTTGACGTCGACACGGGCTTCTCGGGCCCACGCGGCGCGCGTTTCCCGCGCGGCGTGTCGTTCGGGCATACGGGCTTCACCGGGACGTGTTTCTGGCTGGACCCAGAGACGAGGGGCTACTTCGTCTTGCTGGCGAACCGTGTCCATCCCGATGGGAAGGGTGACACGGGTCCCCTGCGCAGGCGCGTCGCGGACGCGATCGGAGCCTACTTCCACCCCCTACCCGAGGTACGCAGCGTGCTGACGGGCATCGACGTGCTCGCGGCCGAGGACTGCCGACGTCTCGCGGGAAAGAAGGTCGGCCTCATCACGAACATCACGGGCCGCACCCGCGACGGGCGGCGTACGATCGATGTGCTGCACGGGTCCGAGCACGTCGCGCTCGTGCGGCTGTTCTCTCCGGAACACGGCCTCTACGCCGCGCTGGAAGGAGAAGTCGGTGATGCAAAGGACGAGGCCACGGGCCTGCCCGTTGTCAGCCTGTACGGCGACACACGCAAGCCGACAAAAGACATGCTGTCGGGCATCGACGCGCTGATCTTCGACATCCAGGACGTCGGTGTGCGTTATTACACCTACATCTCCACCTTGGGCCTCGCGATGGAGGCGTGCGCGGAGCACAGCGTCGAGGTCATCGTGCTGGATCGACCGAACCCGATCACAGGCACACGCATAGCGGGCCCGCGCATCGACGCGGACCGCCTGTCGTTCATCGGCTGGCGTCCGATGCCGGTCGTGCACGGAATGACGGTCGGCGAGCTCGCGCTGATGTTCCAGCGCGAATGGGGCGCGATCGCGTGCGTGCTCGAGGTCGTACCGCTCGAGGGTTGGCGACGCGACATGTGGTGGGAGGACACGGGCCTCCCATGGATCAATCCCTCACCCAACATGCGCAACCCGACTCAGGCGGTGCTCTATCCATGCATCGGTCTGCTCGAGGGCACGAACCTCTCGGTGGGCCGCGGCACGGACGAGCCGTTCGAGCGCTTCGGCGCGCCTTGGATCGACGGCGTACTGCTGGCGAGCACACTGAACGTCTCGCGCGCAGAGGAAGGCTCACCGCTCGCGGGCCTCGCGTTCACCCCGATCGAGTTCACGCCGACGACGTCGAAGTTCGAGAACGAACTCTGCCGCGGCGTGCATGTCACAGTCGTCGACCGCGCAGCCTTGCGCCCGGTCGAGGCCGGACTGGCGCTCGTCTGGCACTTGAATCGCCTCTTTGGCAAGGAATTCGACCTCGCCGCGGCGGACACTCGTCTCATCTCGCGTGCGACGTGGGAGGCCTTGATCGCCGCCCGCGACCCGCGTGGCATGGCCAAGACATGGGCCGCGGACGAGGCGTCGTTCCGCGCGCAACGCGCGCCGTATCTGCTCTATCGCTGAGCTCATTCGAGGCGTATTCGATCTGCATCCATGGGACACCACGCGCACTCGGGCAAACCGGATATTCGGCCTGCGAGCCTGAATCAGGGCACCTTGACACGCCGTGCGCTCCTCCACACCGGTGGCCTCGCAGCGGCGTCGCTGGTCACGCCCGCGTGCCGCGCGCGTGACACGGGCGAGCTCGACTTGATCCTCGCACGCGGCACCGTCGTCGACGGCACTGGCGCGCCCCCGTATCTCGCCGACGTCGGTGTGCACAACGGTCGAATCACGCGCATCGGTGACCTCGGCGCGCGATCAGTGAGGTCCCTTGCGAGGCGTGTGCTCGACGCGCATGGGCTGACCGTCGCGCCGGGTTTTGTCGACATCCACACCCACTCCGACCGCTCGATCTTCGAGTGGCCCGACGCCGAGAGCCGCGTGCGCCAGGGCTGCACGACCGAGGTCACGGGCAACTGCGGCAGCTCCGCCGCGCCACGCGACCCGAGCGCCCCGAAGGACGGAGACGAGGCCTCCTTCGACGCGCGCTGGACCGACTTTGCATCGTATGCGGGCGCATGGCGTTCGAACGGTTCGGCGCTGAACCAGGGGATGCTCGTCGGCCACGGCACGTTGCGCCGCAGCGTGCTGGGCGACGTCGACCGCGCCGCGACGCCGGACGAACTCGCTGAGATGAGCAAGCGCCTCGAAGCGGGGCTGGATCAGGGTGCGCTCGGCCTCTCCAGCGGCCTCGAGTACGTACCCGGCATCTACACGCCACCAGAGGAGCTCCACGCGTTGGCGCGCATCGTCGCGCGGCGTGGCGCGCTCTACGCGACCCACATGCGCACGGAGGAAGAAGAGCTGCTGGAGGCGATCGACGAGGCGCTGCTGACGGGCCGCGAGAGCGGCGCGCGCCTGCAGATCTCGCACCTGAAGGCCGCTGGTCGCCTGAACTGGGACCTCCAATCCGAGGCGCTCGCACGCATCGAGCGCGCGCGCGCCGCGGGCCTCGACGTCATGGTCGACGCGTACCCCTACACGGCGTATTCGACGACGCTGACGATCCTGTTGGAGTCCTGGTCGCGCGAGGGCGGCGCGGACGCGATCCTCGCCCGCCTC
>Ga0163154_10006606_pt1 | contig 14131 bp, 12 predicted proteins | sample OliLakLV19MP9P1_FD_148649 | JGI IMG/M metagenome (GOLD analysis project Ga0163154, IMG submission 148649) | Freshwater microbial mat bacterial communities from Lake Vanda, McMurdo Dry Valleys, Antarctica - Oligotrophic Lake LV.19.MP9.P1 | ecosystem: Environmental > Aquatic > Freshwater > Lake >... | reverse complement strand
CGCATCGCCAACCGGCTGCTGCGACGTGTGCGCGACTACGCGCAGGTCAAGGGCGACGGCCGCATCGACAACGCGCTGGCCGACAAGGCGCTGAAGATGCTGGACGTCGACCCGCTGGGCTTTGACGTCATGGACCGCAAGCTGCTGGAAGCCGTGATCCACCGCTTCGGCGGCGGCCCGGTGGGGCTGGACAACGTGGCAGCGGCCATCGGCGAAGAAAGCGGCACCATCGAAGACGTGATCGAGCCCTACCTCATCCAGCAGGGCTACCTGCAGCGCACACCGCGCGGGCGCATCGCCACGGCAGCGGCCTGGCGCCATCTGGGACTGGTGCAACCGCAGCGGCCAGCAGACGATCTGTTCGAGGGCTGAGCCCGCACATGAGGGTCCGGAAGGACCCGAGTGGCTGGCGAGGGCCCGAACGCGATTTCACGCGTGAGGGCTGATTCAGGGCGCTGAAAGCGCGCCGTCCAGGTGGGCGTCGTCGTTCCAGCCCACGAGCACGAAGCCCGAGCCCGTGAACAGCAGCCGGTTGACGCTGGCGTTGCCCAGCTGCCAGGTGCGCGGCGCCTGCAGTTCGATGCCGGCAGCGGCGCGGTACAGGCAGTCCAGCACACCGCCATGCGCCACCACGGCGATGGCCTGGCCAGCGTGCGGTGCGGCCAGGCGCGTCACCGTGGCCACGCTGCGGGCGAAAAAAGCACTCAAGCTCTCGCCACCGCCGGGTGCGAAGTGGGGCACCCGCTGGCGCCAGCCGCGGGCGTCGTCGGGGTGGTGCTGGTCCACCTCGGCATAGGTCAGCCCTTCCAGGCGGCCGAAGTGGCGTTCGCGCAGCGCGACGTCGGTGTGCACGGTCTGTTGCAGCCGTCGCGCCAGCGGCAGGGCAGTGGCATGGGCCCTTTGCAGGTCACTGCTGTAGATGGCCGCGATGTGCTCGCTGGCCAGCACCTGACCCAGTTGTTCTGCCTGCCAGCGGCCCAGGGCATTGAGCGGGATGTCGGCGTGGCCCTGCAGCCGCTGTGCAGCGTTCCAGTCGGTTTCGCCGTGGCGCAGCAGGAAGACGCGGGTGGGCTCCTGCATGGCGCCGCGCTGGCCCTGCAGGAGGCTAGTAGTCCGTTCCGCCAAACCGATTACATGAAACCGCGCCTTCGTCCGCCATGCGTCGTTGCAAATCCGCGCCATAGCTGCAGCTATGGCTGTGGTTTGCGCCTAGGAGCGTGGGCGGCAGAAGGACGTCGGCTGCAACGCGCGAGAAACCGGTCTCGCCGGGTATCACCTCCTGCGCCCAGGGGGCAAGCCCTGGGCTTGTCGGTACTCCCCAGCGATCCTCGGTTTTCGCACGTTTCGCTTCGACGCCTTCTGCCGCCCACGCTCCTAGCTGACACCTGTGTTTGCGGTCTGAGCGAGCCGCCTTGGCTTGCCGCCTCAGCTGGGGCACCGCCCGCCCGGCGACACGGTCACTTCAAGGACTCGATGAGGTCGACGTACTCCTGCATCGCGTCGTCCTTGGACTTGTCCTTCATCGCGGCCCAGGCGTCGTACTTGGCGCGGCCCACCATGTCGGTGAAGCCCGGGCGCTTGCCTTCCGCATCGCCTGCCGTGGCCTGCTTGTACAGCGCGTAGATCTTCAGCAGCGTCATGTTGTCGGGCTTCTCGGGCAGCTGTTTGCTGGCGGCAACGGCGGCGTCGAAAGTGGTTTGGAGCTGGGACATGGCAAGGGTCCTTTTCAGGGGCTGCGTGGGTGAAAGTCTGAGCTTGACGACACCATTGTTACCCAGCATCGTGGCCGGTTCAGCAGGAAACTGGCTGCCCTAGGAGAAACCAGATGCAAGACGCCGAGCGCGAGCCGCAGAGCCCCGGCGCGCCGCGCACCGAACGCATGTCGCGCGTGGACACCGCGTGGCTGCGCATGGACAACGACGTCAACCTGATGATGATCGTGGGCGTGTGGCTGCTGACGCCGGCCATCACGACCGACGCGCTGCGCCAGCGCATCGGCGACAAGCTGCTCAAGTACGACCGCTTCTTGCAGAAAGCCGTGGCCGACACGATGGGTGCGCATTGGGTGCCCGACGAAACCTTCGACCTCACGCGCCACGTGGTGCGCACCACGTTGCAGCTCGAGCATGGCGAAACCGAGCGCCACGCGCTGCAGCGCCTGTGCGGCGAACTGGCCACCACACCGCTGGACCCGGCGCGCCCGCTGTGGCAGTTTCACCTGATCGAAAACTACGAAGGCGGCAGCGCAATGGTGGCGCGTTTGCACCACTGCATCGGCGACGGCATCGCGCTGATGAGCGTGATGATGAGCATCACCGACGGCGGCGCCGATCCGCCCAGGCGCCGACGCAAGGTCAAGCCCGAAGAAGAGTCGGAAGGCGACTGGCTCAGCGACGCTGTGCTCAAGCCGCTGACCGACCTCACGGTCAAGGCCATCGGCATGTACGGCAGCGGCGTTGGCAAGAGCATGGAGGTGCTGTCCAACCCGGGCGCCATGATGGGTGGCATGGACATGGCGCGCACGGGCCTGAAGGTGATCAACGACGTGGCTGCGCTGGCGGTAATGCCCGACGACTCGCCCACGCTGCTCAAGGGCAAGCCCAACGGCAAGAAGGTGGTGGCCTGGAGCGAGCCGCTGTCGCTGGACGACGTCAAGTGCATCGGCAAGGCGCTCAACTGCACCGTCAACGACGTGTTGCTGTCGTGTGTGGCCGGTGCCATCGGCGGCTATCTGCAGAACCGGGGGCAGGACCCGGCGGGCAAGGAAATCCGCGCCATGGTGCCGGTCAACCTGCGCCCGCTGGACAAGGCCTGGCAGCTGGGCAACCGCTTCGGCCTGGCGCCCCTGGTGCTGCCCATTGGCATCGCCAACCCGGTGGAGCGGGCCTACGCCGTGCATCAGCGCATGGACGACCTGAAGGGCAGCTACCAGCCGCTGCTGGCCTTTGCCGTGCTGTCGGTGAGCGGCCTTTTCATCAAGCCGGTGCAAGACGCGGTGCTGGGCATGTTTGCCAAGAAGGCCACCGCCGTGATGACCAACGTGCCGGGGCCGGGCGTGCCGCTCAAGTTCTGCGGCAGCACGCTGCGCCAGAACATGTTCTGGGTGCCGGCGTCGGGTGAAATCGGCGTTGGCGTGTCCATCCTCAGCTATGGCGGCGGTGTGCAGTTCGGACTGATCACCGACCAGCAGCTGTGCCCCGAACCGCAGGACATCATCGACCGCTTCGAGCCCGAATTCGACAAGCTGCTGTGGCTGACGATGATGCTGCCCTGGGCGGGCCAGGATGTCGCCTGACCATCGCCTCAGTCCCAACTTTCCCCTACCTCAACAACACTGCAGGAGCTCTGCCATGGCTGTCAGCGTCGCAATTGATCTGGGCTACGAGTTCACCGTCAAGGCTGCGATGAAGGAGGTGTTCGACGTCTTGTCGGACGTGCCCACCTCCGCCAGCTTCTTCCCCAAGGTCGACCAGCTCGTCGACCTGGGGGGCGGCGTCTACCGCTGGGAGATGGAAAAAGTCGGCACCGCTCAGGTCAACATCCAGACCGTTTATGCCAGCAAGTACGTGTCTGACCGCAAGAAGGGCACCGTGATCTGGATCCCGGTGAAGGGGGAGGGCAATGCGCTGGTCAGTGGCAGCTGGAAGCTGAGCGAGGCCAAGAAAGGCACCGCGCTGGAGCTCAAGATCGAAGGCACGGTGGACGTGCCGCTGCCGGGCCTGATGAAGATGGTGGTCGTGCCGGTGGTCAAGGGCGAGTTCGAAAAACTGGTCGAGAAGTACATCGACAACCTGATCAAGAAATTTGGCGGCGAGGTTTAGTTCGCCGGTCTTGCCGGGCGCGCCCACTGCAAACGCCTGGGCCAAAAAAAGCGCCACCGACCAAAGGCCGGTGGCGCGCTTGCCGGTTCAGGTCAGATCACAGGGCCTGCGGCGATTCGGTCTCCGACGTGGGTGGTGTCACCATGTTCACCCCCAGCGGCCGGTCGGTTTCGCTGGCCGTCAGCCGGCCGGTGTAGGCCACGTAGGCTGCCGTAGAAACCGTGGCCGATGCGGGCACCTGGCCGGTGTTGCCGGCTGGCTGGCCGCCGACGTCGGGTGCGTTGTCCGGGCTGTCGCCGCAAGCCGCCAGTGCCAGCGTGCAGGCCAGCAGGGCCATGACATTCAAAGTCTTCATCGTGTGCTCCTCTTGTTCAACGGCTGCCCGGCAGCGGCGTGTTCAGGTAAGGGAAGCTGGCCAGGAAGGGCACCACGGCCTGGTCGACGGCATCGTGCAGCTTGAAGGCAGTGGCGCCCAAGGGCACCTTGCTCGGGTTGCAGTCGGTGCCGAAGCCCAGGACATTGGTGGTGCCGTTGGCCACGCACAAACCACCCATCACGGCCACCAGCGAGATGTCCACCACGTCGTCCTTGGGACGGCGGCCGTTGGGGTACCCAGCGTTGTCGCTGCCACCGGCCAGGATGTTGCCCACGATGCCCAGGCGGTTTTGCATCGCAAAGGGCACGGGTTCGATGGCTGTGTTCAGGCGCATCATCTCCGATGCCACCACACTCGCCGGTCTGTTGACGCCGGTGATGCCTGTCAGGAAGGTGGTGACCAGGTCGTTGCGCGGGAAGTTGGTGGGTGCCGTGCCCGGAATGGCCAAGGCAATTTCCAGCAGCGCCGGCAGCGTGGGGTTGGTCACGTAGTCGATGAACTGGCCGTCACCCATGGGCGCGCTGGCGTTGAACTTGTCCTTGTCCTTGAGGCCGATGACTACCTCGTTGACCAGGGGCATGCCCAGGCGCGAAACCTGCACCCAGGCGCCGCCGGGCTTTTCGCTGGTCTGGTGGCCAGACGGCGGGCTGGGGTTCAGCAAACGCGCCTGGCGCAGGCTGGCTGTGGTCCAGCCACCGATGACGTTGTCGCTGGCCACCAGGCAGCTCTTGTGCACTTCGACGGCCAGCGAGGTGATGTTCTTGTCGGCAAGGGGGTTGGGCGCGGCGTTGATCAGCGTCGGGTCGGTGATCACCGACAAGGGGGCGTTCACCAGGTCGAAGATGGTGCCCAGGTTGACGGCAAAACCTTCCTGGCGCTGGCCCGCAAACACCTTGGCCGGCATGGCGCAGCCGGGGATGGCCACGGTGTAGATGTGGCGGCTGGCGTAGTCGGCATAGTTGGGCAATGTCTTGACGCCGATGTTGTCGATCGGCTTGGCGAAGGTGGCGCTGCCGCCGGTGGCGTTGGTGACCACGGCCGTGGTGCCGGTGCGGCGGTCGCCGCGCACGACGGTCACGCTGTAGCTTTCGGCCAGGTTGATGGTGCCGTCACCGGGGTTGACGATCTGCCCGGCCTGCACCAGCGGGATGGCCACGTTCTTGCCACCGATGGGCAGCGTGATGCCGTTGCCTGCGGCCGCCAGCTTGTTGGTGAAGCGGAACTGGAAGGTCAGGTCTTCCTTGGCGTCACCGTTGTTGTCGACGTGGATCTCGTACAGCGCGTTGGGGTCCATCGCGAAGTAATTGGGGCCGCCGTAAGCATCTTGCAGCGGCTGGTAGTTGGCGATCAGCGTCACGTAGCCGTCGCGGCCGGGTTCGTAGCTGCGGAACATGTAGAAGTCGGTGCCGTCGACCTTGGGGCTGGTGGTGATGAACGGGGCTTCGCGGTGGCTGGAAGCCAAGGCCAGGCTGCTCAGGGTCAGCAGCGCTGCAACGGCAGCTGCAACGGGTGCTACGGCGCGCAGTCGAGGCAGGGCAGGGGGGATGTGACGGTTCATGGGCTTGCTCCTGGGGTGGGTTTCCGGTTTTGGGCGGCGGTATGCGGGGAGTTCGCCTGCCGTCAACGCCCTGTACGCCCAGACCGATGCGTTGGATGTGGCGGCTGTATGGCTGACATGCGGCAAGGGGCATGCATCCATCTCCACCCCTGCGACGTAGACGCTCCATCGGGGCGCTTTGCCCCTACTTTTGAAAGCCACTCGCCATGGTCACGAACCCATTGTCTTTGCGCTGCTCTTTGCCTGGTTCTTTTCGCGCGGCGCTGGGCAGTTGTGCCTTGGCGCTGAGCGCCCTGTTGGCCAGCGCCGCAGCGCAGGCCGCGCCGCTGAGCTTTTTTGTGCCCTACACGGGCCAGGGCAATGTTTCGGTGTTCGACGCCACGGTGGGTACCGGCGGCTGGGTCGGCAGCATCGACGAGTTTCCGGACCCGGCAGTGTCCGATCCGCTGTCGCTGGTGTCAGTGGTGCTGTTCACCGTGGACGAATTCAGCAACACGCTGACCGGCAGCTTCGAGTTCACTACCACGGACCTGCTGAACACCTTGTTCGGCACGCTGACTGGCAGCTACCTGGAGGAGGACATCCTGACCGCGGGTGGGCAGTTCTCCATCGACTACCTGCTGCTGGGCGGCAGCGGCCGCTTTGCCGGCGCCAGCGGCTTTGGCCTGGCGTTTGTGGACTACATGCCGCTGGCCGCTGGTGGCAACAACTACAGCGAGAGCGGCTTGCTGGTGTTCGACGTGCCGATGCCGATGCTGGTGCCTGAGCCGGCCACCCTGGCGCTGGTGCTGGCGGGTCTGCTGGCTGTGGGATCCAGCCGCCGCAGTTCATCCGCAACTTCATCCGCAACTTCATCCGCAAGCTGACCCGCAAGCTCACCCGCATCATCATCCTCAACATCATCCTCAATTTGAGCCAGCGCATGGCCGCGCCGTTAAACTGAGGGCCTTCTTTCGAACCGGGCCCGGCCGCACAGCGTCGGGCGCCTGCTGGCCATGAGCTCCCTCCCGATTGCCGCGCCCAATGCTGTCTACGACCCCACGGTCAAGCAGAAATCGCAGGCCAAGACCTCGCGCATCCCCATCAAGGTGGTGGCGGCAGAAACGCTGAAGAAGCCGGACTGGATACGTGTCCGGGCCGGCAGCCCCAGCACCCGCTTCTACGAAATCAAGCAGATCCTGCGTGAGCAGAAGCTGCACACGGTGTGTGAAGAAGCCAGCTGCCCCAATATCGGCGAGTGTTTTGGCAAGGGCACGGCCACCTTCATGATCATGGGTGACAAGTGCACCCGCCGCTGCCCCTTCTGCGACGTGGGCCACGGCCGCCCCGACCCGCTGGACGCCGATGAACCGCTGAAGCTGGCGCAGACGATTGCTGCGCTGAAGCTGAAGTACGTGGTCATCACCAGCGTCGACCGCGACGACCTGCGCGACGGCGGTGCGGCGCACTTCGTGGACTGCATCCGCCAGACGCGCGCGCTGTCGCCCGCCACACGCATCGAAATTCTGGTGCCCGACTTCCGCGGCCGCGACGACCGCGCGCTGGCCATCCTGCGCGAAGCACCGCCCGACGTGATGAACCACAACCTGGAAACGATCCCGCGCCTGTACAAAGAAGCACGCCCGGGCTCGGACTACCAGTTCAGCCTGAACCTGCTGAAGAAGTTCAAGCAGGACGTGCCCGGTGTGCCCACCAAGAGCGGCCTCATGGTGGGCCTGGGTGAAGATGACGGCGAAATCCTGCAGACCATGCACGACTTGCGCGCGCACGGCATCGACATGTTGACCATCGGCCAGTACCTGGCCCCCAGCGGCCACCACCTGCCGGTGCGCCGCTACGTGCACCCGGACACCTTCAAGATGTTCGAACGCGAAGCCGCTGCCATGGGCTTCACGCACGCGGCGGTGGGTGCCATGGTGCGCAGCAGCTACCACGCAGATGAACAGGCCCACGCGGCCGGCTTGACCGGCGCTTTGTAGCCACGACGCACAAGCCATCCAGCGCAGCCCGGCCTCTCCCCCGAGGGAGAGGCGTCCACGCACTCAGTCGGCCAGCGGCAGCTCGCGCCAGTTCAAGCGGCGCAGGCCCAGGCCGGCGATCGGCTTGCGGGTCAGGCTGGCGCTCTTGCCGGCGTCGTTGCCGGCGATCAGCCGCGGCTTGCCGCCCACGCTGTAGGTGCGGTGTTCGATGACCACGCCGCCCAGCACCGTGCTGTAAGCGATGGTGGACCCGTCGGCGGCCAGCAGCTGACTTTCGCCGTCACCGACGTCTACCGAGTACACGCGGCTGATGCCCGACGGGTTGCAGGCGTCGCCGTTGGGCAGCATGGCCACGAAGGTGACGATGCCGAAGAACGAGCTCGGATCGGTGATGACACGCCAGCCGTTGCCCGCTGCTGCCGTGCCCAGGTCCACCCACCAGCCCATCTTCGTCGCCGGGTCCACCACCACCTTGGTCGTGAGGTCGGTGTGCTGCACCAGGTTGCTGCGCTGGATGGGGAAAGTCACGCCGGACGGCAGCGCGGCGGCGGCGTTGAAGGCCGAGCCGTTGCCGTCGTGGATGGCGGCAAACACCTGCGCTTGGGTGCTGGCGATGTCGGAGGTGTCCAGCAAGCGGCCCGTGCCCACCGTCACGTAGCGGCGGTTCAGGCGCGGGTGCACCAGCACCAGCGGGCGCGAGGTGACCGGCACCGCGCTGCCCGAGGCGTTGGTCAGCTGCGCCAGGTGCACGGGGGCAGCGTAGGCGCCGGAGGCCGGCGTCACGTCCAGCCGCCACAGGTTGCCCAGCAGGTCGCCCGCGTAGATGGCGTCGGCCGTGCCGTCGGTGCGGTCCAGGATGAAGCTTTGCACATGCGCCAGGCCGGCCTGGCTGCCGGTGCTGCCCACGCCGGTGCCGATTTTCTCCAGCAGCGCGCCAGTGCGGGGGTTGACGATGAAGAAGTAGCCCTTGCCGTCGGCGTTGTTGTGGCCCGAGCCGAAGATCAGCACCCAGCCGTACTTGCGTGTTTTCACGGCCGTGGGTTCACCGTAGGTGTAGCCCAGGTCGGCGTGGCTGAACTCCCACAGCACCTTGCCGGCCACCAGGGCTTCGGTGGTCATGGTGGAAGGGTCGGTGATGTCGATGGCGAAGTAGCTCTTGCCACCCTTGCCCAGGCTGCCCACCAGCACGGTGCGCCAGTCGGTGCCCGTGCCGCCGGGCGTGCGGCCGAAGTCGATGTCAAACACCACCGGCGGGCCGTCGACCAGGGCCTTGTGTGTGAAGTTGGGGTCGCCGCGGGCCATCAGGCCGTCGGTGATGGGTGTGCCGCTGGGCCCCAGGTACAGCGGGCCGGGCACGTAGGCAAACACTTCCTTGCCGGCGGTGGCACCTGTCAGCGAACCGTCAATGGCGTGCAGCACACCGCCGTTGGTGCCGACGTACAACATGGTCGTGCGGCTGGCGTGGGTGGCCTTGAAAGTGGAGTAACCGGGGTTGGCGGCAGAAGAGAAGGGCGCCGAAGGCGGGCCCACCGGCCGCACCTTGGAGCCGACGATGTCGCCCACCTGGTGCACACGGTTGCGGTAGATCTTGGCACTGCCGGCGGCGGTGGAGCTTTCTTCGTGCGTGGGGTCGCCGCGCAGGTAGTCCACAAAGTCCGCGCTGTCGTCACCGGTGCGGTAGATGGTATCCAGTGTCGTCTGCTGCGCTGTCGACAGGCTGGCGTGGCGGAAGGCCACGGCCGTATTGGTGGCCGTGTTCCAGCTCACCATGCGGCGGTTGGTGTTCCAGCCGGTGCCACTGAGTTGCGCCGTCAGCTTGCTGGAGAAGGACCACTGCAGTGTCAGCGTCGGGTCACCCGTGGTGGCGTCGAAGGCCACGGTGTTGGCCTGCACTTCGCCGGTCCAGTTGCCGGCGTCGTATTGCGCGCCGTAGCTGGCACTGCCGCTCAGGGCCGTCTGCGGCAGTGACGTGGCAAACGACGTGGTGAAGGCGCTAAGCGACGCCGAGATGTTGGCAAAGGCCGCCGTCAGGCCGGCCACCACCTGGTCGGGGCGCGAGGCGGTGAAGTAGTTGTCGGGGCGCGGTTGCCCACCCACGGTGTCGGTGTTGGTGCGCCACCAAGCTTCAGGCAGCGCCGTGGTGTGGGTGTAGGGGTCAAAGCCCGTGGGCACCTTGAAGCCACCGTACTTTGCGGCCAGGTAATACTGGTTGTTGCTGACGTAGGAGCCAAACTCCAGCACGTCCAGCCAGTAGGTGCTGACCGTCTGCATGCCCTTGGTCTGCGGCTTCGTGACGTCATCGGGGCGGATGTCTTTGGTGTTGGCGTCATAAGCCAGGCCGGCGATGAGGTAACTGCCGTTGCTGATGCCAGTGGTGCCCAGCGAACCGCCCATGCCTTGCAGCGAGCCTACCTTGTCGGTGGCCGTCACGGAATTGACGGTCGTATCTGCGCTGACTTCGGCCGGCTTGGCAGGTGTCCCGTCGCCCGAGGAACCTGGCAGGTTCCGGTCCCAGTTGGTGTTGGTGTCGCCGATGCCCAGGATGAAGTTGCGCTGGCAGGAATACTGGATGGGGTCGTCCCACGCGGTGATGACGGGGAAGCCGTCCACCAGGCGCACCTTGTTGGCGTCGCCGGCAATGTTGCTCCAGGCCGGAACGTAGCCCTGGTTTTTCAGGTAGCGAATGGCGCCGTAGTACAGCTCGCTCACCGGGTCGCGGCGTTTGTAACTCTTTTCGAACTGGCCGAACTTGTTCAGGTAGTTCAGCACGCCGCTGTTGGTCACCGTCACGCCCAGCGCCGTGTTGGTGCTGGTGGCGTCGGCGGGGTCGGGATTGATTGACTGGATGCCGGTGGTCGAGTCCCATTCGGTGGCGGCGTTGGCCACCGGGCTGGAGCCAGGAACAAGCTTGTTGGGGCCGACAAACTTCTGGCGCGCGCGTAGTACGCCGCCGTCACGTCTGTCGTCGGTGGGGTCGTTCAGGTAGCCGAATGCGCTGAAGCGGATCTTCTCGGCGTACTGCTGCAGCAGACCTTCGGGCTTGTAGGCGCCGGAAGGGTAGGCCTTGCAGTTGGCTTCGTAGCTGAAACCGGCACCGGAGGCACAGACCTTCACGCGGGCGTAGAAGCTGTGCAGCGATCCAACAGCTGGCGTGGAGCCCTGAACGTAGTGCGTGGGCGTGCCCGTGGTCCCGGTGACCAGCGCGGCCGTGCTGGTGAACCAGACCTGGTTGCCCCGTGTGCGTACGCTCACCTTGATCGAAGAAAAACTCAAGGGCGTGTGCTCGGAGATTTCGGTGGCAGACGGGCTGGGGCGCTCTTTCAGCGGATCGCCGCTGGCAGTGGGAATGAGCGGGAAGTTGGTGTCGCTGCCGTTCAGCGAATTGCTGGTCGCCCAGGCGCCTTCCAGGATGGTTGTGGTGGCGTTGTCCACCCGGCGATAGCCCCCGGTCAGCGCCCAGCGGAACGGATCGATGGCCTGCATCGTCATCCAGTTCATGAAGCTGCCACTCCAGGTGTCGGTCAGGCCGGCATCCGTGCACTTGAAGGTGGCGGCGGTCGCGCCCACCGGCGTGAAGTGGCTCACATCGTCACCCACTTCCGTGCCCTGCACGTAGCGGTAGCACTTGGCGTGGTCGAAATAGCCCAGGTATCTGGTGCCCGGCACAAACTTGCCCTGGTGCGCCACGCTCACCGCGGTGGGGAACTCAACCGACAGCGCCAGCACCAAATTTCCTGGCACACCGGCGTTGGTGAACACCGGCTGGTCGGCCAGTGGTGTGGTGGCCTGCAGCGGCTGCACGCCGCCCAGCACCAGTCCGGCGGCCAGTGCCCAGGCGCGCATCAAAGGCCGTGGCCGAAATGGCCGTCGCCGGCTGGGTGCCGGCGCTGCAGGGTGAACGGTCATCACGGTGGTCATCGCGGCGGTCATCACGGCCGTCAGCGGGGACGAGGTGCGGTGTGAAGTGTTCATAGCGTCAAGGTGGTCTGAAAGTAGGCCTGGGTGTTGCGTGGCCCCGCCACGCGGATGCTCACGCGGTACACCACACGTTGGCCGAGGGCGCCGGCGCCGCCGGCGCTGGAGTCTTCGGCGCGGATGGTTTCCGAACCGCTGCCGCCTGCCGGGTTGGGGTCGTCGGCCATCGTGCAGTGGTCGGCGGCAGCAATGCCTGTGTTGACGCACATGCGGTCCACCACATAACGCAGCGTGATGGCCTGGCCGGTCACCGTGATGTCGTTGGCCACCAGGCCGAAGGTGGCGAAGTCGGTGTCGGTGGACAGCAGGGCGTTGGGCAGGCCCTGGGCGTTGCTGGGCAGCAGGGTGGAGCTGTAGTTCTGGGTTGGCGTGGTGGTCTGGCGTGCCACGTCGCCGGCCAGGGCGCCGGTCTGCAACTGCGTCAGCACGGCGGCCACGGCCCGTTCGGCCTGGTTGGTGAGGTCGCGCTTGAAACCCAGGTTGCCGGCGTTGATGAGCGAGGTGTTCATCGAGCGCACCATGGCCGCTGCGCCGATGAGCATGATGGCCAGCGCGATCAGCCCGAACAGCATGATCACGCCGCCCTGGTGGCGGCGGGCCCGGCGCTGGATGGGGGTGTGATGAAGACTTTTCATGGGCTTGGTGCGCATGGACTGGGGTCTCACGGACTTGGGAATCACGGACTTGGGAATCACGGACTTGAGACTCAAGGGCGCGGTGCCAGCAGCACGTTGCGCAAGGGGATCGTGAAGTCCAGGCTGCGCCAGCGCAGTTGGCGCTCGGCGGGGCTCAGGCTGCGCGTGGCATGCAGCGTGGGGTCCAAGTCGTCAAAGAGCGTCAGCGAGGTGGGCGCGACGGTGTCGCGTTCAGGCAGGCTGGTGCGGATGATCACGCCCACCCGCAAGGCCACGATGCGGCTCAGGTTGGTGCGTGATGTGGCCGACCCATCCAGCAGCGTGGCCGCGTTCCAGGGTGCGACGCCGGGGTCCTGCCAGCTGTCGATGCGGCCGTCGTCGTTGGTGTCCACACCGTAGCGGGCGCGCAGGTCGGCCACGCCGTCGGCAATGGCCACCACGTTGTCGGTGCCGTCCAGCTGCAGCATGTCGTGCGCCACCAGGGTGGCGTTTTCGCCCACGCCGATGAGCTGGAACTGCGGACGGTTGCCGGTGGCGTTGCCCAGCAGCGACACCCAGGCGTTGTCGCTGACGCCCATGTCTTCCAGGCGCACACCGCCGATGTCGGATGTGGCGTAGGTGCCGCCAAAATTCAGCGCCTGGTCGGCGCCGCCGGCAAAGCCGCTGGCCACCTGCTGCAGCATGCAGTTGCTGCCGTCCTGGAACACCATCACCAGGTCGCTGGCGCGTATGCCCAAGGTCGCAGGCACCCGCAAGCCGGTGCCGGTGGCCGAGGCGGTCATCATGCGCAGCGGCGATTCACCCAGGCCAGAAGAGCCGGTCTGGATGGCCAGCACGTCCGAGCCGTCGGTGCCCACACCGGCGTGCACCACCAGCGGCGCCAGGCGCACGGCCTGAGGCACGCTGGCGAAGGGCGCCAAAAAGGGCGTTGCCCGTGGCAGCGTGGTGGTGCCGCCACGCGCGGCCATCAGCCGGCAGCCGTAGGCGTTGCGCCAGGCCTGGGCGTAGCCCGATCCGGCGCTGCGCACCAAGCGGTCCAGCGCATAGGACACGTAAGCGCCGCCGATGGACGAATCGTTCAGCGACGTCAGCGTGCGGCGGCCACTTTCAAAGCGCACCATCATCAGCGTGATGGCCAGCACCAGGGCCATGCCGATGGCCACGGCCACCAGCAGTTCGATCAAGGTGAAGCCGGCCGACCGGCGGCGTGCGGAACAACGGCGGTGCGCGATCATGGAATCTGCACCTGTGTGACATAACTGTGCACCGTGGTGGTCGGCTCGTGCGGCGCGCGCCAGGTGATGGTGACGGTGGCCACCGTGCCGGCCACCACCACCGTGCCGACCCCGTTGGGCAGGCCGCGGTTGGCCGAATCGCCGACTCGGGTGTTCCAGGCCGTGATCTCGCCCGCGGTGAGCGTGATGCTGTTGGTGCCCCACATCGCGGAGACGATCTCGTTGGCCAGCAAGGCCGCACGGCTGCTGTCTTCGGCGCTGACCGAAAACTGCACGGCACGCGCCTGCAGGCCCACCATGCCGATGAGGCCGAAGGAAAACAGCACGATGACGACCAGCACCTCGATCATCGAGACACCGCGGTTCCGGCACTGGCGCAGGCTGTGGTGCCGCTTGTAATGCGGATGGGGCTTGAGCTTGTTCATGTCGGGCATCCGTCCGGGGTGCTGGCCGACAGCGTGCGTGCGGGGTCGCACTGGCGCACCTGGCCGCCCAGGGTGACCAGCACCCGCAGCGGGCGGTCGCCACCTGGCACGGCTATGTCGTAGGTGC
>Ga0163154_10006603_pt1 | contig 14136 bp, 12 predicted proteins | sample OliLakLV19MP9P1_FD_148649 | JGI IMG/M metagenome (GOLD analysis project Ga0163154, IMG submission 148649) | Freshwater microbial mat bacterial communities from Lake Vanda, McMurdo Dry Valleys, Antarctica - Oligotrophic Lake LV.19.MP9.P1 | ecosystem: Environmental > Aquatic > Freshwater > Lake >... | reverse complement strand
TCCGTAAAGGGAGGGAGTCAATACATCCACCTAACTCTCCCCTTCCGTAAAGGGAGGGAGTCAATACATCCACCTAACTCTCCCCTTCCGTAAAGGGAGGGAGTCAATACATCCACCTAACCCTCCTCGTCACAAGGGGAGGGAGTCAATACATCCACCTAACTCTCCCCTTCCGTAAAGGGAGGGAGTCAATACATCCACCTAACCCTCCTCGTCACAAGGGGAGGGAGTCAATACATCCACCTAACTCTCCCCTTCCGTAAAGGGAGGGAGTCAATTCACTTGTCCAATCCTTCCTTTCACAAGGAGGGAGTCGATTCTTCCCCTTATGAAATGTTCGCATCATAAGAGGGAATTTTTGGCTCCTCTCCCCACGAAGGAGAGCGTTTTTGATTCCCCTCCTTATGGAAGGAGGGGTTAGGGGAGGTTAGGAAAAGACGTTTTCGTACAGACTGTCGAGCGGCGGTTCGGGGCTGTTCTCGGCAAAGACGATGCCCTCGTTGACCTCTTCCGTCACTTCGGCGTCGAGTGCTTCGGCTCTCTCATCGTTGATGTAGCCATGCGCTTCCATATATTTGTGAAGTTGAATAATGGGATCGCGCTGCCGCTCTTCGTCCACTTCGGCTTCCGTGCGATAGGTCAGCCAGCCTTTGGTGTTGTCGTCGCCGATGCCGTGACCGACAAACCGATAACAGTCAATTTCGAGGAAGTAGGGTTCGCCCGTATCGCGGATGTGCTGAATGATACGTCCCGTCACCTCGTACATCGTGAGCGGATTCATGCCGTCCACTCTTTCGCCGTCAATTCCGTGCGCTTTTGCTTTGAGAACGAAATCAGGCTGTCCTGTCGAACGCGAGATCGAGGTTCCCATCGCATACCGGTTGTTTTCGAGCATATAGAGAACAGGCAGTTTATAGAGACCGACCATGTTCAACGCCTCATGCACGCCGCCCTGATTCATTGCGCCATCACCGAAATAACAGATACAGATATTGTCGCTGCCCAGATATTTCAATGCCCAGCCGACACCAAGCGAAATTGGAACGGGACCACCGACAATGCCATCGCCGCCCAAGAATCCGCGACTCGGATCGATGAGGTGCATAGAGCCGCCCTTACCGCCCGCGCATCCGGTTGCTCGTCCCAGTAGTTCCGCCAATATCTCGCGAACGGGAGTCCCGCAAGCAACAGCGTGAGCGTGATCGCGATAGGTGCAGAGAATCTTGTCGTCGGGCAGACGCAAATGAGGGAAAACGGCGGAAACCAACGCCTCCTGCCCATCGTAACGGTGCAGGTATCCGCCGATTTTGGCTTCGCGGAACAGTTTGTAAACCGATTCTTCCAAACGGCGGATCAACAACATCTCGCGATACATCGCAAGCAAGTCCGACCGCTGAAGGCTCGCACCCCTCGTCGGTCGCTCAATGACGGCATCGGACATTCTTCTTCCTCTCCTCTTTTCGGCGCGGACAGCACGGAATTCCCGGCTTCCACACACAATTTTGCGGACAGTGCTATCGGTTGGCGACACACTGTCTCAGACAACAAAACAGTATACCCTGTACAGGGTATGAGTCAAATTGGATGGTGCACAGAAATTCTGCGGGAAAATCTCAGATTAGCGTATAATCTTCATATTGAATACGTTTTTTTTGGGGGGTAAGGTTGCCATGTTAGGGAACAGGGGACAGGGAACAGGGGACAGAGAACAGCAATATGAGCGGACACGGGTCAAGATTTGTGGACTGACGAATCGAGAGGATGCGGAGGAGGCGGCGCGTCTCGGTGCAGATTTTCTCGGATTTATCGGTGTCCCAGATACGCCGCGCTATGTCTCTGATCCCGATTTCGTGATAAAAATTGCGGGAAAAGCGGGCTTTGTCAGCAACGGTTCAGTTTTTGCCGAGACATCACTGGTACGTGTGGTGCGCGATCTTTTCGAGACGGAGACCTACCAACCGTTACAGTGTTGTCATTATATTCAGTATTATACCGACACAACGCCCTGGGGAAGATTTACGGACTCGCCGAATCTGCTTTCGGCGTTCTCCATTCGGGATGAACAAAGTCTCGATGCGATTGAAGCAGAAGTTCGGCGGCATCGGATTCAGCCATCGCAGACGTTCGCGCTCTTGCTCGATGCCTACCATAAAGACAAACTCGGCGGATCGGGCGAGACGTTTAATTGGGAAATCGCTGTCGAAGCCAAAGAGCGATTCGGACTGCGGATCATCTTGGCGGGCGGACTGACACCGGAGAACGTCAGCGAGGCAATTCGACGGGTGCGCCCGTATGCTGTGGATGTTTCCAGCGGGGTTGAAGCCGAACCCGGACGCAAAGATTACGCGAAACTGGCGGCATTCTTCGAGGCGGTGCGTCAAGCGGACACAGCATTATGATTTTGCTGTTCCCATCGGCACTTGTGATATACTGGTAAAAAGGATATTGCAATGTCTACGCTGTTTTTAGGAGGCACTGGTGAAGAATTGGCGGGTTTCCTTGCGCCCATTTTGTCGCCCGCTCAAAGCGAGATGGCTTTGGTCAAAAGAGCAAGGCTGGACTTTCACCATAAGATTGCTCATACTCTCGTTCGGAAGTTCGACACGCTCTATGTCAAAAACTTGAATATCAGCGGAATGCTCCGCAACCCTCATCTGGCACTGGCAATTGCCGATGCTTCGTGGGGACAATTCTTCGTTGTTTTTTAAGCAAAGGCTGAAAGAGCCGTCAAAATGGTGGTCGAAGTGTGTCCTCGCAATACCAGTCAGAATTGTTCTGCGTGCGGCGAGTACGTTCCCAAAGCACTCTCCTGCCGTACTCATTCTTGTCCCTATTGTGGATTGGAACTGCATCGGGACAAGAATGCTGCGGAGAACATTCGCAAGATTGGCAGACTTCGGTCTGCTGATAAAGAGGCAGGGACACTGCCATCAAACGCTAACGAGAGTGCATTAAGGCTATGCGTAGTTTGAGAAGCCCCGTGATTTATCACTGGGGAGTTGTCACGACACAGGAATCTGCAAGAAACCGCGAAATGATTTGTTCCCGCCGAAAAGAGTCCTTTTCTCTTTTTATTTGACGCAGGATTATTGTCAGGGTAGAATGCGGGTGCAGAAGGTTGGGTGATCGCTGCGAACTGCCTTCGGGCAGTTCGGAGAGGAAAGTCCGGGCTTCATAGGGCGCGATGCCGGATAACGTCCGGGCGGGGTGACCCGACGGAAAGTGCCACAGAAATGATACAGCCGCCTCGGCGGCAACGGTGAAATGGTGCGGTAAGAGCGCACCAGCGGTATGGTAACATATCGGCTTGGTAAACCCCATCGGAAGCAAGACCGAATAGAGAGAGGTTGAGGTTGCCCGCCGACTCTCCGGGAAAGGTCGCTCAAGGAACACGGCAACGGGTTCCGTAGAGAGATGATCACACAAAGACAAAACCCGGCTTATAGACCTTCTGCAATAAGAACCACAGGGAACACGGGGGACACAAGGACAATTCAACAATCTTTCTTTAGGGATTCGTTCGTGAATTGTTTTCCGTGTCTTTTTCGTGTTCTTTCGTGGATCATCGTATTGGGGTTTTCTCCCCTTCTCTGATCGCCAGCATTGCGGCACCATAGGCGGGATCGTGGCGGGGTGTGGCTAAGAGGAAGAGGTCGCGTGAAATCGGAGCGTCGTCGCCGGTTTCGGAGGCAAAGGTAGGCTGGGCAAATTCGGAACGGAAAAACGCGCCGAGCTGCCATAAACCACCTAATGGATAAACGGGCGTATCACGCGGCAGATACAATTTGTGCCGGACTTGGCGCACGGAATGCCGCAAATGATGTGCCATCGCCGACAGATGCCGCCGCGCTTCGGGATCGCCTTGTTCCGCCAATTCTCCGATCAGAGGGGACAGCGAAGCGACTCGCGCCGGACTGAAACCGCGATAAAGCCACTGCAAAATTTCGTTTTGGGTTCGGGCTTGGGTAAAATTGAGAACGGCGGCGGTCAAGGCGTCGCTTTTCCCGTCACGCAGCTTGTCCAGCGTATCGCGCAGCACGCGCAAGCCTAAATTGAAGCCGCTGCCCCGATCTCCAAGCAGATAGCCTAATCCGTCTTCTTTGTATTCGTCTCCTTGCGTGTTGCGTCCGTAAGAGACCGCACCTGTCCCGGCAATCACGACAACGCCGGGTTCGCCCTCTGTCGCGCCCCAGTAGGCGACAAAATAATCGGGTTCGACGCGATAAACAGAGGCATTGAGGGTGTCTTTCAAGAGAGCGTGAAACACGGTGCGCCGCTCGACAAGGGAGTAGCCCGCCACTCCCGCGCACACTCCTGCAAAAGAAACCACATGGGAATCGATTCCGGCAGACTGGCACGCGGAACCAACGGCATCGGCGAGCGATTGACGCAGCACAGCATCGGATTGAACGGCGACGTTGCCCGCCCCGCCCTCACCGCGTCCTTTCTCGTCTCCCTGCGCGTTAACAATAACGGCGGCGGTTTTTGTTCCGCCCGCGTCGATTCCTAAAAAGAGTTCCATCAATGTTCCTTTTTTGTACAGAAGCAGTAAATTGGGATGAATTTGTCGAACAATTCAGGGACAAAATGTGTTAATGCGGCAATCTTCCACCAAATCCTTCGTATACTATAGACGCAATGCACTCTGATTTTTAGGTGATCCTATGCCCTCACTCACGCCTATTATAGACTTTTTTGCACCAAATGGACTCGCGGGGTCGATTCCTGTGGCAATTCAGGAACGTCTCCGCCTCCATGAGATCGCCCTTGCTGCCAACGATGCCCGCCCGTTAGAGGACATTCTCAAAATGATCTACTTTGCCCTGCGCGACATTGGGCAGTTTGATCGTGTCGGCATTTGGCTCGAAAGTGATGAGAGCATACACGGCTCTTGGGGAACCGACAATCACGGCGAGATTTTGGACGAACGCGGACACTCTTTTCGTTTGACACAAATTTCGGCGGAGTTGCAAACGCTTTTCACGGCAGATATTCCCTATCTTTTCTATACACCTCCTCCGTTTCCCAATGTTTACGAGATTGCTGTGCCGAAACAGGTGCTGGCAATTGCACTGCGAGCAGAAGGGGAAACCATCGGAATTCTCTTCGCCGATAATCTGCTGACCCAGCGTCTATTGACCGACCAAGCGGTTGCCAATGTGCTGCTTCTCTGCGACCAAGCGGCGTCTGTTATTGCACAGGCACATCTGCGCGAGCAGCGCGAACGCGATCAGAAGCGGCGCAGCAAATTGGTAGAACTTTCGGCGGCAATCAATGCCAGTTCAGAACTAGAGGCGATTTTGCGCTTAGTGCGGGATGCGATTGTCGATTCGGAGATTTGTGATCGGGCAGGTGTCTTTACCATTGATGAGAACTTTGTCTATGGTTCATGGGGGACAACGCAAGACGGCGAATTGCGCGATGAGCGACATTTCAAGTGTCCAAAAGCCGCATGGAGTGATCTGCTCCTTCCCCTCGCTTCAGGAAGGCACAAATATCTTATCCAAGAGCTGCCACTCGATGCGTTGGCGACGGAGGAACAGCTGACCTATACCTGCATCAATGTCGGACTCAAAACAGGCAGCAAATTGGTGGGGATTTTGTGTGTAGACAACATCATCACGCGCCGCCGCCTTCATGACGCCGACATCGAAGCGTTGCTGAATGTCGCCGAGCAAGCCGCCGCCGCTATTCGGAATGCCCGTTTGATGGAAGAGATGAGACGCGCCAATGAGCGGCAGGAACGGCTGGCAAATATGGCGACTGCTATCGGTGCGGCGACTGCCTTGAACGATATTCTCCATATGGTGCGCGACGGCGTTGTCAGCGCGGGAGGATTCGATAGGGCAGGAGTTTTCCTATATGACGCTGCGAGTCAGCTCGTGCGTGGTACATGGGGAACAGACCGCGCCGGAAATGTTGAAGGCACAAGTGATGAGTCCCAATACGTTGCCTCTGCCAACACTCTCATTGTCGAAGCCATTCAGCAAAACACGGAGTTTGTCCTCATCGAACGCTATTCGGAAAAGTACAACTTGTCTCCCGATAACCCAATGTATGGTGTCAACTCCCTCGCACTGATTCCGATGCGTGCAGGGACAGAGGGGGTTGGGGTCATCTGTGTAGACAACCTGCTGACGGATCGCCTGATCACTCCTCAACAGCTCGAAACCATTCTGCCTTTTGCGGCACAAGCAGCGGCGGCGATTCAGAATGCCCGCGTTGCGGAAAAACTGCGCGAAACGCAGGATACCCTCATCAAAGTCGAGCGTTTGCGTGCCGTCGGCGAATTGGCGAGTGGCGTGGCGCACAATATCAACAATGTTTTGGCGGCGATTTTGGGCTTCGCCGAATTGATCGCGGAGATGGATGAAACGCCCCCTGAAATTCGCCAATATGCCCGCACGATTGAACGCGCTGCCAACGACGGAGCCGAGATTGTGCGCCGCTTGCGTCAATCCACCAAAAAAGAGGCTTCGCCGGAGCGTGTGGTTTTTAATCTTGCGATTGCCGCGCAGGAAGCATTAGACTTGACGCGCCCACTCTGGAAAGATCGCTCGAAGGCACAAGGCACACGCATTGAAACCGTGATTGATTTCGCCGAACCGCTTCCGATTTTAGGCGTCCCCTCCGAGATGCGCGAAGTGCTGGTCAACGTCATCAAGAACGCCGCCGAAGCAATGCCGGAAGGCGGAACACTGACCTTCAGTGGCAGACGGCAAGGTGAGACCGCCTGTGTTACGGTGGAAGACACTGGAATAGGAATGCCGCCGGAGGTATTGCGCCACATTTTCGAGCCGTTTTTCACGACTCGCGGCGTCGAACAAGGAATAGGTTTGGGGCTTTCGGTAGCGTATGGACTCGTCAAGCAACATCAGGGTCAACTCGAAGCCCAGAGCGAACTGGGCAAAGGTTCGCGGTTTACGCTGACGCTCCCATTCAGTCAAGAAACCCTCACCAGTCAATCTGCCCCGCAGAAACTTTCGCTCGAAGGCATCTCGGTATTGCTTGTCGAAGATGAGGAGATGATCGCCCACAGTATCGCGCAGATATTGGAACGCTATCAGGCGACAGCGGCATTTGCTTACGATGCAGAAGACGCGCTTCAATGGTTGAGCCGAAACGCGCATAACTGCCATATTATCGTCAGCGACCACGGCATGGCGGGCATGACTGGCTTGGAACTATTAAGCCGCGTGAGAGCGGACTATCCTCATATTCGGCGGGTCTTGCTGTCCGGTTGGGGCGACAACCCGCCGGATGCAACCGATCTTTCTGCCGCCGAGCAAATCTTGAGCAAGCCCATTCCTGCGGACAAACTTGCGGCGACACTCAATAAACTCAAACCATCTCTCAAATAATGACACCTCATACAGCGAAATAAATGAGCCATTAACATCAATGTTAGGGACTCTCAAGGAAATAAGTATTCCAGTTCACCCATCGAGGGCGATGAGTCCTCATGGGAGCGAATCCTTGCACCCGCATCCGATGGAACGATTATTTCCCTGAGAGTCCCTAATAGACCTCTTGCATTTCTCATCACCGGGTAGAGATTACGTACCCGTCTAAAAAACAGACGTCCTGCGGACGAACCCGCAGGAAGTCTCTCCCTCTGCATTGGGATTCGAGTGCGAAGCACGGCACGGCGGAACGAGACCTACACGAGAAATTCCTTGTTGCTGTCCAATTCTCGTTGCTGCGAATTTGCCTCTTGTGCGGGCATTGAAAATACCCGGCACGATGGCGTTCCGCCAAGCGTCCTTCGGACGCGATACGGCTGGAAGGTTGTGCCGTCCGAAGGACGGTTAGCCGCAGGCTATGCAGACGGGGGTTTAAAACCCCCGCTCTTACCGTCAGCAACGAGACCTGCACGAGAAATTCATTTCGCCGTACTCTTGCAAAAGGTCTAACAGAGAAATCGTGCAAAAGTCGTCAGGTATTTGGCGTCGCCTCTTGCACTTGCGATACCTTCAAAAATGTTGCGTGACTTTTACGTCGGTACTTAAGGTAGCGCATCCACAGTCACATTGGCATTGGTGTAGATACAAATGTCCGCCGCGATTCGCATCGCTTCCACGACGATCTCTTTCGCGCTCATCTCCGTATTTTGAACAAGGGCTTTTGCTGCTGCCGCCGCATACATTCCGCCGGAACCGATTGCTGCAATCCCATCATCGGGTTCGATCACATTGCCATCACCGGACAAAATATAAAGCAGGCTGCCATCGGTCACGATCATCAATGCTTCAAGGCGGCGCAATATCCGATCTGTACGCCATTCTTTAGCAAACTCCACTACAGCACGGGTTAAATTGCCGTTGGTACTCTCCAGTTTGCTCTCGAAATTATCTGCCAGTGACTGAGCATCGGCAACTGACCCCGCAAACCCCACGATCACTTTATTCTGATAAAGTCGGCGCACTTTACGGGCGGAATGCTTCATCACGGTATCGCCCATCGTGACTTGTCCATCTCCTGCCAACGCCACTCCCTCGCCCTTTTTGACCGCGACTATCGTCGTCGAACGTGTTTTCACGCGCTTCATTCCCTTCTCTTCCCTCATCTTCCTCATAGAATACCGCTAATGCTCCAATAATCCAAATCTATAACCCCCTAACAGCCCAGTTGCTGCTCTTAACCGGGGGTTGAAAACCCCCGTCTGTATGGCGTTCCGCCAAGCGTCCTTCGGACGCGATACGAGGGCGTTGCGCCGTGCCGTGCTTCGTACTCCCAATACCTCACGCTTTTATCAGAAATACCAATAGACCTCTTGTCTAAGGGATTTACGAAAAAATAATTCTTCTACTTTCATCGGGCGACTAAAGTCACTGCTGAAAAGGGATTAGGTTTTAGGGCAATTCCATTGCGGGTACAAAAACGTACCCGTCTGAAAACCACTCCCATCACTTGAGAGTGGTTTGCTCTTGACCGAGTACAAAAACGTACCCGAAGTAAATTCTTCCGCCCGCTGACTAATGCAAGAAGTCTAATATCCCAATGACCTGACGATCCAAGAAATACAAAACGAGGGAACAGGCACTTTGGCTCTGCTCCCTCGTCTTCTCCAAAATCGGCTCGCCCTTACTGCATTCGGCGAGTACGAACATTGTACAATTCCATTAAAACGTCCTGCGTCTCGCGGTCATTCATCCAATCCCAATACACCGCATGGGTCATCAGCATCTCAATATTGAGAACGCGGCGTCCGTTCGGTCCGTTCGGGCTAGGTGTCGGAAGATTCTCGCGATTGTAAGTCGCGTTCACATCGAGAAATAGCCCTGTTGGCGGAGACGCTTTGGCTGACTGCATCTCATTGGGGCGGCGGTACGGCTTTTTTATTGAGGACATCGGAAACCTCCTTGTGTCTGTGTCCGAATCCGTCACCTAAAATTCAGGTTGCTCGGCATACTGTGAGAGATATAAATGATTATCGGTTGATTTCGCAAATTTCCTTCGATGCAATGCAGAAACATTGCCGGTACTTCTGCCTGATTTGACGCCCTCACGAGGTCATTTCGTTCCCAGAAGATGCGGCAAACTCAAGAAGAATTTCCCTGTCTTACATTCTCTTACGAAAGTTTGATTTGCCGCGTTACCGTGTTTCTGTAGCGGCACGTTTACTTCTTCTTCCTTTTGAACGCAGATATTCCGGCACTGTGACAAAATACTGCTTTCTATAAAGCACAACAACGAAGAAGTCAGTTAGCCTAAAGGTTAGCATTTCTCATCAATCTCATTGCCCGACTTTTGAGAGGGAAATCTGCCGATGCAAATACTAAAATTTACGCTGATCGAAGATTAGTAGTCAGTCAGCGTATCGCCAGACGAATTGTCTCAGTTATCAATGGATTTTGGACAGCCATCAATTTTGAGGAAAGTTTTTTGGCGGACGGGTTTTTTCATATTGTTTTCATCTTTGCCCTCTATACTCTCATTGTCGGCGAGGAAGTCCGGCGCAACGCCTTGAACCCTTACGGTTCAACATAGAATGAGGATAATGACCATGAACACACGTTTTGCACGCAAACCCTCCGTTTTTTTGGCGGCTCTGCTTATCGGCACCGTCTCCGGTTCCATCGCCTTGTGTCAGCCTCCGGGTGGTTTCGGCGGACCCGGTGGACCCGGTGGACCGGGACGTCGTCCGATGGGTGGTCGCCAACTCTCTCCCAATCAGGCTCCTCTCTCTGCATTGACCGCCGGTTTGCAATTGATCGACGCACAGAAGACACAGATTCAGAGCATTCAGAACGGACTGAAACAACTCCGTGAATCGATCATGCCGCGTCCCGGTCAAGGCAACGAACCTCCGCCGGATCGCGAAACAATGCGTGCCAATATGGAGAGATTGAGAGCCGCCGAGCAAAAAGCCAACAGAGAGATTACTGCCCTTCTGACGGCGACACAGAAGTCAAAATTGCCCGCTTTGCTCAAGCAGCTCGAAGGCATCGGCGCCCTCGGCATTCCGCTCCAAGTCTATGATGAATTAGAATTGACGGCAGCGCAGAAAACGCAATTGAACGCGATTGCCAAACGAATGCGCGACACAATGCCGCGACCCGGCGAAGGTGGGGAACGGGGGCAAGGCAATCCTCCTCCCCCTCGCGAAGAGATGGAACGGAATCGCCAACAGTTCCATGAGGAAGCGATGGCAGTTTTGACGGACGCACAGAAGACCACTGTTCAGGAATTTATCGAAGCGCATCCGCGCCCGCCGTTTGGTGGAGGCAGACCGGGTGGTCATGGTGGTCCCGGCGGCGATGGTGATGGTCCACCGCCTCCGCCTCCGGGTGGTTTTGGCGAGAATCCGCCCGCGCCACCCGCAAACTGATCTCACGCTGTTTGGCGGCAGGGACATCGCCGAACAAAGGAAACCGCCTCTCGAAGCAGATTTTCGAGAGGCGGTTTTTTAGGTTATACTTCTTTAGTTTCCGGTAAAAAAATGTAGACAGAATTTCGGTTGTGACGAGTATGAGGGCTATCCTCTGGTCATCGTAGGGGCAAATTTTTGAGACATTTCGCCGATTGGGCAAACGGCTTATTTTGCAGGAGGTCTTAAATATCTGACTGGACTTGATATAAAAGGTCTAATGACCTAACACCTACTCACTTTTCCGCAGAACCCACAAGCCGAGCAGGACAAACACGATATTTTGTGACCAAGCGGCAACAGTCGGCGGAACCAACGGCAAGCCGCCACTTGGTCCCGGTGAGCCGAGAATGCGTGATAAGAGCAGCGTATTCCAATAGACGAACACCAGACAGATCGAGAGCAGCGTTCCCATAAAGCCCCCGCCTTTGGAGAAGCGCAGGGCGAGCGGCGCACAGCAGACCGCCATCACCAGACACGAAAACGGTACGCTCAACTTGAAATGATAATCGAGCAGAGTGTAGTCGTCGCGAATTTTCAGCTGGCGATTGCGGGCAAGGTCTTCGCCCATCTGAACAAATGTCCGCGTGCTGGAACGCGCCATCTGCCACATCGGAATTTGCAGCAAAAACCCGTTCTGGAAGGCTTGCGGATCGACGACCGTTGTCAGGGAAAAGGTTTCGGGACGTGCATAGATCAGCCTGTCGCCTTTGAGCGCGTGCTGAATCAAAAACGGCTTATCGAGTGTCCAGGTGCCGCCTTGAAATTTCCCCGTTTCTGCTGACATTACAATCGGATCGGTTTTGCCGCGTGCCGTCATTTTTGGCGACGAAGTGATATGGATATTCCGCAGTTCCAGATAGCCTTTCCTTTGCGTCATATTCTCCACATAGATCGCATACGCCTGATCACTCGAAACAATAAACTGCCCTGACTGTGGGCGCAGGTTCGGGATATTGATCGCCATCTCCTGAACCACCGCATCGAGCCGCTTTACCGAATGCGGAACCACATACTCACCAAAGAAGAAATCCCCGACGCTTACCAGAAATCCCATGATAAACACAATCCGAAACACGCGCCGCAAACTGATGCCCGCAGACCGCATCACCGTGATTTCGGAGTCGCGCCCCAACCGCGACACCATCAAAGACGCCGCCACCGCCATCGCGACGGGCATTGTCATGTGTATCAGAAACGGCAAAAAGTACAGCACCATTTTCGCGATATAAACCATCGGAATTTGGTTCATCAGCAGCACATTGGCGTTGTTATAAAGGACGCTGCCGGTTAGCATCAGCACAATCGCACCCTGCCCAATCAGAAAAGGGACGATCATTTCGCGGAGAAGATAGCGGTCAATTAACTTCATAGTAGGTTGTTGGGTCGGTGGGTCGGTGGGTCATTAGGGCGTTGGGTTATTGGGCAATTCATTCCGCTGTGTCTGCATTGCCCAATAACCCAATGACCCAAAATATGGCAGGAATTTGACGGCGAAAGAGCGAACGTCTTTAGGGTTCGACTGTCAACGACGATGATACTCAGGAGACGCAAATGATTGCCGAAAAGTTAGCCGTGCAGATGTATACCTTACGCGATTTTACCAAAGATGCCGATGGATTCAAGCAGAGTCTGGAAAAGATTCATCAGATGGGTTACCGCGCCCTCCAATTATCGGCAGTGGGAGCGGTGGAAGGCGAGTCCCCGGCGGTCAGTATTCCCGAATGCAAGCAGCTTTTGGATGATCTTGGGATCAAATGTGTGGCGACGCACCGCAGTTGGGACTCACTGCTCAACAATACCGATGCCGAAATCGAAGCGCACAAAATTCTGGAATGCAACTATACTGCCATCGGCGGCATCTTCGGGGCGCGACACGAACAGGGCGCAGAGGGGTATCGTGCCTTCTTGAAAGAGTGCGAGATTGTCCTGCCCAAACTCAAAGCCGCTGGTATCCGGTTTGCTTATCATCACCATTCGCACGAGTTTGTTCCGTCGGGCGAGGGGCGCAAAACTCTGATGGATATTGTCATTGACGAGAGCATTCCCGAATTGTGCTTCGAGTTGGACACCTATTGGCTCGTGAACGCGGGCGTCAATCCGATTACCTATTTCGAGCGACTGACGGGGCGCGTTCCGGTTGTTCATCTCAAGGATCGGGCAGTGGGAGCGCACCAATCCCCGATTATGTCTGCGATTGGCGAGGGAAATCTGGAATGGGACAGCATTCTCCCTGCCGCCGAAAAAGCCGGAGTCGAGTGGTATGGCATCGAGCAAGACATCTGCCCGCGTGATCCGTTCGATTGCCTCCGCTCTTCGTATGAGTATCTCCAGCAGTTCTGATCACCTTACCTCTGCGCCCCTCTCCTGCGAGGAACGAGCGAATCCGAATCGGGAGAGGGGAGGCTCATCGAAACGCGGCTTTCAGGCGAGCTTGTGATGCATCGAGTTCCGCGTCAATCAACGATTCGAGTTCTGCTTGCTCCTCTACAGAGAGTGCGCCGATACGCCGACGCAGTTCCATCATTCGATCATGCTGCTCTTGCGTGAAAAACTCGTCGCCGCCAAGCTGACGCAGAAAGATTGGCATCGTGACTCCCTGCTTCAGCAAGGAATCGATTGCCTCTCCTACGGTTCGCCCTTGCCCACAATGATCTCTTGTCGTCGCGGTGAATTCCGTCTGTTCTTTGGTGATGGTGACTGTTGGCATTGCCATTTCTCCTCAAATGAAATCTATTCCATTATAGCATAGCCACCCAAACGACGAACGCTTTAGCCATACACAAGCGCGTCGTTGCTATAGCCGCTCTCGTTGTCCCCGCGCCGCGCCTTCACTCGATAGACCACCCGCACGCCCGGAGTCTGATTGAGATGCTCCAATTTGGTTTTCGTGGTGACATTCACGAAGGTAAAACTCGCCGCTGTGCCGAACTTTGCTTCAACGAGATATTGCGTGCCGCCTTTATTGCCGTTTGCCTTCCAACTGATAACATTGGTTCCGTTGGCGAAGGCTTCGGCGACGACTTCGGCGGGAATGGTGGGATTGATCGGCGTCGGAGTGGTATCGCGCACATTGAGACCGAGTTGCTCTTTGAGGGCGTTGGTGATATTGGGATTGGCGGTGATCGCCTTGCCGCGAAAACTGGCTTGGATATTGGCGTTCTTGCGCGAGAGTTTGAGGGCGGCGGTAGCGGCTTTGGCGGCTTCGCGGGCGGCAGTCGCGGCGAGGATTCTGGCGTCAATATCGGTTTTGAGGACGTTGAGTG
>Ga0163154_10006601_pt1 | contig 14139 bp, 10 predicted proteins | sample OliLakLV19MP9P1_FD_148649 | JGI IMG/M metagenome (GOLD analysis project Ga0163154, IMG submission 148649) | Freshwater microbial mat bacterial communities from Lake Vanda, McMurdo Dry Valleys, Antarctica - Oligotrophic Lake LV.19.MP9.P1 | ecosystem: Environmental > Aquatic > Freshwater > Lake >... | reverse complement strand
CCGAGCGTGTCCTCTTCCTAGGCCTCGACGTCGGCACCCAGGGCACGAAGGGGCTGCTGCTCGACCCCACGACGGGCCGCGTGGTCGCGCGCGCGGCGCGCAGCTACGGGCTCCTCGAGGGGCTGCCGGCGGGGGCGGCGGAGCAGCACCCCGAGGCGTGGATCGAGGCTATCCGCGGCGTCGCGCGCGACCTGCTCGCGACGCCCGGCGTGCGCGCCGACGAGGTCGCTGGGGTGGGCGTGTCCGGCCAACAGCACGGGCTCGTCGTGCTCGACGAGGCGCGGCATGTCGTGCGCCCCGCGAAGCTCTGGTGCGACACGTCGACGGCGACAGAGGCCGACGAGCTGACACGCGCGCTCGGACACAACGTGCCGACGGGCTTCACCGCGCCGAAGGTGCGCTGGCTCGCGCGGCACGAGCCCGAGAGCTGGGCTTGCACCGCGCACGTCCTCCTGCCGCACGACTTCGTGAACCTGCGGCTCACCGGCGAGCTCACGATGGAGCGTGGCGACGCGTCCGGCACAGGTTGGCTCGACCCGGTCACGCGTGAGTTCGACGAGCGCGCGATGGCGGCGACGGACGGCGCGCTCGCGGAGAAGCTGCCCATATTGCTCGACGACGGCGAGCTCGCGGGCGGACTCGACGCTCACGGCGCTGCGCTCCTCGGGCTCGCGGAAGGCACCGCAGTGTCGGCCGGCGGCGGCGACAACATGCTCAGCGCGATCGGCAGCGGCGCAGTGCGGCAGGGCGTGGTCGTCGTGAGCCTCGGGACGAGCGGCACCGCGTTCACGTGGTCGAACTCACCTGTGATCGACCCCGCTGGGCTGATCGCGCCGTTCTGCGCGTCGATGGGCGGTTGGCTGCCTTTGCTCTGCGTCATGAACCTGACGGGTGTCGCCGAGGAAGTGCGCGCGTTGACGGGTCTCGGGCACGAAGCGCTCAGCGAGGCCGCCAGCCGCGTACCGATCGGGTGTGGTGGGCTCATGTGGCTGCCGTTCCTCGCGGGCGAGCGCGTCCCGGACCTGCCGCTCGCGAGCGGCACGCTGCTCGGCATGCGCGCCGGGCACCTGCGCCCTGGTCACCTCTATCGCGCGGCGCTGGAGGGGACCTCGTTGAACCTCGCCTCGGGCCTCGAGCGCCTGCGGCGCCTCGGGGTGCAGATCGACGAGGTGCGCCTGGTCGGCGGCGCGGCGCAGAACCCGCTCTGGCGGCGCATCCTCGCCGCGTGCTTCGGCTGCAGCGTGGTGCGGCTCGAGGAGCCGGAGTCTGCGGCGCTCGGGGCCGCGTTACAGGCCGCGTGGGCGGTCGCGCGCGCGGCGGGCATCGATGCGCCGCTGGAGGCGCTCGTCGCGCCGTCCGTGCGCTTCGGCGGTCCGCCGGAGTCTGCGACGCCCGCGGAGGTCGAGTCCTACGCGGCGCTCCGCGCGCGCTTCGAGGCCGAGGTCGCGCGCGTGTCGAGCTGACGCGCACGTGGCGCTCCGCTCGCAGTCGTGGCGCTCATGGTCGACCCGCTCGAGGATCAGTCGGTCGCGGGTGCAGTCTGCGGAAAATCGCCAGCGCCACGACGCCCACGGCCATCGCGAACCAGAGCGTGCACAGCCGGATGACGAGCGTCGCCGAGATGGCCTTCGTGCGCGCGACGTCCGCGGCGTAGCCGAGCGTTAGCATCGGGCCCTGCAGCAGCGCGCCGAGCAAGCCGTCCGTCACGCCGAGCCCTCCGGGCAGCACGATCGCCAGCGCGCCGGCGACGGCCGCCAACGCGAACGCATAGGTGACCTCGAGCAGCGACGCCGCGCCGGGCGCGAGCGCATCGACGACGAGCCACGCCCCGACACACTCGAGGCCCCAGCCGATCGTCGCCAGTAGCGTCGCGGTCAAGAGCTCGCGCGGCGCGAGCAGCACACGTGTGCTGGAGGCCGCGATCGCGAGGCGCGGCGCGATCGGCGCCACTACCGGCAGGCGCGAGACGAGCTCGACGACGTAGACCTCCGCGCGCCGCGACGACACGAGCGCCAGGAGCAGCGCCGCGAGTCCGCCCGCGGCGTACGTCACCCACGCGTAGTCACCGGAGGCGCTGCCGAGCGCGATGAGGACGAGGAACCCCGTCAGGTCCGTGAAGCGCTCGGCGAGCACGATGGGGGCGGTGCGTGCGAGTGGTGCGCCCTGGACCGCGCGGACGAGCCAGCTCTTGAGCGCCTCGCCCATCTTGCCGGGGCTCACGGTGAGCGCGAGGCCCGCGAGGTAGATCAGGAACGACGTGCGGCGCGGCACCGAGGCTTCGACGAGCGCGAGGTAACGCTGCCAGCGCGGGAAGCGCACGCAGTAGTTCGCGAACGACAGCGCGCACGCCGCGAGCGGCACGCGCGGGTCGAGGTCGCGCAGCGCCGCCGCGATCCCCGCCAGGTCGCCCCAGAGGAGCATCCCCGCGTAGACGACGAGGCCGAACAGCACGCCGAATGCGACACGACGGCCGAGCTTCGACCAGGGTTCACGCGGCGCAGTGGCGTCCGTCGTCGACTCGCGCTCGGGTTCGCTCGGCATGCTGCTCGAAGTCGCCTGCCGCGGCTCAGGCCGCGCGCGCCGGCTGGACCGGGGGGGCGACGGTGTCGTCCGAGCGCTTGCCATAGAGGTGCAGCACGACGACGAGCGCCGTCACGCCGAGGCCGAGGCAGACAAACGGGTTCCAGCCCAGAAACGTCGCGGGGAAGTAGCCACAGACGAGCGCGACGGTCATCGTCAGCAGCGCATACGGCATCTGCGTGCTGACGTGATCGAAGTGGTCGCAGGCCGTCGAGATCGAAGACATCACGGTCGTGTCGGAGATCGGCGAGCAGTGGTCGCCAAAGATCGCGCCCTCGAGCACGGCGCCGATCGAGATCACGAGCAGCGCGAGGCCCGCCGCGCGCTGGGCCTCCATGCCGAGCAGCGCGTCGATCGAGTCGTAGCCCAGGTTGTACGAGAGCCCGACGACGAGCGGCAAGAGGATCGTCATCGTGCCCCACGACGTGCCCGTCGCGAAGGCGATCGCGCCCGACAACATGAAGAGCGTCGCGGGCAGGATCATCCAGGGCAGGGCGTCGCCCAGCGAGACCGAGAGGAACGTGGCGGTCCCGAGGTGCTCGCACACCTTGCTCAGTGACCAGGCGAGGTATAGGATCGCGATCGCGACGCCCATCGAGCGCAGCGAATCGAACGCCGCGGACAGCGCGTCGCGCAGCGCCAGCCTCACGCGCAACGCCAAGCCGAGCGCCGCGATGAACCCCACGAGTGCGCCGTACATCAGCGGCGCGTTCCCGCTGCCGGCGTAGAGGACTTGTGTCGCCCCCTCGACCGTGAAGAGCTGCGCACCGAGCTCGAACGCGCCGCCCCTGTAGAGGATGGAGCCCAGCACGGTCCCGACGAAGAGCGCGAGGGGCACGATCGCCGTCGAGGCCAAGATCCTGACACCTGGGGCAGATGTGAGGCGTGTCGCTGCTTCGCCGACCATCGGCACCGCGCCATCGCGCAGCAGCTTGCCACCACGCACACGCCGTTCCGCGCGCAGCATCGGCCCGAAGTCGCGGCCCGTGAACGCGACGAGCCCGACGAAGAACAGCGTCAGGATGCAGTAGAAGCGATAGGGGAGGGTCTGGAGGAAGATCGCGTAGCCCTGGTTCGATCCGAGCTCGGCGTCGGGCAGCGACGGCGAGAAGGTCGAGACCTCGAACGCGATCCAGGTCGAGAGCAGCGAGATGCCCGCGACGGGCGCCGCGGTGCTGTCGACGATGTACGCGAGCTTCTCGCGCGAGACGCGGAACTTGTCCGCCAGCGGCCGCATCGTCGAACCGACCAGGATCGTGTTCGCGTAGTCGTCGAAGAACACTGCGAGGCCCATGAGCCACGTCGCGATCTGCGAGCGTTTGGCATCCCGTGCGAGCGTCGCGAGCCGCTCCATCACGCCCTGGATGCCGCCCGCGCGCGTGATCACGCCGACCATCGCCAGCATGAAGACGACGAAGAGCACGATCTCGAGCTTGCCCTGCTCGCGGAGCATGCCCCAGATGTAGGTGTCGATGGAGGCCCGCAGGCCGCCAACGAGCGCGCCGAGCGTCGACGCACCGTCGAGGAAGCCGATCAGCGTGCTGCCCGCCCAGAGCCCCGCGAAGAGCGCGATGACCGGCTTGCGCAGGAGGATCGCGAGGAAGATCGCGACCAGCGGGGGCAGCAGCGAGAGCTGGTCGATCGGCCGCCACGGGCGGCTCGCCGTGACGGTCGGACCCGTCGCGACGTGCAGCTGGAGCGACAGCGTCCGATCCACCTGCGAGAGCGTGCCGAGGATGTGCACGCCGTCCGGTCGCGGCGCCTTCAGGCCCTGCACGATGAGGTCGACCCCGAGGCCTTCACAGAGCGCGCGGAGCTGACGCAGCACGGACTGCCGCGCGTACGCCGACCACATCGGGTCCCACGGCGCGTCCTCGTCGCTCAGGAGCCGTGCGCCGCCGAGCAGGACCTCGAGCCGATCGCGGCCCCCGGGCACCTCGGGCGGCAACCCGCGCGCAGCCGTGCTCTGGAAGAGCGCCGCGACGAGGGTGCCCTGCAACTCAGCGCCGTCGCCGGGATCACTCAGTGCAACCAAGATCGCCTCGGGCAGCGCGCCCGAGTTCGCCGTCGGCAGGGCGCCGGCGCTCGCGCTTGGCGGCGCGGGGGCCTCACCCGTCCCGGCGCCGCGCTGGCCGAACGCCGCGACGTCACCCTCGGCCTGTGCGAGCAATGCCTTGCCCACCTCGGACCCGGCGAGCCGCGTGGCGCTCGGCGGGTCCGTGAGGAACAGCGCGGCGACCAGGGCGCCGAAGACGAGGAGGGCGATGGCGCGGCTCATGGCTGGGGGAGGTTAGCGGCGCGGGCCCCAAGGACCAACGCCGCAGGCTTCGCTCGCGCTCCGGGCCCGGATATCCTCTCTCGCCCGCCATGTCGCTCGTGTCACCGATCGCCCTCGCCCCAGCCTTCCCATGGGGACCCCCGAGCGACCCGCTCGCGCTGGTCGTCCTCGGGACCGGCGCCAGCGCGTGGCTCGCGACGGCGCTCGTGGGAGCGGTCCTCGCGCTGCTCCTCTGGCGGCTGCTCGTCGTCCTGCAGCGCGTCGACGCGCGGGTCGCGCGCCTCGAGGACGAGGCCCACCGCTTCGCGCGCGCCGCCGCCGGCGCCAACACGCAGGGCCCCGCTCAGAAGGGCCACGAACTCGCGCGCGTCGAGGGCCTCCTCGAGGACCTGCGCGACGTCCAGCGGCGTCTCGACGACCGCCTGTCGGCCCTCGCCGAGCGCGCGAGCGCGCCCGCGCCCGTCGTCGCCTCGACCGCCGCGGCCCTCGGGGTCGGCCTGCAGGCTGTTGTGTCCGAACCGGCGCAGCTCGTCGAGCGCGCGCTCAACCGCTTGCTCGCCCTCGGTTACGAGCAGGTCGAGGTCGTCACTCCGCGCGACGCCGTCGACCCCGACGGCTCGATCCTCGTCGAGGCGCGTCGCTCCGGCGCCATCTACAAGGGCGCGGTCCGCCTCTCCGGTGGCGCCGTTGCCGATGTCGCCCTGCGCCCGTCGCACGAGCTGTTCCCCTAGAGAGTTACTGAAGCGTCCCGCGCCATCCATGACCGCCCCCGTCACCACGATCGAGCACCTCGGCGCGCACGTCGGCCAAACCGTCACCCTGCGCGGCTGGGTGCACAACCGCACGTCGAAGGGCAAGCTGCACTTCCTGATGCTGCGCGACGGTACGGGCTACGTGCAGTGCGTGATGCACCGCGCAGAGATCGGCGACGCGCTGTTCGACGCGATCGGCGCGTTGGGCCAGGAGTCGAGCGTTTCGATCACCGGCCTCGTCAAGGCCGACGCGCGCGCGCCCGGCGGTTTCGAGCTCGTCGTCGCGGCCGGGCACGTGTACCAGGCGACCAACGACTTCCCGATCACGCCGAAGGAGCACGGCCCGGACTTCCTCCTGTCGAACCGGCATCTCTGGCTGCGCTCGAAACGCCAGTGGGCGATCTTGCGTGTGCGCGACGCGGTCGTGACGGCCCTGCGCACCTTCTTCGACCAGGAGGGCTTCATCCTTGTCGACTCGCCGGTCTTCACGCCCTCTGCGTGTGAAGGGACGAGCACATTGTTCGAGGTCCAGTACTTCGACGAGAAGGCCTACCTCACCCAGTCGGGTCAGCTCTACGCGGAGGCCGCGGCCCTGGCGTTTGGCAAGGTCTACACGTTCGGCCCGACGTTCCGCGCCGAGAAGTCGAAGACACGCCGGCACCTCACGGAGTTCTGGATGCTCGAGCCCGAGGTCGCGTTCGCGGACCTCGACACGATCTTGGACCTCGCCGAGCGCATGACGGTGTTCGTCGTGAAGGCGGTCCTGCGGCGCCGGAAGACGGAGCTGCTGGCGCTCGAGCGCGACCTCACCAAGCTCGAGGCGGTGACGGGCGGCTTCCAGCGCATCACTTACGACGAGGCCTCGAAGCTCCTGCTCGCGCACCCCGAGAGCGAGTTCAAGGCGGGTGACGACTTCGGCGCGCCCGACGAAGAGATCCTCGTGCGCGAGCACCAGCAGCCGGTCTTCGTCACGCACTACCCGAAGGAGGTCAAGGCCTTCTACATGAAGGAGGACCCCACGAACCCGACGCGGGTGCAGTGCGTCGACATGTTGGGCCCGGAGGGCGCCGGGGAGCTCATCGGTGGCTCGCTGCGCGAGGAGAACCTCGACGTGTTGCTCGCGTCGATCGGGAAGCACCAGCTCCCGATGCAGGAGTTCGAGTGGTACCTCGACCTGCGCCGCTTCGGCTCCGTGCCGCACGGCGGGTTCGGGCTCGGTCTCGAGCGCATGGTGCGCTGGATCACGGGCATCGAGCACATCCGCGAGACGTCGCCGTTCCCGCGGATGATGGCGCGCATTCGGCCCTGAGCCCGTGCAATCTCCACCACTTGGCCCCGCCCGGCCTCGACCCCCTGGCCCTCCCGGCCAAGTGGTGGAGATTGCGCGGGCTCAGTACCCCCAAGGCCCGGCCTCGACCCCCAGTGGCCCTCCCGGCCAAGTGGTGGAGATTGCACGGGCTCAGTACCCCTCGCGCAGCGCCGCCTCGATGCTGTCCGCCGCGTCCATCTGGTCCTGCCACGACGCATCGGGGCGGAATTCGTGCGCCTGGCCCGCGCGCACAGCGAGCGCGTCTGCGGCGCGCAGCTTCGCCCACGCGAGGCTCGTCGTGCGCGGCCAGTCGAGCGCGCCCTGCGCCGGCGTTTCGGCGCGCAGCACCGCGAGCAGGAACGGCACCACCTCGTCGCGCTGTGCACCGAGCACCGCAGCGGCACACTCGACCCGTACATCGAGCTCGGGGTGGGGGCGTGGTCCGGTGACGAGCTCAGCCAGGCGCGCTGCGACCTTCGCGGCGCCCGTGTGCGCGCCCAGCGCGGCGGCGGCGACGATGTCGCCCGCGGCCTCCGAACGGCTCGGCGCGTAGGCGCGGCGCTCGAGGCGGGTCAGCAGCGCCTCGCGCGCTGCTTCGTCACCGGCGGCGGCGGCATGCGCGAGCAGCACCGCGGCGCGCGTCGCAGGCAGCCCCGGCTGCCCGAGGGCCTCGACGAGCTGCGTGAGGCCCTGCCGCGCGAGCAGCCACGGCTTCGGCTGCGCCGCGAGCGCCTCGACGCGCTCCTCGAACGAGCGCGGGCCCAGCGCCAGCCAATCAGGCCAGGGCGCGAAGCCCCCGTCGTCCGTCGCGGCGGTCTCGGGTCGACGCGCTTCGGGCTCGGTCAGGCCGAGTCGGTTGGTGATCGAGCAGGCGGTCACCGTGGCCAGCGCGCCGCCCAGGAGGGCGCTTCGAATCCACTGCATGGCCGCAGCGTAACCGCCGGCGAGCGCGCCCGAACCCGTCTACGGCACGATCGCGCGCACACCCGCCAGATCCGCCAGCCACAGCCGCCCGTCCGGCGCGTCGGTCGTCGGCGGCGTCCACGCGATGTAGGTCCACGGGCCGTGTCGCGCGACGGGGAAGACGGACGCGGGGTCACCCGGTCGCGAGACGAGCAGCGTCTCGCCGTCGATCGTCGCGCGCCAGTTGCCGGTGGGAGAATCGATCGTACCCTTCGATTGCTCACGTCCGAAGACGATCTTGGCGCCGAACGTCGCGCCGAACCGGTAGCCATCGCCGAGTGGCGCGACCGGACCAACGTCCTCGAGCGCTGGCCGCAGCGACGAGCGCCACCGCGCGAGCTTGCCGTTGCGCAGCACGAGCAGGACCTCGTCGCCGACCGTCGCCGGGCCGAGCACCGGGGGCGACCCGAGCTCCCATGGGCCCTCGAGCGCGCCATCCAGCGGGTCGAGCAACCACGCCGAGCCCGTCTCGGTCACGAACAGGAGCCTGCCCGGTCGGCCCGGCATCTCGACGGGCGCGCGCGCCATTCCCGATAACGTCTGGATCTCGGTCTGCCAATGCACGCCGGCAGCGCCGATGCGTGCGATGGCGCCCGACCGGTCCACGACGATGTGATCGCTGCCGATCGGGGTGGGCATGGCCTCGACGCGGCCGGTCGTCTCGAAGGAGCGCTCCTTTGCGCGCGAGAGCAGCACCCTCACGTTCTGCGGGCCAACGACCTGCATCGCCTTCGGCTCGAAGCCGTCGAGCAAAAAGACCAAGTCCCAGGTGTTGTCGAACGTGCCTTCGATCGTGAACGGAGTCTTGCGCACCGTCTTCCTGTCGACGCTCACGGACGCGCCTGGTGGCAAGGTCTCGACCCGGAACGGCAACATGACGCCGCTGGCCGAATTGAACGCGTCGACGAGCAGCTCGTACGCCTTGCGGTGCGAGCCCTCGAGCGCGAGCTTCCTCGCGCCCTCGACCGCTGCCACCTTCTTGCGCACGAGCTCGATCTCGCTGGTGAGCACCCTGCGCACCTTGCCCGTCCCGTCGCGCGCGATGATCTCGTCGTAGTGGCGCAACGCTCGCGCGAAGTCACCCCGTTTGTCGCTGGCCCGCGCGAGTTCCAGCAGGCGGTCGTTCTCCTCGAGATTGGAGCGGCGCTCGTGCTCGAATGACTCGACCGAGCGGTCCTGCTCGCGGCGCGCGATGAGCTGCTCCAACGCTTCGAGGGAGGCGTAGTACTCCGCCGTGGCCTTGGCCTTGCGGTCGTCCTCGCTCACTTTCAGCTTCAACGCCTTCACCTGGCCCAGCACACGCTGCTCGGTCGCGGCTTGCTGCGGCGCCCTGGCCGAAGGCGTGCCGAGGATCGTCACCTCACCCTCCATGCGTTGCACGAGGCCTACGAGCACGTCCTGGCGGTCCGGCCAGGCCTCGGTCAACAGGCGCGTCCTCGGCGGGCGCGGCAGCGCCGCCAGGAGGTCCGGCACCATGACGGGATCGCCCGACTGCGCCAGCTTCTGCACCTTGTGGAACTCGTCGAGCCACGCCGAGCGCATCTGGAACTCCAGCGTGCGCAGGCGCTCCTCCAGCTCTCGACGCAGGTCGGACACCTCCGGCGAGGGGTCGTTCGCGAAATGTATCTCGAGCGCCTCGAGGCCCTGCAAGGGGTCCTCCAGCAGTCGCCGTACCTCTGCGATGTGGCCGTCGCGCTCGCGGTCGCCCTGCACCTTTATGAAGGCGGTGCCCGCCGCGAGCGAGACGATCGCGCCTCCGATCAGGAGGTTGCGGCGCAAGCGCTTGGTGCCCGTCGAGGCGCGCTTCGCGCGGGTCAAGAGCTGCCGCGCGAAGCGGTTCCGTGGGTCGAGCTCCAGGAGCTGTCGCAGCGGCGCCAACACCCGGTCCGCGTGCCCCTGGTTCAAGATCTCGGTGCAAGCGGTGACGACCCAGGGCCCGGCGTCGTCGGGGCGTCGCGCGGCCACGAAGCCCATGCCGAGTTCGAGGCGCTGCGAAGTGCTCTGCGGCTGGCGGTGCGCCGCCATCATCAACGCTGGCGCGCTGCGCCACGCCGAGCCGTGTTCGCGCAGGTCCCGCGCGAGGTCCAGCAGGTCGCGTGGCTCCAGCTTGCAGTGTTCACCCTCTGCGCGCAGCTGCGCCGCTGCGTGCCGCAGGCGCACGATGCGGTCCATCCGCGTCATGCGCGCGGCTTCGGTCCAGTGCACGAGCGTCGCGTTCGGGTTGGCGAGGGCGTGATCGAGGCGCCGCAGGATGCAGCGCACGTCGCGCATGTGCATCGTGCGCAGCGCCGCGGTCAGGCGTCCGGCGATCCACTCGTTCGACAGCGCCTCCGCGTCCTCGGGCACGAATGGGCCCGCGGGCGCGATCCGTGTCCAGAGCGACAGGCGCGTGCCCGCCCGCGCGAACTGCTTGCGCTCCAGCTCGTACAGCGCGAGGTGCAGCACCTCGATGTGGTGCGCGAGGCGCAGCCCACCATTCGCGAGGGGGCGTGCGAGCTCGAGGCGCGCTTGGCGCACCGGCCATCCCAGCCGGTCCGCGATCTCCTGGACCGTTGAATTGCCGTTGCACTGCTCGACGAGGTGCGGCGGCGCGGCCGCGAGCACTTGCAGGTCCTGGATGCACGGCACGTAGTCCGAGCGCATGTGTGCAGCCGCGCCGCGGCTCTCGAGCTCGTCCGTGACCCGCGCGTACTCCAGCAGGAGATACTCGACCTGCAGCGGCTGCCCGTGCACGACCGTACGTTCCGCGCCGTCCTCGGCGAGGCGCGTCTTGCGCTCGGGCAGGACACCCGGCTCGAAGCGGAAGTGCACGCCGCCCCCGTCCAGGAGCGCGTACATCACCTCGGTCCGCGACGCCCGCGCGACCTGCTCGAGGCGCGGGATGTCGACGGTGAACTCCGGGTCGTCGGCCCAGGCGTCGCGCACACGATCGCGCCACGAGTTCGGGTCCTCGTCCGGGTCCGGCATCAGCCACGCCTTGCCGTCCTCGATCCCGATGACGCAGCGCAACCCGCCCTTCGCGGTCAGCGTCAGGGTGCCCTCCTTGCGCCCGCGCGCGAGCCCCTGGAGAAGCTCGGCGAGGCCGATTCCGCGGACATCTCCTTGGAAACTCATGAACGGGCGTCAGGTGGGGTGCGGCGGCGACCACAGGTCGCCCTTTCGGAGGCGGATCAAGGGGATGCATCGGCGCCCTCACCTCCGCGCCTGAAGCACCGACTTCAGCGTTCCCGATGCGAGGCGCAGCGCGCGCGGAGCCGCACGAGGTCCGCGGGGGTGTCGAGATCGTCCAGGACCGCCAGATCCGGCACGGTGATGGAGAGCAGCGGCGTCGCAGCGGCGCGCAGGGTGCGCAGCGGGGCGTTGGGCGCGCGTTCGAGCGCCTCCTCGGCGAGCGCTCGCCCGAGCACCACTGGGTGGCCGAAGCGACCGCCGTGCTCCGGCGCGAGCCACCCGCGCGCCGGTGCGCCCGCGGCCCGCCAGGCCGCCCCGAGCGCAGCGAACGTCGCCGCCGAGACGAGCGGCACGTCGACCGGCGCCAGCACGATGTCCGTCCCGGGCAATGCGCGCACCGCGGCGGCGACGCTCCCGAGGCGCCCCTCGGCCCAGGCGGTGTTGCGCACGAGGCGGAGGTGTGGAGTGCGCTCGGCTGGCGCCGCGGGCCGACTCGCCAACCACGCCGCGAGGAGATCGGCGTGCGCGCCGCCGACCACGACCAGCGCCGTCGGCTCGGCCGCGAGCGCCGCCGCGCCGAGCCGCGCCAGCGGCGGCGTGCCATCGATGTCCACGAGCGCCTTGCACTCACCGAGGCGCGTCGACGCTCCCGCTGCGAGCAGCACCACCGCGAGCGTCATGCGCCGACCCAGCGGTCGACGACCGCCAGCGCGCGCCCGAGGTCCTCCGTCCCCTCGACGAGCGCGCGCCCGTCGGGGAACAGCGTCACCCGTTGGCCGTCCGCGGAGAAGCGCAACATCGGCCCGAGCCGCTGGGCCGCGACGCCGCTCGACGTGAGGCGCGCCGCGATCGTCGCGAGGTCGGGGCGCGCGCCGCGGGGGCGCACCTCGACCGTGTTCCGGCCGCAGAGCGACACGGCCTCGGTGCCGCTCGGTCGCTCGAGCCACGGGAAGTCGCGCGCGCCACAGCACGGGCACTCGGGATCGCGCGTGAGCTCGAGGCGCCGCGTCTCGCCGCTCCATGCGTCGACTTCGATGAGGCCTGGCGTGAGGCCCTCGGGCCGCGCGAGCAGCCGCAGCGCGAGCCCCGCCTGAAGCGACGCGATCGCGCCGACGGCGGGGCCGATCACGCCCGCCGTGTCACACGTCGCCAGCGTGCCCGGTGGCGGCGGCTCACGGAAGAGGCACCTGAGGCACGGCCCGACCCCGGGCAGCACGGGCATGACGAGCCCGCCGCTCGCGACGACCGCGCCGTAGATCCACGGCACGCCCTCGCGCACCGACCAATCGTTCAACAGGTAACGGGTCGGCAGGTTGTCCGTGCCGTCGACCACGAGGTGCGCACCCTCCGCCACCCGCGGCAAGAGGTCGGCGTCCAGGTGCCGCGCGTGGGTCTCCACCCGCGTGGGGCCGCCGATCGCCGCGAGGGTCTCGGCTGCCGCTGCGACCTTCGCCTGGCCCGCCCTCGCATGCGCGTCGGTGAAGAGCACTTGGCGCGGGAGGTTGCTCTCCTCGACGATGTCGCGGTCGACGAGCACGAGCGTGCCCACGCCCGCGCGGGTGAGGAGCTGCGCGAGGAATCCGCCGAGCGCTCCGCAGCCCACGATCAAGACGCGCGCGTCCGCGAGCCGCGCCTGGCCGGCCTCGCCGAGCGGCGCGAAACGCACCTGGCGCTCGAAGCGGCGCACGCTCATGCGAGCCACCACCACACGAGCGCGACTAGGCCGACCAGGAGCGCGACAGCGAGCGCGAGCAGCGGCAGCACCGCGCGCGCGTCGCCCTCCGGCGCGCGGTCGATCTCGACCCAGTTGAAGAAGCGGCGTGTATTGCCTTCGAGCACCGCGCCGCAGTGGGGGCAGGCCCCGCCCTCGAAGCCGTCCCACGGGATCACCCCGTCGCACGCCATGCAGTACGAGTTGCGCGCCGCGCCGCCTTCGGCCACGCCGGGCGCCTGGGAGCGTTGCCGGTAGTAGTCGATCGCCTCGGCGTTGCGCGCGCCGCGCGTGCGCGACCAGTGCTGCGGCGACATGTTGCCGTAGCTCGCGTTGCCGGCGCTGGGGTTGGCGTTGCTCGGGCCACCAGCGCTAGGGTCACCAGCGCTGGGGCCACCAGCGCCAGGGCTACCAGCGCCAGGGCTACCAGCGCTAGGGGCTGGCGGGGGCTGCGGCGGTTCGTCGGGCATGGCGCGTGCGGGATCGTAGACCGCATGGTCGGCCGAGCAGCGGCCGAATCAGAACGGTCGCACATCGGGCAAGCGCGGCCCACTTCCTGCCGAAGAGTCTCGCATGGGCACCGCAGCGGATGATCAGCAACCCTCGACCCGCGTGGCGGCCCAGAAGAGCGCGCCCTACGCCCCGGAACCCGAGCACGTGCTCACACCCGCCGGACGTGGGGGCCACCCGCGCGGTCGCGGCCTGCGTGTCATCGGCCCCGGCCGGCGCGAGCGCGACTACCAGGAGCGCATCGACGCGCTCGAGGGGAGCCTCGACGGCCTGCACCGGGCGCTCGACCAGGTCGCGCTCGTCGAGCGCGGCACGGGCCGCTTCGCCGACCGCCTGGAGGCCGAGCTCGATGGCACGCGCGCCCGCGAAACACCTCGCGCTGGGCAGCTCCACCGCACGCTCGTCCTGCTCGGAGCTGCCCAGCGCGAGGTCGAAGGCCTGCGCGAGGCGCTCTCGACTGCGACGCGTCGGGCGTTGCCCCGGGCCCCTGAGTCACGCCCGACTTGGTTCGCTCGCCTGATCGGCCGAATGCGCCGCTGAGGGGCTGCGCGGGCCTTTGCGCTCTGCTTGCGCGGGTCCACTCTTGACATCCGCACCCCTCCTCCCGATCCTCTTCGTCCCACGCCACGCACGCCACCAGGCGCGAGTGGCTAGGACGGTGGGTGTAGCTCAGTCGGTTAGAGCGTCGGTTTGTGGCACCGAAGGTCGGGGGTTCAAGTCCCCTCATCCACCCCATTCCCCCTTGCCTGGGAGTCTGCTCGCGCCGCTCGCCGGACGGCGGGGGATCCGGTTTCTGCTCGCGCGCCTGACGGCGGGCGAGGGCGCGCTTCGCGCGCGACCCCTTGCCTGGGAGTCTGCTCGCGCC